>WARP01002231.1_pt1 | contig 32753 bp, 33 predicted proteins | sample 4769151 | NCBI WGS metagenome assembly WARP01 (sample SAMN08893023, study PRJNA449175) | gut metagenome | isolation source: rumen sample fed with dry roughage | host: cow | place: India: Nagpur | collected 2016
CTTTCCTAGTCAATAAAAAAAAGCCATTAGGCTTTTTCTTTTTTTATTTATTTGCTTGAATCCATTTAAATACAGCATCTTTTGGAGCAAATCCGCTTTGTCTTGATACTTCAACGCCATCTTTAAATAATACAAGTGTAGGAACACTAGTAACACCATAAGTTTCTTTAGCCAATGGTTTGTGTTGATCGATATCAACCTTAACAAATGGAATTTGTGGTTGTTCTTCAGAAAGTGCTTCTAATTGTGGCATTAACATTTTGCATGGTCCACACCATGTTGCATAAAAATCTACCAAAACAAGGCCTGGTCTATCAATTACTTCTTTAAAATCTTGTCCCTCATAACTAATAAGCATATGTTTCCCTCCATATTTAATCATAATTCAATTATAAAGTATGTAACCGTTTATTTCAAGGCAAAAGCACATATTTACTTGAGCGTAACCACAGTTACACCATTTAACCCTTCGCCTTCTCCACCATAACGATACTCAGAGACATAAGGGGATTTCTTCAAAACGTCTTGAACCGCTTTTCTAACTGCACCTGTCCCAAACCCATGAATGATGCGCACACTCTTTAAATGATTAAGCATCGCTGTATCTAAGAATTTATCTAATTCATCTTTGACATCTTCATACCTAAATCCTCTAAGGTCTAGTTCCATTCTAGCATCGCTATAAGATGGTTTGGCAGTTTCTTTCTTCTTAATGTCTTTAGATCTATCAATTGGTTTATCGCTTTTCTTCAAATCTGTTGAGCTAAAAGGCATTTCAAACATCCCAAACTTCACTGTATAAACGTCCTTGGATACTTTAGTCACCTGTCCAATTTGGTTATATGATTTAATATGGACAAAATCTCCTTTCTTGAACGAGTCTTTAGATTCTTTGGCCATTTCTTCTATACCTAATTGCTTAAGTTCGAATTTAATTTCCGCAATCTCATGATCTTTTAAAGGCTTAATCGATAAGATGTCTAACAGTTCTTGGGCTTTTTCCTGGGTTTCTTTTAGCTGTTGATCGGCTTTTCTCTTGGTATCTAGTAAAATCTTATCTTTGGACGCTTCGAGTTCATCATAAGCTTTTTCTAGACGTTTCTTTTCCTTCTTTAATTCTTGTAGTTCTAAGGTAAGTGTCTGTTCTTTTTCTTTTACACGCATAGAGTCTTCTTCGAAAGCCTTAATCGATTTGGTTAAGTCGTTGTCTTTAGAAAGGGTATAAGTTTTTGCCTTTTCGATAACTGTTGAGTTTAATCCAAGTCTGCTTGCGATGGAAAGCGCGTTAGATGATCCGCTTATACCGTAATGGATCTTGTATAATGGTCTCAAGGTTTCAACGTCAAATGCTACAGAAGCATTCGCAATGTGCGGATGCGAATATGCGTATAGTTTAAGTTCAGAATAATGTGTTGTTACAATCATTCTAATGTCATAATCATTGAGATAATCAAGAATCCCCATGGCTAAGGCACTTCCTTCTTGAGGATCTGTTCCGCTTCCAAGTTCATCAAACAATACTAAGCAGTTATCTTCGATTTTTTCGATAATGGTCTTAATTTTCGTCATATGAGATGAGAAGGTAGATAACGACTGCTGAATGGATTGTTCATCACCTATGTCCGCATACACTTCTTTAAATAAGGATAAATTGGATGTTTGATCTAAAGGCACTAAAAGCCCGGATTGACCCATTAAAGTTAAAAGACCAACCGTCTTAAGTGCAACCGTCTTCCCACCAGTGTTAGGACCTGTTATCATGATTGTTTTCTTAATGTCATTTAATATAAGTGATATAGGGACTACTTTATCAGGATCAATTAAAGGATGTCTTGCATTAACGAGTTCAATCAACCCTTTGTCGTTAATATTAGGTTTGAATGCGTTGATTTCAAGAGCGTATTTAGCTTTCGACTGTAAAAAATCCAATTTGATTAAATGGGACATGTTGATTTCTAGTTCTTCAATATGTGGAACAACTAGTAGTCTAAGAGACTCAAGAATCTTGATGATTTCTTGCTGTTCGCTAAACTTTAGGCGACCAATTTCTACCGTTTTCTCCATTGTTTCAGAGGGTTCAATAAAAACGGTTGTTCCTGAAGATGATTCATCATGAATAATTCCTTTGAATGTATTCTTGAATTCCTGTTTTACTGGCAAACAAAAGCGATCATTACGAATCACAATCATTTGATCATTTAGCTGGCTGGCACGTTTTTGTAAGAGCTGGTTTAAGATATCTTTTCTTTGCAACTCAAGGCGTTTTATTTGTCTTCTAATCTGATAAAGATCATCGGAGGCAGTATCTAGTATCACCCCGTCTGGATCCATAATGTCTTCAATTAAAGTAATAATTTTTCTCAAGGAAATGAGCTCGTTAAATATCTCATCCACTTTCATTGTGACGTTTTGCTTTTGATAACTCTTTTTGTATTGAATCATATCTTCGATCATCACCAACAAAAGTCTTAAACTAAGAATTGAAGAGATGGTTAAAGATTGTCCAATCTTGATTGAATTTAATATTTCTTCAATGTCAAAATCATCGAGTAAAGGAAAAGACCCAAATCTTGCGATTAGGCCGAGAACTTCTTCAGTTAAATCTAATTCGGATAAAACCTCAGCAATGGATTGTAACGGATTTAAATTAAGTAGGTTGTTTTTAGCAGATTCTGTCTTTGCATATCTGCTGACATAATCGAGTATTGTATCAAACTCCAATGTCTTTCTAGAGTAACTCATGTTATCACCACTTACATTTTACCAAAATTTGTGATATAATTAAACAGGTAGGTGAGATAAAAAATGGCGAATTACAGTATGACTATTAATGAAAATCAAATGAATCTATTAATAGATGCCTATAAAGCGTTCGAAAAAGAGAGTTCGAACCAATATATAGCTTTTTCTGCCTACAAAAATGGCTTAACCATTCATGCTTATAAGTCTGGAAAAATGGTTATCCAAGGAGATTATCAAGAAGAACTTAAGCGCATCAAACAACTATTAGGTGTTAAACAATATGCTGCAATCGGATCAGATGAAGTCGGTACAGGTGACTTATTTGGTCCAGTAATCGTATGTAGTGCATATGTTTCATTAGATGATATTGCATTTTTAGAATCATTGGGTGTAAAAGATTCAAAAGCGATGACTGATACTCAAATCTCAAAAATTGGGCCAGTGCTTGCAAACAGATTAATTCACTCAATCTTAATCTTAAATCCCGAGAAATATAACGAACTCATTCGTAAGGGATACAATATGAACAAGATTAAAGCATACCTTCATAATCAGGGTATCATTAAAACTAGTGAAAAACTCAAAGACAAGGTTCCAGTTATCTTAGATCAGTTTTGTGAACCACAAATTTACTACAACTATTTAAAGACTGAGAAGCTGATTTACCGAGATATTGATTTTTATACTAAAGCAGAAAGTGTACATATCGCAGTAGCTGCAGCCAGCATTATTGCTCGTTATGCATTTTTGGCTAAGATGCAACAATACTCCAAGTTCATCGGATATAATCTCTTGAAAGGTGCAGGTAGTGAAGTAGATAAGCAACTCATCGAAATCTATCGCGCTAGAGGCTATAAAGGCTTAGTTCCGATTACAAAACTTAATTTCAAGAATCTAATCAAAAACAACATTGAGATTCCCAAAAAGAACTAACAAAAAAATCATTCCTCGGAATGATTTTTTTATTATCTACGTAGCTAATCGTTTAAACCTAATTTGTCTAAAGTGGTTTTAAATACTTCTGGTGCTTCTTTTGTGAATTCAAGGTACTCTTGTGTAACTGGATGAATAAATCCTATGGTTTTTGCATGTAAGAATTGTCCTGTTGTCCCATAAACTGGTTTTGTGCCATAAACGGGATCCCCTAAAATCGGATGCCCTATGTACTGCATATGCACACGAATTTGGTGAGTTCTTCCTGTTTCTAATTGACATTCTACCAATGAATACTCTGCATGACGTTTAACAACTTTAAAGTGTGTAACTGCAATTTTTCCATCTTCTGTAACGGCCATTTTTAAGCGATTAATTTCATCTCTACCAATAGGTGTTTTGATGGTACCTGAATCCTCTTCAAAAGCATTTTGACATATGGCTTCATAAACGCGTTTTACAGTCTTTTTTTGAAGTTGTAAAACAAGCGATTCATGTGCACGATTCGTTTTTGCAACAAGTAATAGCCCAGAAGTATCTTTATCAATTCTGTGGACAATACCCGGTCTTAAATCGCCATTAATATCCGACAAATGATTAAGTGCAAACTTCAAGCCATTTACTAAAGTTACATCTTTAAAACTTACAGCTGGATGAACGACCATACCTTGAGGCTTGTATACTACCGCCACATCATCATCTTCGTAGAGAAACTCTAAGTTCAAATTAACAGGGGTAATCTCAATTTTAGCATCTGTTTCAATACTAATGCTTATTTCATCATCGAATTTGACTAAATAAGAGGGTTTTAGTGGTATACCATCCATCAACACCTCTTTTTTATCGAATACTTTCTTAATTTGACTCCTAGTGATTGAATCTAAGAGTTTAGCAACAAAAACATCTGCTCTTAATCCAATTTCATGCTCGGTTACGTTTAATATATATTTTTTCATCGTTTGTGCTCCAAAAATAATAAGTCAATCGCAAATAAGACTACGCCAACGGTTAATGCCATATCTGCAACATTGAATGTAGGGAAATAATACGAGCCAAAGATGAACTGTAAGAAATCGACAACATACCCCTGGGAGATTCTATCGATAAAGTTTCCAATCGTTCCACCAATCATCAGTGAGACACCCACTGTGTAAACCCACTTTTTCTTTGACATTTCAGCGGATTTGAATAAGTAACCAAAAAAGATAAGTGATACAGCAGTGATTGCATATAAGAATGTGTACTGTCCTTCAAACATAGACCATCCTGCACCGTAGTTATGCGCTTGAATGATCTCAAAGAAATTATCAATCACTGTAATCGTTCCATCTTTTAAAAAACTAACAATCATCCATTTAGAAAGTTGGTCGAGTATAATCGTTATTAAAATAATAAGTCCGCCATATATCATGGTAAAAACCTCCAATATCTACTTAAAACTAATACTAACAACAGAAACACTATAAAGGCTATAAATGTCCCCTTCATCAAAACTAGTCGATTAATTTTAACAAATCTCAACGAATTTTGATAGTGTCTAATTAAATTATATTTAAAGTAATAGTACAAATAAGGAACGAAGACAATAAATCCCGCCAATAAAACGACGAGGGGTTTCTGTAATTCGATGAAAATACTCAAATTAACACCAATTAATACGATTGGAGTCATTATCACAAGCAAGTTAAAGAGCGGAATCAGACTGTAATATGCCCACTGTTTGGAGGTTAGTGTTTGCTCAATTAGTGAGAATTTCTCATGGTCTACTTTGTATGTATGATAAAAGTTTCTCAACAGCTTCATCAAAATCACCTACCTTAACTAAATCAAATCCCGGATTATTTAAGTCATTGTACGTCACCAATGCTTCTTTGTAGTTTGCTTCGGGAACGAAGAATAGATCGATGTCATGATCATTGGCAGTAAGTACTTTTTGCTTAACACCACCAATAGCACCCACCCCATTATCACGGGTGATCGTGCCTGTTCCAGATACTTTCAACCCTTTAATATCTATATTAAGCAGTTGTGTATAGATTTCTAATGTTTGAAGTAATCCTCCCGATGGCCCCCCAATGACATCATCAGCATACAACTCTTTATAAGAGGGCGTGGTTTGAATACTGTAAACTGGTTCGAGCATGACACCAAAATAGGTTTGGCCAATCACGTGATTCATTATAACAGTTATGGCCTTGTTATCCCTGATAATATCTAGTGAAACGCTAGTATTCTCGTGGAACACGTTATAAAAACCATTTACATCAATATCATGAATCGAGAGACCATTTACACTTTGAATTAAATCACCAATCTCAAGCGAAGGTTGTTGCTTGTCAACATAACTTATAATATAGCCAGTTAATAGTTTGTCAATAAGGATGGAAGGATTCGTTTCATGCGCTTTTTCATAAGCTGAAATAACTGCATTTTGATAACTAATACGTTCATCAATTTGGCCCATTTCATACTGTTCCTTCAAACTAAAACTTTGACTCTTTTGGACTTCATTAACCGTGACATTTTTGTTAAAATGGCTGATAAATAGTTGAAAAAGTGTCGGTTTTTCAAATGACATCACATAAATCGAATAAAACCCATTTTGCGAGGTTGCACCATCAATCTCAATACCGTTTGTTACTGGGGTTAAGTCGCCCTTTAGTACTAGTTCCTTTCCAGGAATACGGATGACTAAAAACAGAATCATCAATAAGTAGAAAAAGCCTATGATTAAGGCTATTCTTATATTCTTAACGATCTTCATCATGTTTGATACGAAGGGAATCAAGACCAAACTGTCTAATCTTAACACCTGATTTTTCAAGCATTCTAATCGCGGCTTGGTGTGAAGGTGTATCGGAATACTTATTTTCCATGTATACGAGTTCTCTCACACCGCTTTGAATTAATAGTTTAGTGCATTCATGGCAAGGAAACAGAGTCACATAACATGTTGCCCCTTTTAGCGATTGTGTTGCGTTTAAAATTGCATTGGCTTCTGCGTGAACAACATAAGGGTATTTTGTCTCTTGAAAGTCTCCATTGTTTGTCCAAGGAAATTCATCATCTGAAAGCATTTGCGGCAATCCATTGTACCCGATTCCGATGATTCTTTTATCTGTATTGACTAAACAAGCGCCGACTTGAGTGTTAGGGTCTTTTGATCTAAGTTTAGATAATTCAGCCACTCCCATAAAGTATTGATCCCACGAGATGTAATTAGTTCTTTTCATTTTTCTCATCATCCTTAAGTAAGCCTAAGTTTATGTGGCAATAGCCATTTGGATTTTTTATCAAGTAGTCCTGATGGTATTCTTCTGCTCTATAGTAGTTCGTAAGTGGTTTTAACTCAACGGTTATTTTGCGTTCAAGGTGAGTTTGTTTCTCATCTAAAAAGCTCTTAGCCGCTTCATAGTCTTCGTTGGATTCATAATAGATACCTGTTCGATACTGTACACCAATGTCATTGCCTTGACGGTTTAATGAATGTGGGTTGATCACTCTAAATAAATGCTCAAAAAGGGTTTTTAAATCCACCTTGTTTTCATCATATTCAATTAAAGTTGCTTCAGCATGATTAGCAATACCATTGCATACTTCTTGATAGGTTGGATTGGCTTTATTGCCATTGGCGTAGCCTACCTCTGTTCTTAATACGCCTCTAACATCACGGAAATAGGCTTCTACACCCCAAAAACATCCACCTGCTACAACAATTTTTTTCATAGAAACCTCCTATGGTAACTTTTATCTTATAGAAATATCTTACAATATTTTACCCTTTATTACTAGTAATAATGCATCCTATAATCACATTCTAACCGACATCACATAATTGTAAAAAAAGGACTTCAAAAGAAGTCCTTAATGTTAGTTATGTTTTTTAAATGATATTTCTAATTCATCTAGTTGTGTTTCAGCAACTGAAGATGGTGCTTGCATCATAAGATCACGTGCACTTTGTGTTTTAGGGAATGCAATAACGTCTTTGATGTTCTTAGTTCCTGTCATTAACATGACCATTCTATCTAAGCCTAATGCCAATCCACCGTGTGGAGGTGTACCATATTTAAGCGCGCCAACTAAGAACCCAAAACGATCTTCAATTACAGATTTTTCTAATCCAATCGCTTCAAACATCGCTTGTTGAACGTCTGATTCATGAATTCTCACGGATCCACCACCAAGCTCATACCCATTTAAGACAATGTCATAAGCTTGAGCCATACATAATTTTGGATTAGTTCTTAATAAGTGTTTGTCAGATTCCTTAGGTGATGTGAAAGGGTGATGTGCCGCAGTTAACGAACCATCTTCATTCTCGTCAAACAGAGGCCAGTCAACAATCCATACAAAGCGATAATCCGTGTCACTTACTAAACCAAGTCTTTCACCAAGTTCTTTTCTTAAGACACCAGCTGCGTTTGAGGTAGATAAGTAGTTTTTACCAACAACGAGTAATAATAAATCGCCCTCAGTCAATCTAAGTTTTGAGATGCCACTTTCATCCATGAATTTAGCGATTGAACCACTTAATTTACCCTCAGTAACCTTTAGATAAGCTAGTGCTTCACCGTGGTTTTTCTTAACTAACAAAGTAAGCTCATCTAGCTCTTTACGAGTAAGATTTGCTTTAGAAACAAAGCCTCTTACGACTTTTTCTTTGAAGAATGGAATCTCATAATAATCAAAAACGTCATTATAGGAAGCCAGTTCTAAGCCAAATCTTAAGTCTGGCTTATCCGAGCCATATTTTTCCATAGCTACTGAATAAGATAGTTTCTCAATAGGAAGTTTAATCTCATAATTCAGGACTTTCTTAAATGTATGAGAAAGCACTCTTTCGATGGTCTCTTGAATTTCTTGTTCAGACAAAAATGACGTTTCAATGTCCACTTGTGTGAACTCTAATTGTCTGTCTGCTCTTAAGTCTTCATCACGGAAACAACGTGCGATTTGGAAGTATTTTTCAAATCCCGCGACCATATAGAGCTGTTTATAGATTTGTGGAGATTGTGGAAGTGCATAAAACTCACCTGGGTAGATTCTTGAAGGTACTAAGAAATCTCTGGCACCTTCTGGGGTTGATTTACCTAAAATAGGTGTTTCAAATTCATTGAACCCTTCCATAAGTAATGCTTCTCTAATCGCTTGAGTGATTTGGCTTCTTTTGATTAAGTAATTTTGCATTTGAGGACGTCTTAAGTCCAAATAACGATATTTAAGTCTTGTATCTTCTAGGGAAGTATCCTCATTATTGATGCCAATTGGTGGTGTTTCTGCAACGTTAAGCAGTGTTAATGAATTCACGACTACTTCTATATCTCCAGTTGGTATTGTATTATTGACACTTTCACGTTTTACAACTACCCCAGTTGCTTCAATGACATATTCGCTCTTTAATGAGGAAGCCAATTCGTAGTTAGGGTTTTCTGGTTGAATGACTAATTGTGTGATACCAAATCGGTCTCTTAGGTCAACAAACACAAGTCCTCCAAGGTTTCTTTTTTTTGAAACCCATCCTTTTAAACGAACGGTTTCATTGATATTTGAACTATTAAGTTCGCCATTGTTATGTGTGTATTTCATATTATTTTCCTAGTGCGCTTATAACTGTTCTTACTGCAATCTTCATTGGCACTTGTTCCTGTTCTTGTGTTTCGGTATTTTTGATTGCAACAGTGAGATTAGCTAACTCATCTTCTCCAATGATAAATATGTATTTAGAATTGGATTTCAAAGCTGCTTTGAATTGTGATTTAAAGTTTGTACCAGTGTAATCCATATCGGCAATTAAACCTTTATTTCTGGCTTCAAACAATATTTTTATGGCTTCTAGTCTTGCTTCATGGCTAGTTGCAACCAAGAAGATATCTGGCGTAGGTTCAGAACTAAAGGATAGCGATTCAGCTTCCATTGCCAGTAACAGACGCTCCATTCCAAATGCAAAACCGATTCCTGGTAAATCAGGCCCGCCTAACTCTTTAACTAATGATTGGTATCTTCCACCACCACCTAAGACGTTTTGAGCTCCGAATCCTTCGATGTCGGCTTCTATTTCAAATACGGTGTGAGTATAATAATCTAATCCTCTAACCAGTTTCGGCGCGATTTCATAGGTAATGTCCGCGCTATCTAAGTAAGAAAGCACCGATTTAAAATACTCACGAGATGCTGCATTTAAATGATCCTGTGGTGTTGGTGCACTTAAAACAGCTTCATGTTCATTATCGATTTTGCAGTCAAGTATTCTAAGTGGATTTTTATCAAGGCGGTTCTTACAGTCTTGGCAAAGCGTCTCACTATGTGGCATAAAATGCGCAGTCAGCGCTTCTTTAAAGTTTTGTCTTGATTCATTATCTCCTAATGAATTAATGCGAACTTTAACACCTTTTAATCCAAGTTCTTTGATAAAGGAATAAGCCAATCCGATAACTTCTGCATCAAGTGCGGAATCGTTAGACCCAATGGCTTCAACCCCGAACTGCATAAACTGTCTAAAACGTCCTTTTTGTGGTCGTTCATATCTAAAGTTTGGTCCGATATAATAAAGCTTGCTTAGGTTGTTTTGAACATGCATTTTGTTCTCAACAAAACTACGAATGACACCAGCGGTGCCTTCTGGTCTCAGCGTCAGTTGTCTATTCCCTTTATCGAGAAAATCATAAGTTTCTTTGGTAACCATATCAGATTGCTCATTTACGCGGTGAAAAACTTCAGAATACTCAAATATTGGTGTTCTAATTTCTTTATACCCAAACAAAGTGAGCATCTTTCTGGCTTTATCTTCTAATTGAGCCCATTTAAATGATTCATTTGGCAAAACATCATAGGTGCCTTTAGCTTTACTTATCATAAGTCCTCCTTGTTTTTTCATACACATACACATCGTGAAAACGTTGTGTTTTCGGATGAAAAAAGCTATTTTTCAGTAATTCTTTTCTATCATAACCAGCTTTATGAATAACCCTTTGGCTAGCAATGTTCTCTTTTATGTGTTTGATTATAATCAAATCCATGTCCAAAACCTCAAACCCAATCTTGGTCATTTCTTTTAATGCGTCTGTCATAATTCCTTGGTTCCAGTAGTTCCTAGATAAAACATACCCAATTTCGCAACTATTTTGTTTGTGATTAAATGAGTGAAACTCAATCGTCCCAACCATCTTATTGCTCGTCATATCAACAATCGCGTAACCAATGGGTTCTTTGCGTGAAAGCCTTCGATAATAGGTATACTTAATCATGTTTTTTGCTTCTTTGAGATTTTTTAGTGGGCCCCAAGTCAAAAACTCTGTGGTCACTTCATCTTGTCCAAAGGAAAATAGATCATGATAATCCTTCTTCAAAAGTGTCCTTAATTGAAAATTTCTAAATTCTACTGTAGGCATTTGACTATAATTTCTCATATTATCACCAAAAAATAAAAGCGTCCTTAATCTAAGGACGCTATAATTGCGCGGTACCACCTTAGTTCTAGGTTACCCTAGCACTCAAAATAGACTATCCTCGTGAAGTGTCCCTGTAAACCATTAATAGATGCTTTCACCATTCATCCTCGCTATAATTAATATTCTTTACATTCTTTTCAGTCAACAGATGATTCAATTCATATTAAAATCATACATCAAATACAGTATATTGTCAATCTATAGTGATTCTTTAAACTGTTTGAACTTTTCTCTTATCTGAACTTTGTAGAAATTATAAGTTATCGTCAAAATCAAAATAAATGGAATAGCAACAACAACACCTATTACGCCGAAGAACGCCTGTCCTAAAAGCATAGCCGCAATCGAGAATATCGGATTGAGCCGCAGTTGTTTCTTATAAATATGTGGGTTGATCACATATGCATCCAAGTTAGGGAATATCATGATAAATAATCCAAGCGGTATCGCTGCATAAAGCGCATGCGGTAAACTTAATGCGATCAATATCATGAAGAACGATGATAAATATCCCCCAAAATATGGAATTAAAGAGAATACAGCGACACAAACCCCTAGTACAAGGGCATAATTCATATAAGCTCGGTTGAATATACCGATTAATAGGAATAATCCTGCATACTCAATGAATTGGATAGCGGCAATGATGATTTCTGCAACCAAATAGTTTGTCAAGTCATGATAGAGTGTTGAAACGTATCGATACATTTGATCTGTTTCTCTTATAGCTAGATACTCTTTTGTTTTTTGGATGATATTTTCAAAGTTAATTAAGAAAATGATCCCTACAATAACGACTACGATGCCACTTAATACTATGTTAAAGACCTGTTCTGCCCCGCCGCCTGATGCGGTGAAGAAAGCTGCGATACTTGCATACATGGATTCAATGACTGTTACAGACTGTTCTTGGATGCTTGTTGTATCAATGTTAAAGAGCGTTCCAATTTGATCTAAGAGATTTACTACCCCGACAGACAAATTACCCAAATCGTCAATATATGGTTTAACCAACACAAACACGATGAAAAGAACCAACGCAATAATCGAAAAATAGATAAGTAATATCGCGATGACACGCGGTATCTTCGCATTTTTCTCTAGCCAAGTTACGATGGGATTAAATACGAAAGCAATCACAAAAGCTAACATAATTGGCAGGAATGCCCAGATAATTTTATTAGCGAGGTTTCCCCATAATGGCGATAAGACATATACCATGTAAATAATCAAAAGTAATATTAAGATGTTAAAGTACTTCCAATTAATCTTGCTTTTCATTGTTTCACTCCTTCGTGTCAATGATGATTGTTACAGGACCAGAATTCACAAGTTTAACTTGCATATCCGCTCCAAATACGCCTTTTTTGGTTGGTACTTCTAGGTTAAGATCGTGATAGAGTCTTTCATAATACTGGTTTGCAAACTCTGGTTTAGCACTTGTCGTAAATGAAGGTCTATTATTACCTTTTACATTACCGAGCAACGTAAACTGTGAGATTAACAATATTTCTCCCTCAACTTGCTTGATTGAAAGGTTCATCTTTTGATTATCATCTTCAAAAACCCTTAAGTTTATGATTTTTTTAAGCATGTACTGATAATCATCATCTGTATCATCTACATGAACGCCAAGTAAAACTAAATACCCTTTTTCGATGGACTGATGATAATTTGAAGTTGAAACACTCGCTTCAGATACTCTTTGAATGACTGCTCTCATTATTTAAATCTTCTTTCAATATTATAGATACTTTGAATCTTTAGCAGGTTGACCATTAAATTCTCAATTTCACTTTTGTTGCTTGCCAAAACTTTAAGCGTAATGATGCTTTCAAGTTTTTGATTTGAAACTGCATTAATCTCAGCAATTGTAATCGACGTCGCGTTAACCGTTGAAATGATATCGGTTAGAATATTATTTCGGTTTTGTCCCACGATTTGGATACGAGTAGGGTACTTTCTAGTAAGGTTAGTTGCCCAATATACATCCACGAATCGCATTTCCGTCAAATTGGTGACATTAGGACAATTTTCATGGTGAACCGCTATGCCAGAGCCTTTTGTTACATAACCAACAATCGAATCTCCAGGGATTGGTAAACAACAGTTTGCAATCTTAATTTGTGGAGTCGTTAACCCTTCGACAATCAATCCTGTTTCGTGGTTGGTTGTCAGTATGCGTTTTGCTTTTTCTAACTGTCTTTGTAACAGCGTTTCTTTATCGACTTCTTTGCCAAGAAGTTTTGCAACCACGGTTTTAGGACTAATAATGCCTTTACCGACTTCAACATAAAGATCCTCCATGGAATTAATCATGTTTTTTGAAAAATGTTTCTTTGCAAACTCATCATTCATGGATCCTAAGTCTACTTTATTGCCTTGTGCCTCACGTTCAATCATGTCTTTTCCCATTTGGAATATGCTGTCACGATTTTGCTTATTGAGGTATCCTTTAATTTTATGTTTCGCATGTGAGCTTTTAGCAAGTTTTAACCAATCTTCAGAAGGCCCACCAGTATTTTTGGATGTTCGGATGGCGACAATATCGCCTGTCTCTAATTCATAATCCAGTGGTACAATCCTACTATTAACCGTCGCGCCAATCATCGAATTTCCAACATCAGAGTGAATTCGGTATGCAAAATCAATAGGTGTACAACCTTTGTTTAACTCAACAACCTGTCCTTTTGGAGTGAATACGTAGACGTTTGCTTCAAGAATATCAGACTTAACCGTTTCGACAAACTCGTCTGCGCCTTCTTTCTTATCGTCATCGTCTTCAGTCATCTTCAAGAATTCAGCATACCATTTAAGTTTTTGAGCAATTTCAAATTGCTCTTTCTCTTTAGAGTATTCTTTATTTTCTTTGTATGCCCAGTGAGCGGCAATACCGTATTCAGCAATACGGTCCATTTCATGGGTTCTGATTTGGATTTCATATACGGAACCATCATCCGATAAAATCGTTGTATGTAAGGATTGATACATGTTTGGTTTAGGTACAGCTATATAATCCTTAAATCGTTTTGGAATCGGGATAAAATGGGCATGAATGATGCCTAAAACTTGATAACAATCCTCGATTCTATCAACAATGACTCTAATGGCCAAAATATCATAAATATCTTCAAATTCTTTATTTTGGCGTGTCATTTTCTTAAAAATTGAATAGATATTTTTAGTTCTTCCAGATATCAAATAATTTGACATATGGTTTTCAGATAGATGTTTTTTTATGGTATCAATCATATGTTCGATAGACAAGTTTTTCACTTGTTTTTGATTATCGATCATGTTTTTTATTCGGTGATAAAATGGCGCATTGACAATCTTTAAAGAGGTGTCTTCGAGTTCTGCTTTAATTTGGAATAGACCGAGTCTATGCGCTAGAGGCGCATATATATCTAACGTTTCTGAAGCAATCTTTAGTTGTTTATCACTTGATTGATAATGTATTGTACGCATATTATGCAAACGGTCAGCTATTTTAATCAATACCACTCGAATGTCTTTCGACATCGCAATCAGCATCTTCTGATGATTATCAGCTTGTGATACTTCTTGATTAAAAGAGATCTTACCAATCTTCGTAACGCCATCGACCATTTGTGCAACTTCATCGCCAAAATTAGTCTTTAAATCTTCATAGGTGGTTTGAGTGTCTTCAAGCACATCATGAAGAATTGCTGCAATCAGTGTATTTGGTCCAGCATTAAGTTCACTTAATATATAGGCAACAGCCAAAGGATGAGAAATGTATGGCGCACCGCTTTTTCGAAGTTGTGAACCATGTTTAAAAGACGCCATTTCATATGCCGCCTTGATTCGTTCGAGATCTGATTCTTTTTTAATGTAAGTTTTCACATTAGTGATCAACTTATCGAACGTCATTAAGGATTCCAAATTAATCCTCCTTTAGTATTTTAAAGATGCGAAAATAGGGTAGTTTCTAAGTTTAGTTCTGCCTTCAAGGGCTTCTAATTCAATAAAGAATGATAACCCAACTACTGTGCCACCTAGTCGTTCAACCAATTGAATGGTTGCATCTACGGTACCACCTGTTGCAAGTAAATCATCAACGATTAAAACTTTATCGCCAGGTTTGATTGAATCAGCGTGTAAAGATAGTTCGTTCGAACCATATTCTAAGTCATACTTGACTGTGACTGTTTCTCTTGGAAGTTTACCAGGTTTTCTTACTGGTGCAAATCCAACACCTAGTGCATAGGCTACAGGACAGCCAAAGATAAACCCTCTTGCTTCTGGCCCTACTATTAAAGTAGCGCCTTGTTTCTTTGCAAATTCGACCATTTGATCGCAAGCTAGTTTATAAGCTTCACCATTTAACATAAGTGGTGTAATATCTCTGAATAAGATGCCTTTTTGTGGAAAATCTTCAATTGATGCAATGTAATCTTTTAAGTTCATAAATAAACCTCCGTATAACAGTATAATTGTACTATAAAAACGCAATTTTTACTAGTAATTATCCAACTTTAACAGCAAATTCATAGATTCTTGCTGCAGTGTAAATCAAACTTGTTGTTAAATAATCAAATTGATAAGACCCAATAATATCCAATCTGTTCGGTAAAATCAACCCTCCGACCATAAGTCTCTTCTGGCCCTTATTATCAATAATCGCTCTTCTAATCGCTTCATCATTAAAATACTTCAGAACAAGAGTATCAGCATCTGTCTTTTGTGCATCGTAAAACTTTGATATATCATTCACTTCAAGTGCAATTGGATTGTTAAAACTAATTCGTGTTTTCGCAATTGCATCTTCGTAACTGCCATATAAATCAATCATTGTCTCATCAACAAGCGTAAAAGGTAATTCTACTGCCCCACCATCTTTTAGCGCTTCTTTGTAAAAAATAGACTCAACGGCTCTGGATTCGCCCATATTAATCAATGATGAATGCGTTAGTTTTTTTCGGTAAAATGAAGCAATACTAGCGATGCCAGACATTTTTCCTAATATAAATGACACAGTATCAAGAGCATGATACAAACTTGATTTTGGCCCTGATATCGAACAAACAATATCGCCACGTTTCATAACTTGGCCGCTTTCTTTATGTTTTCTAAAAGATAATTCAATATCGTATAAATTCAAAAACATCTCAACTTCATTGATACCAGAGACAATGCCTTCTTCTTTAGCGATTAAATAAAAAACAGCAGGACTTTTCTCTAATACATGATAGGGCTTGCTGTTTAAATCTTTGATAATATTTTCAAAATAGGTTACTGGATTCATAGTAAGCCTCCTTCATACTCTTATTTTAACGGTTAATAGCCACATTATGCAAGTAATATATGTTATAATCATAAATGATTAAGAAATGAGGTTAACCTATGAAACCACTCGCTCACAGATTAAGACCAACCGAGTTTGACCAAGTAGTCGGACAAGATCATCTTATTGGAGAAAAAGGCATCATTACATCCATGATTAAGCAAAATAAAATCATCTCGTTTATTCTTTATGGTAATCCAGGAACCGGGAAAACCACAATTGCTCAACTGGTTGCCAAAAAAGCTGGAATGGAATCCTTTAATTTCTCTGCAGCTACGGATTCTAAAGCTAGACTAAAGGAAATCATTGATACTACTGCTTATCACGATATTTTGGTTATCATCGATGAAATTCATAGAATGAAAACCGATATACAAGACTATTTATTGCCGTTCGTTGAAGAAGGCAAAGTAACGATTATTGGCTTAACCACACAAAATCCTTACATGTCCGTTAATCCCGCGATACGTTCAAGATGTCATATCTATCGTTTAAATGATATTACTGAAAGTGACATTGTTAAAGTACTGGAGCTGGCTTTAAAATCGGATTATGTGGACACAGATTATCGATACACTAAAGGTGCTTTGGAGTATATTGCACAATCCGCGGGTGGCGAAGTTAGAACGGCGCTAAATATGCTTGAAGCAACTATGCTTATTGAGACCGATGAAATCATTACCAAAGAAATCTGTAAACAAGCTATTGGTAAGCCTATATTGAAACTAGATGATCAACAAGATAATTATTTTGATATCCTCTCTGCCTTTCAAAAATCTATTAGAGGCTCAGATGTAGATGCCTCACTTCACTATTTGGCACGTTTAATAACATTAGAAGATTTAGGTTCAATCGTACGAAGAATGCTTGTAATCGCTTATGAAGATATCGGGTTAGCTAACCCTAATATCGGTCCAAAAGTGGTTGCTGCCTGCGATGCTGCTTTAAAAGTGGGCTTTCCAGAAGCCAGAATTCCGTTATCTGTTGCAGTCATCGACATGGCAATATCTCCAAAGTCAAACACTGCAATATCTGCCATTGATTTAGCCTTAGAAACGTATCAAACAGGTAAGGTTGGCCCAATACCTTCTCACATTCTAAACCGTGAAATAAAGGCCAATCCGGCATTATATAAGTTTCCGCACAACTATCCGAAAGCACTTGTAGATCAAACCTACTTGCCAGAGTCAAATATCAATGATACTTATTACAATCCTAAAGATGAATCTACTTATGAAAAAGCACTTAAAGAACGTCTAATCTGGATTAAGCAAAAAAAGGAATTACTCAAAAAGGAGAATAAATAATATGTACCAAAACGAATCAAACCCAATTGTTACACTAAAAATTAAAGACAAAGGTGAAATCAAAATTGAATTGTTTGTCGATGTTGCTCCCAACACCGCATATAACTTCATTGATTTGGTCTCAAAGAACTATTACGCCGGTCTAATATTTCATAGAATCATCCCAGGATTCATGATTCAAGGTGGCCAAGGTATGCCATCAAAACCAATTAAAGGGGATTTTAAGGCAAATGGTGTCGCTAATCCAATCCTTCATGAACGTGGTGTTATCTCCATGGCGAGAACTTCAGACCCTAACTCGGCCACAACCCAATTCTTCATCATGCATAAGAACAGCCCTCATCTAGATGGCCAATATGCAGCATTTGGGATGACCATTAGCGGATTTGATGTCATTGATGCGATTGCCACTACTAGAAGAGACTTCTCAGATAGGCCAATAGAACCAATTATCATTGAGTCTTGCTCAATCGACTTAAAAGGCAAGAGTTATCCAAAACCAGTATACTTATACTAATCAAAAAAGCACTCAACCGAGTGCTTTATTTTTTTCTAAAAATCAAAAACTTACCAATCATAATATCCATGATTAAGAATGCACCTGTGATGAGATACACTTGCCATAATCTACTATTAATATTCACTTTTCGATTGATTTCATCTAATGTAAAACTTTGTGAGTAACCCAACAGTTTTATCATGTCTAGTGATTCTTTTTTATCTGTTTCCGGGTCAATTGGTAAATCCGCAAAACTAACTTCAATATTCAGAATTTCATTTCCATGATAGTCATATGCAGTAATTGATCTTGAACCAAAGGATTCGATTTTCACATAGTAGTAATAAACTTGACGTTCCTTAAGCCCATAACTAATAGCGTAATCTTCATATACTGAATCTAAATTAGAATCATAAACCACTTCTGTCGATTCAATTAAGAGACGGGTTTTATCATTGGAATCCGTCTTTTTATCAGCCATGCTAACATTGTTTTTCGAACCGATAAACAGAATAAATCCTTGGAATAGTCCCTTTGAGTTAGATTCTACTGTATGAAACATTTGATAATGATAATTTGTATCTATTGTAGCTGAAGAGAGGTCAATTTCTTCATATAGTTCAGTAGAGAACTTTACATATTCTGTGTAATCTTCTTTGGTTACACCCTCTGTGATTGCATCAAGCAATAGTTCATTCTTTCTTTCAAGAATGATGCTTGAAAGTGTGATCATGTATACGATTGCAAGAATGAGCAGTGAAACAACTAGAAAGATGATTTTCTTTGCCATAGTTATACTTCTGTAGCAATAATAATTGGAATGGTAATTGGACTTCTTCTCGTTTCTTTATACAAGAACTTGTTTACGTCTTCTCTTACACTTGTTTTAAGTTCATTCCAGTTAATATATTTACCTTTCAGGTGTTTATCTGTAGCTTTGATGAATACTTCTTTGACATCTTTCAATAACTGTTCGGATTCTTTTACATACACGAATCCTTTTGTAACAATTTCAATCTCACCCAAAATACGTTTAGATCTAGGGTTGATATTGGCAATTATCAGTAATACACCATCTTCACTTAATAATTCACGGTCATGGATAACGATGTCGTTAACGTCTCCTACTGCTGATCCGTCGATTAAGATATCTCCGCTTCTAAACTTTGATTTATGAAGTGTTGGTACACCATCATTGAAGAATAACCCGTCGCCATTGTCCATTAAGAAAACTTGTTCTTGGGAATAACCCATGTCTTTTGCAAGTTTCATCACTGCGTATTGCATGCGGTATTCACCAATTACAGGCATAATATATTCAGGTTTTAGCATATTCATCATCATTTTGATTTCATCAGAAGTCGCATGAGACGCGGTTAGTAGTTTTTTATCGATTACGTGTATTTTCGCATCAGTACGGTATAAAATGTCCAGAGTTTTAGCAGCCATTTTTTCGGTACCTGGAATTGGGGAGGCAACAACGATTACGGTATCCTTGTCATCAATATGAATCAATCTATCCGCTTTCTTACACATTCTTTGAAGCATGTAGAATGGTTCATGCCTGTTTCCGGTAACTAGCGCAACAATATCGCTATCGTCATTCTTATTTTTTTCATCAATATATCTAAGTGAGATTAAGGATTCCTTCGGAATGCTTAAATAGTTCATCTCAATCGCGATATCCACGATTCTTTGAGCTCTTCTACCGATGATTGCGATGCGTTTTTTGTGTTTTAAGGCAATGTCGATAACACGTTGTATTTTTAGTAAGTCAGATGAGAATAATGAAGCAACCACTCGACCTTTTGCATTTGAGATAGCTTCATTTAGATCATAATCGAGCGCTTTGTTTATAGACCCGTTTAAAACAAGTCCTGATCCAAGTGATTCTGTCAGTAGACAAAGTACTTTCTTCTCACTCAGTTCATTAATTTTTCTAAAGTCTGTTTGATATCTAGGATCAGCACTTTGGTCAAATGTATAATCAGATGTATAAATGATTGAGCCGTCTTGGGTATTAATCGCGACTCCCACGGATTCAGGAATAGAGTGCGTTGTCGTAAAGAAGTTCACTTTAACATTATTGAACTTAATGATAGAGTTTTGATCAATCACGTGAAGTTTCATCTTCTCTAAATCAAAACCTTCTTCTTTAAGATTGTCTTTAATAAGTTCCATTGTGAAGTTGGTGGCGTATACAGGCACATTGATATCTTTTAAGATATGAGGTAAAGCGCCAATATGGTCTTCATGAGCATGTGTCATGAAAAAACCTTTGACCTTAGGTAAATGTTCTAATAGCATTTTGTAGTCTGGAACGATTTCGTCCACACCAAATAGTTCTGAAGTTGGGTACTTAATCCCTGCATCTAGAATGAATATTTGATTATCTACATCCACACAGTACATATTTTTTCCGTTTTCACCTAATCCGCCTAGTGCAAAAATTTTAATTTGACTCATATTCAACACTCCTTTATATCTGAATCGCAGTATATTATGGCTTATTATAACATGTAAACCGTTTTTATAACAAGTTTATTACTCCAAAAACTAATTCATTCCAATAATAAAAGCCTGTTTTATTATGAGTGGTAATAATTATCACCCTCATTAAAACAGGCTCATATATAAAAGGATTGAGTGAACTATTGATATAAGAATTGAATACTTAAGTCTTTGAGGCGTTTAAATGATAAAACACTCAATAGAATTACAACCAAAGTCGTCGTAAATATGTATATGAAGTTATACGTTAGACTATATACCCATAGATTTTCGCCAACCCCTGCAAAGATTCTTACGGCTATATTATCGCTTCCAGTACCATTTTGATACTCTTCTGACGCATACTTAATGCTGCTACTCCATAATATAACACCCGATAATGTACTAGAAACTAATCTAACAACACTCACTGTAATTATCGCAATGATCATCTTACTTAATTTGGTAAATCCGTCTTTAAATAGTCCAGATAGGCCATAGGCTGTAAATGGAATAATATAGTCGAATAACACAAGCATTACAATCATCCCAAATGTCCATGATTCACCAGTCCAGCTTTCGAGGGTTGCTCTTAATGCATCGATGTAGACGAGATAGTCTATCCCAAAGTTGTATAAAGCATATAAGAATCCCGAAATTAGGCCATATTTGAGTCCTGCAAATAGACCAATCATGACAAGTGGCAACATTGAGATTCCGAAGAATTTTCCGCCAAAAGGCATGCTCAAGTTTAAACCAGGAATGGCGGATGTAATCACATCCAGCACAATCGCTAATGCTAACAGATTCACTGCTAGTAGCATTTTTACTGCATCTTTTTTTAATTTCATTTTGTCCTCCTTAGAAAATAAAAAAATTTCTACGGATGTCCTAAGAAATTGATAGTGATAAAAAGATTATATACTATCCCTCCGCTGGTACAATCCAGATCAGGTTCGCGGGTCGACGATTAAGTCCTCTCAGCACATGGCTCCCCGTAGTGATCATTAACATTTTAACATCATTATATATCTTTATCAAGAATATTACTATTTTGACAAATTGGAGTAAATCTATGTTATCATTAATCTGGTGATAATCATGGCATTAAACTATCCAAATGCTAAAAAAGCAGTCCAAAAAACAGTTAATCGAGCTAATTTAGGCATGACTTTAGAAACTGATATTGAACAAACTAATCAGTACTACCTAGATAAGAATATTGCAACTATATACAAGAAACCAACACCAGTACAGGTTGTGTCAGTAAGCTATCCCGCTAGAAACAAAGCTAAGATCGTTGAAGCATATTATAAAACACCTTCTACGACTGACTTTAATGGCATATACAAAGGCTATTACATTGATTTTGATGCAAAGGAAACAAAATCCAAAACATCGATTCCGCTTAAGAACATTCATGTTCACCAAATCGAACATCTTAAGCGCATTACAGATCAAGGTGGCATAGGGTTCTTAATTGTATATTTCCAAGCATATAACGAGTACTACTACTTACCATTTGATGTGTTATATGACCATTACATGGATAGTCTAAAAGATGGTAGAAAATCCATTGCTTATGAAACGTTTCAAAAAGAGGCTTACCCAATCAAATTTGGATATAATCCTCGACTAGACTATCTAAAAGTAATTGATTCATATGTGATCCCAGCTCTAAAAGAGTCTAATATGTGTTTCACTAAATAATTCCCATTGGACATATCAATGGGGTTTTTCATTAAAAAAGTAAACTTTTTAGAGTTTACTTTGATAGTCTGCAGAATAGATTTGAAGTAATTTATACTTTTGAAGGCTAGCACGTCGTTGTTCGAATGCAAAACCTTCGACACTCTTCCAAATAAAGACCCAACTGGCAATCGTAAATATTTCTTGTAGCATGAATACGTTTAAGTAGTCTTCTGAAAGAAAAATAGATATTGTCATGGTTAATAATCCAAATAAAACCATAAACGTAGAAATGATCCTTGTTTGCTTAATTTGAATGGACAAATCGTTAATACGCTTTATCAAGCTACGCTCAACTAAAAGTTCGATGGTCTTTAAGAGTTCTGCTTCCACTAACTGGTTTGGAAACTTTACATTAATTAATAAGGGTTTATACAGTGGAACGTATTTAGCATTTTCTTCAATGTGATTCATGATTTCTTGGCTGATACGTTTTCTCGATAACATAGAGAACTTTTGATAAATATCTTGCTCTCCAGATAATTCTAAATCGATGACAGCGTACTCTTCATCTTCATCGTATTCTTCATATTTGATTTTATTGACTTCTTTATCGGCTTCTTTGAATTTTGACAACTGCTGTTCGAGTTGTTTTTCTTTAGCCTTATCAAGTTCTTTCTGCGGAACTACTTTCTTTTCATCCATGTTATCACCTCTAGTCTACATATAGTGTACTATATTTTCGCTAAAAACTCAATTTTATCGCATTCATAAACTAATAATAATCGAGTAGAGGCTAATAAGTGAACTACCCACCACTTAATCTAAGTGTGGGCTTCCTATCCAAACTGATGTACCCACCAGTGACTCAATAGGCTATCCCCGTAGTCCCTACGGTTCTAAAATCCTTTTATAACTGAAATGCTAACTTATATTGTCTTAATCCTTCTTTTTTGATATTGATATCTGCGTTGTGATCTCGATCTAGGTGTAGTCGACAACTTGGACACTCAAACACTCGGTTAGAGAGTTCGAGTTCAGTCTGAATCTCGCCAAGTTTCTTTTTCATCTTTGCGATACGAAAATAGTTAACCTATCTAGTAATCAACTGTTTAAGTTTGAGTAATCTAGTGTCTAAATCAACACTCCAATTTCTTTTCATCACGCCAAGATTTTACTACGCACTTCCTTCAGTTCACACCTCACGGTGGATACCTTGCATTTCGTTAGTGGTTGGTCAGTGAGTACCCCCACAGTGGACTTTCACCACCTAGTGTATATGCCATGCCCGGCACACATAGAAAAAAAACTCGTATTTCTACGAGTTTTTTGAGTTATTTTATCTTTTTCTTTTTTTGGCCGATTCCTGCAAGTTTTAAACTAATTGAAGTTGGGATTATTTTCAACATCACATGAGCAAACTTCTCTTTGAAACCTGGCACAATCACAGTTTTTGTAGAGTTTAACGTTAAGCTAGCCACATAATTTGGACTTCTCTTATAGAACTTTGGATTGGTTCCAGCTTCTTTATAGAATTCCGATTTGATTGGTCCTGGGCATACAACTTGCACTAAAACATTGGTTTTTGATTTCTTTGCTTCATAGGATAGTGCACGAGTTAAGCTCGTCACATAGGCCTTTGTAGCATAATAGGTTGATGCGTATGGACCAGGAACAAAACCAGCCAATGAACTTACATTGATGATTCGTCCTTTGTTATTCGTAACAGATTTTTTATAAAACCATTTTGTTAATATATGAACAGCTTTGATGTTCAACTCTATCATTTGTAGTTCTTTATCTAAAGGTGCGTCTATAAAAAGGTCGTTGTGACCAAATCCAGCATTATTTACCAGTATTTCAGCGTTATAAGGTTCAGCAAAAGCGATAAATTTGTCGATAAATGATGCTTGTGATAAATCACCAACATAAATATGTACTTTGACTTTATATTTAGCTTGTATCTCTTTTTGTGCTTCAGCTAAATCCTCTAGATGTCTAGATACTAAAACCAAATCATAACCTTTATCGGCTAACAAATTGGAAAATGAACGACCAATTCCTTTTGCACCACCAGTTATGATGGCATAACTCATAAAATGACGCCTTCAATTAGAACAACATCGTTCTTCTTAGGTCCAATCACAATTGCATTTTCAAGGGTTCTTGTAGCTTCTTTAAGGCCTTTTTCATTCGCGTGAATATAGGCAATTACATCCCCTTCAGACACATAATCTCCGATTTTCTTTTCGAATACTAACCCAACCGCTGGATCAATAATACCATCGACTGTTTCTCTACCTGCGCCTAAATAAGCAGCAGCGATTCCGATATCGATTGTTGTCATTGATTCAATATATCCACTTGTTTTAGCTTTTAATGGCACTATATTTTTTGCTTTCTCGAATTTATCAGGGTTTTGAATGTAAGAAGTGTCTCCACCTTGCGCTTCGACAAGTTCAACTAATTTGTTGAAAGCTTCCCCATTTTCAATTTTTTCAATTAATAGTTTTTTAGCTTCTTCTTTAGATGCAATTCCCGCATCTTCAAGTAGGAATGCGCCAATTTCCAGTACAACAGACTCTAGGTCTTTTGGACCTTTGCCTTTTAAGGTTTCAATCGCCTCAATGACTTCGATGCTGTTACCCACGCCAAACCCAAGTGGTTCATCCATATTGGTAAGAATAGCTTTGACGCTTCTACCAGCAAGTTTTCCAATTTGAACCATTAGTGTCGCAAGTTTCTTAGCTTCTTCAATATCGGTCATAAATGCGCCATTACCAACTTTTACATCTAGACAAATCGCATCAGCACCTGAAGCTAATTTCTTTGACATAATGGATGATGCAATTAGCGGAATTGAAGGTACAGTTGCTGTAACATCACGTAGTGCATACATTTTTTTGTCGGCTGGGGTAATGTTTTTGGATTGTCCAATAACAGCAATACCAATTCTATTTACTTGGTCTTTAAACGCTTGTTCTTCTAAGACGATATTATAGCCTGGAATTGCTTCAAGTTTATCCAATGTCCCACCTGTATGACCTAAACCACGGCCACTCATTTTAGCAAACTTCGCACCACATGCAGCAACCAATGGCCCTAATACTAGTGTGACTTTGTCACCAACACCACCTGTTGAGTGCTTATCCACTTTGATTCCCCTGATGTCTGTAAGGTCAAAAGTATCCCCACTGTCCATCATGCATAGTGCTAAATCTGTTGATTCTTGGTCTGTCATTCCATTGAAATACACAGCCATTAAAAAAGCGCTCATTTGATAGTCAGGAATACGTCCATCAGTATACCCTTTTACAATGAACTCAATTTCTTCTTTTGATAACACGTGGTTATCTCTTTTTTTTGCAATTAAATCTAACATTCTCATCGTATTACACCTCGGGTATTATTATAACATATTCAGTTTGATTTTTGCTATTATGATAATATGATCCTTAAACCATGTTATAATACAAAAAGGAGTTGAAACTATGAAGTTATATGCAATTAGACACGGTGAAACCGACTACAATAAAATAAGACTTGTTCAAGGGCTTATGAATAATCCCTTAAATGAAACAGGAAAAAATCAAGCACTAATGGTTGGCTCATATCTTAATCGAAACCATTATCATTTTGATCACTTATACTCAACATCACTTTCAAGAGCTTATGATACAGCAAATATTATCAAAACCTCTTTAAATCATCCAAACAATGTTCTGATACACGACGGGTTCATCGAGCGCGATTTTGGACCTTTTGAAGGCAAAAAAGTGGATGAAACGATCAAAATCATTTCTGTAGATGGCTTCTCGCATGACGGTTATGAAGACAATGATGCCATGTTAAAAAGAATCGAGGATGCGCTTAATAATCTGTATCAAACCCATAAAGATGATAGCATCTGCTTGGTCTGCCATTCTCACACCATTAAAGCTTTACTAGTTCTTTCAGACCCGACCCAATACCATTTTTTAACCTATCTAAACAATGCAAGCATGTGTGTATTTGATTACGATGGGGTAACACTAAAAGTTGATCATTACAATATCGAAATGCTTGGAGCAAATGAAAAATAAGACCACTGGGTCTTATTTTTTTTGGTATAAAAATGATTTGTATCCGCCTTCGATGTTTACAGCATCAAAGCCATGTTGTTTCAAAATACGTTCTGCCAAATACCCTCTTGTTCCTAATTGACAGTAAACATATATTTTTTGATTCCTTGGAAGTTCATTTAGACGATTTCTCAGTTCTGATAAAGGAATATGTTTTGATTCCTTAATCCTATTGTCAAATAAAGGAGTCAGTTCCTTATGTTCCCTTATGTCCAAAATATAGGTTCTTTCATCCAATATCTCAACAAATTGCTTAACATTAATACTGGTTGATATGCCTTTAATCTTATTTTCTGCGACATAACCAACCATATTGATCGGATCTTTTGCAGATGAAAATGGTGGAGCATATGCAAAATCAATATTCTTAAGATCTGTAACTTTCGTTTTTGAATATATTGCCATTGAAAGGACATCTATTCTTTTGTCTACTCCATCAGATCCAATCGCTTGTGCACCATATATTTCTTCGGTATTTGGATTATAAAGGACTTTTAATGAAACAGGTGAATACCCAGGATAATAACTTGCGTGAGAGTTAGGATGAATGTATATACTATCAAATTCGTATCCCAATCTCTTTAAGTGTTTCTCGGATAAACCTGTTGATCCAACAACTTGATTAAAGACTTTCGCGACGCTAGTCGCGAGTGTACCTGTATAGATATCTTCAATACCACATATGTTATTCGCTGCAATTCTTCCTTGTCTATTCGCTGGACCAGCTAAAGCAGCCATCATGGATTCGTTAGATACACTATGCATTACTTCGACAACATCTCCGATTGCATAAATATCGGGATTGGACGTTTTCATATGGTTATCGACTTTAATGGCGCCCTTATCTGTTAAATCGAGGTTTGCAGTTTTTGCTAATGCATTATCAGGTCTTACACCAATGGCAAAAATGATTAAATCCGCTTTAACTACGGCCCCACTCTTTAAAACGATTTCATTTCCTTGTTGCTTAAACTCGCTTACCCCATCGTTTAATATTAACTGAACGCCCTGATCTGTGATTATTTGATGAATCATTTCTGACATCTCACTATCAAACATCCCCATTACCTGAGGTGCCATTTCGATTAGTGTAACAGACATTCCTAAATGAACTAAGTTTTCCATCATTTCGATGCCTATAAAACCACCGCCTATTACTATCGCATTTCTTGGTTTTTCAGTGTTAATGAACTCAATGATGTTATCCATATCAGGAATGTTTCTCAAAGTGAACAGGTTCTTGGCCTCTTCTATGCCAGGAATCCTCGGTTTAACCGGCAAAGATCCTGTGGAAATAACGATTTTATCATAGGTCTCTTTGTATGTTTCATTTGTGATTAAGTTTTTTACGGTTACGTTCTTCGCTTCTGGATCGATTTCTGTAACCTCAGAAAATACCCTGATGTCAATATTGAATTTACTTGTCATATTATCGACCGATTCAACTATTAAGGAATCTCTGTCTTCGATAATACCACCAATATGATAGGGTAGCCCACAATTGGCGAACGATATAAACTCTCCTTTTTCAACTAAAATGATTTCAGAAAACTCATCGAGTCTTCGAAGTCGTGCTGCTGTAGTAGCGCCGCCTGCGACACCACCAATGATTAGTATTTTTTTGTTCATAAAGAAGGCCTCCAAAAAGAATATACCTTTTTTATAATACTATGTCAAAAAGAAGGCAATCTACCAATTTATGATTATCTCTTCCTTTAATAACTGTAATCGGTTTCAACTTTCATCAATTACAGTAATCCTAGTTTTTATCATTTAAAATCGCTTACATTTGTGATAAAATGGGCTAAATGAGTAATGGAGCGTAGTCATGATCGATAAAAACAAATTAGAATTTATTAGAGATCGATATGGGATAGATTTCTTCGAAGACATGATGTTCAGTGACCCCAGTAGAGTCTCTTTTTTTGTTGACCTACAACAACGTCCTTTGATGTTTCATGTCGTTATCGGAGATATCACTTTGATAGGTCTAAAAAAGCAAGATAGTTATAATGAACAGGAAGTGCTCAATCAAATTGATCCAGACAACCTTTTAGCCGAAGTTGAGGGTAAAAACAACTTCATTGAGATGATTAAGTTCAAATTTAATACATTTATAGATGAATTGTTTTTATACATACCAATAAAATCTAAAGATGGCCAAATCTGGCTTAATACTACTTTGAAGAAATACCATCTAGATGATAAAGCCTATGTTATTGCTAACGTAATACGTGTTTATCGAGAAACACCGCCAGAAATCGTATATTATCAAAAGACTTATCAGGATCCGATGACCAAACTATTTACCCGTGAAACCCTTAAAATGCACATGGATAACTTGACCAATATTGGGAACTCTTACATTATGTACCTAGATATTGATGGTTTTAAACAAATCAATGATCAACTGGGTCACCAAGTAGGCGATCAATTTTTAATCGATATCGCAAACCATTTTATTAGTAAATGGGAACATAACGTTCTTTATTATCGCTTGGGTGGAGATGAGTTTTTCCTATATTGTTACGACCATAGCGAAGATGAAATACTATCAAGAGCCAAACAACTTATCCATGATATTGAGAACTTAAACGATATAGCAAAAACTCTAACTATCAGCGTCTCAATTGGTATCGTCAAGATTACTCAAAATACACATGGCTATCATCGACTACTAAACATCGGGGATCAAACGATGTACTTGTCTAAAAATCGTGGTAAAGGCCAAATCACTCTTCATAAAGAATAAAAAAAGGAGATAATCTCCTTTTTATTTACCATTTTTCACGGTTTGATTAATAAGTTCAGCTACTTTTTCTCCAACTTCAACTGTTGATAATCCCTCATAATCCTCTTTCGTAATTGGGTCATGAATGATGACTTTTATTTTTGTGGATCTAAAAGGTGCGCGATGTTTTACTTCAGTTGCCCCAATCATAGTGACAGGAACAATAGGAGCTTCTGCTTTTGTAGCTAATTTATAGGCTCCGGCTTTAATAGAGACCATTTTCTCATCATCGCGGTCTTTAATACCACCTTCAGGGAAAATACCCATAATCATGCCTTGTTTGATTTGCTCAATTCCTTTTAGAATTGCTTTAGCAGCTTCACGATTATTTTCTCTATCTATTTGAATACAGCCAAATAGAGGCATCCAACTTCTAACAATAGGCAATTTATATATGCCTTTTTTGGCAGCCATGCCTGTTGGTCTATTCACAATCTGATATAAAATGAATGGGTCTGCATATGACTTATGATTGGCATAAATCACATAACCACCTTTTTTTGGAAGTTTGTTTTTCCCTGTGATTTTTATATTCAGTCTAAGTACAAATATCGAAATAAATCTGGCAATACTTCTAATGAAATAGTGTTTGAACTTGTTATCTACCTTCATCATTTTTCCGATAGGAATCATGATGACTAGCAACAATACCATTGAAATCCATGCCACAATATACCCTATAATAAGCCAAAGTGGGATAAACCATAATGACAAACCTGTAAAACCGGATAGTATTCCAGCTAGACCAAACCAAATTATGATGAAAATTAATGAAATCATTTTATTACCTTCTCATAGAGTGTAAACCTTAGTGGTTCATCCACTGTTTCCTTAACTAATTGAAACGATTCTAAATCAAACTTTGGAAAATAGACATTCCCCTCATGACTTTTGTCAATAAATGTAATATAAAGTCTATCTGCATAAGGTAAAGCTAATTTATAAATAGTTCTTCCACCAATCACAAATAGTTCGCCATCCTTATACTCTTTTAAAAAAGCATCAATGTCTTTTACTACTTGAGCACCTTCAAAATCGCGGTCAGTAAGCGTAGCTACAAAAACATTTTTATAAGGAAATGGTTTTGTTTTATAGTAGGATTTCAATGAATCATAAGTCATATCACCCATTAGTACAGTTTGATTCATGGTCATGCGCTTGAGGTACTCTAAATCCTTTTTATAGTGCCATGGAAGTAAATTGTCTTTACCAATTAACCAGTCTTTATCCATAGCCCAAATTAAACTAATCATACTGCAACCACCCCTTTGATTGCAGGATATGGATTATAATCCTCGAGTTTAAAATCTTCATATTTGAAATCAAAAATGCTCTTAACTTGAGAATTAATAATCATTTTTGGAAGTTGTCTAGGCGTTCTAGATAACTGTGTTTCGATTTGGTCGAAGTGATTGCTATAAATGTGAGCATCCCCAATTGTATGAACAAACGTTTTTGGTCTTAAGTTTGTCACCTGAGCAACCATCATGAGTAAAAGACTATAGGAGGCGATATTGAATGGCACTCCTAAAAACACATCTCCACTTCTTTGATATAGTTGTAGTGATAACTCATCGTTATTCACGTAAAACTGTAAAAATGCATGACAGGGCGGCAATGCCATCTTGTCTAAATCAGCAGGATTCCATGCAGATAGGATTATTCTTCTGGAGTCTGGATTGTTCTTGATTTGATCAATCACAGTTTGAAGCTGATCCACGCCATTAAAATTGCGCCACTGTGCACCATAGACTGGGCCTAAATTTCCGTGAACACGTGCAAACTCAGGGTTTGATTTTATTTTATCTACAAACTCTTCTAATGATTCATTTTGATAGTCTTTATGCTTTTTATAGGCTTCATATGGCCATTCATTCCATATTTTAACACCATTATCCACTAAGTATTTTATGTTGGTATCACCACTAATAAACCAAAGTAGCTCATGAATGATTGCCTTCATAAATACCTTTTTTGTAGTTAACAAAGGAAAACCTTCTTCAAGGTCAAAACGCATTTGATATCCGAAAACACTTTTCGTGCCTGTATTAGTTCTGTCTGTCTTTAAAGATCCGTTCGTAAGAATATACCTACAAAGGTCTAGATACTGTCTCATTACTTAGCTAATTGATACAAGGCATCTGCATAAATAGCAATGCTCATGAAGAAGTCATCCAAGATGATATATTCGTCTTTTTGATGAATATAACTTGGTTTCCCAGGAAAGTGTGGACCAAAAGCGACAGAGTTTTTCATAGCACGAGCAAATGTTCCACCACCAGTAGTTTGTGGCTTAGCATCAACATCTTTTGAATACTTAATATACACATTCATAAGTTTTTCAATCATTTCTGATTTTGGATCTACATAAAGGAGTTTTTGATGTTTTCCTAATTCTACAGATAATCCTAGAGATTCGAATGCTAGTTTTATTTTACGAACGAATTCATCACTATCTACACCATTAGGATATCTTGGATTAAGAATAATCTCAAAAGCTTCTTTTTCTAAAATAAATACCCCTGCATTTAGTGTAACTGGACCCATTTCTTCGTCATGGTAATCAATGCCAATCTTTACACCCTTTGGATCATCGAGTAAATAAGTATTGATCGCATCTACAAATGCATTGGTAATTCCCACTTCATTGAAGAAATGAACCATTAAGTAAGCAGCATTGACACCTTCTTCAGGTGTAGATCCGTGTGCGCTTTTACCATCAATCGAAAGCTTTAATAGATTGTTATCAACCGAAGCATTTCCTTGATAGTTGTTTTTGGCTAAAAAGTTTTCAAAGTGTGACTTAAGTGATATATCAGTTACTACAGCAACCGCATTATCTGGAACCATGTTATCTCTAAGACCAGCGTTAAATGACACTAATTGTGTTTTTTTGACATTACCTCTTACTGTTACTTTTAGGATTCCTTTTTCACCATAAGTAAGTGGAAACTCAGAGTCTGGAATGAAACCGGCAACTGGTTGTTCAGGAAACTGTGTAAAATAGTGTTTAACACATCTCCATTGAGTCTCTTCATCTGTTCCCAATACAAGTTTGATTCTCTTAGATAGTGGTACATTTAAGTCTTTAAGAATCTTCATTGCGTAATAAGCTGCAAGTGTAGGTCCTTTGTCGTCTTCAGTGCCACGACCATACATTTTGCCATCATGAATGACCGCTCCATATGGAGGGAAAGACCATCCTGATCCAGCTGGAACAACGTCAAGGTGTCCAACCATACCTACGTATTCATCTTGTGTCCCATATTCGATATGTCCCGCATAATGGTCCGCATTGAGTGTTTGGAATCCATCACGTTTTCCTAGATTGAGCATATAAGTTAATGCTTCATCAATACCTTCACCAAACGGTGCTTCGGTACGTTTTGGGTCAAATGTTGTTAATTCTGAATTAATTTGAA
>WARP01000150.1_pt1 | contig 32531 bp, 32 predicted proteins | sample 4769151 | NCBI WGS metagenome assembly WARP01 (sample SAMN08893023, study PRJNA449175) | gut metagenome | isolation source: rumen sample fed with dry roughage | host: cow | place: India: Nagpur | collected 2016
CTTCTCTAATGTCTTTTGGTGGGATGATGTTTTTTAATTCCACACGAATCACTTTAATACCCCATGGGTCAGTTGCTTCATCTAAAATGATACGCATTTTCCCGTTGATTAACTCACGGCTGGTTAATGCGCCATCAAGATCAATTTCACCAATGATGTTACGTAGTGTTGTTGCTGTTAAATTTTCTAACGCTCTATTTGGGTTATCAACACCATAAGTAAATGCTTTTGCATCGGTGATTTGATAATAAACCACGGTATCAATTTGCATCGTTACGTTGTCTCTTGTAATTACCGGTTGTGGTGGATAGTCCATCACTTGTTCTTTTAATGAGACGACTTGTGACACACGATCCACAAAAGGCACTAAGAAGTGAATCCCTGTACTCCAAGTGGTGTAATAACCACCAAGTCTTTCAATAACCATCGTTTGTGATTGTCTTACAATGCGAATACTTGATAATGCAATTAATAAGGCAACGACGAGTAAAACCAATAAAACAACTAAAACAACAGTTCCTGCATTTGATAAAATTAAAGGTGTATACATTCTATTTCCTCCTATAATGTATTATTCTATTTCGCTAACGAGTAGCTTGTTACCAACAATGTCTTGAACAATCACTTTCTTACCAACGTCAATTTGTTTATTTGATGTGGTAAACGCAGTCCAAATGCGCTCTTCTAATTTGACTTCGCCTCTGCCATCGCTTGGAATAAGTGTCACAACGGTTGCTTGTTGTCCAACCATCTTATCGGCATTCGTCTTAATGATGTCTTTTTGCATAAATCGTCTAGTTAGTGGTCTAGTGACTAAAATCAGAATCAACGAAACCGAAATAAATATCGCGATTTGCCAAACAATTTGAACTTCCATCGCTGCAGCGATTAAAGCCGCAACCGCACCAGCAGCAAACCAAATCGTGACTAAGTCTGTTGTTTCTAGTTCAATAAAAATTGCTCCAATCAAAACCACAGCCCAAATCACAATCATTAAAATCATATTAATCATTTCAGGCGTCATGCTCATACCTCCTCATTCAAATCGATTTCTAACATACGATCTGAACTCTTCCAAATGGCCTTAAATTTATAATTATTTGTATTCTTAAAATTAAAGTTAAAGCTGTCTGCGATTTCATTAACAACCTTCTTACTATTAATTCTACCATAACTTGCTTTAATCGAAATATCAAGTAAGTTTGACTTGATGATGTCGCCTCTTAAAGCTTCTTCTTTGTTTATGTGTTTGATTACCACGTGTTTATGCACTCGATCAATACCAACTAATACCTTGTAGGCATCATTGAAAAATTCAGATGCGGTTTTGTTTAGCGTAATATTAGAATCATAAAACGTGACTGTGCCATGAATCTCTTTTGGGTTAATCCATTCAATGCTCATAGATAATACCTCCTACACAATCATTATAACACGTTTTGAATTTATTACAATATAATTTTGTATTTTTTTGAATTTTTATGAAATTCTATGTTTTTAATGCATTTTTGTCAATATATAAAAAAAATGACACCACATTGTGATGTCATTAATCTTATTTATCGTCTTTGATTGTTTTTAGTAGTTTATCAATATGATTCCCATAAGCTAGTGCCTCATCGTACTTAAAGAGCAGTTCAGGCATTTTGCGTAAGTTATTTACTTTAGATGCCAGTTCTTTTCTTACCGTCTTGTTGATCGTATCTAGCAAGGTGCTTGCTTTTTTTAGATCCTCAGGTTTATCACTTAGTATGGTGTAATAAATGGTCGCATAAGATAAATCCCTTGTGACACGAACTTCCGTAATGTTGATGTAACCGACGGATTCGCTGCGATTGTCTTTATTGACGATAATTGCTAATTCTCGTTGAAATAAACTTGATAGTCTTTCAATTGAAATACTTGCCATAATTATCTCTCCACTTCTTTTTCGACCGAAGCTTCGATGATATCTCCTTCTTTAATATCATTAAAGTTTTCGACTGAGATACCACATTCAAAGCCTTGTCTGACTTCTTTTACGTCATCTTTAAAGCGTTTTAAGGACGCCATCTTACCTTCGTAAACAACCACGCCATCACGTAATACGCGAACAAGTGAGTTACGTTCGATGTTGCCATCGGTGACATAACACCCAGCAATGGTGCCTACTTTTGAAATCTTAAATACGTCTCTAACCACGGCTTGACCGGTGACAACTTCTTCAAATTCAGGTTCTAACATCCCATTAAGTGCCGCTTCAATTTCTTCAATGGCCTTATAGATGATGTTGTATAATCGGATTTCAACGCCTTGTTGTTTGGCATTTTCTCTTACCGCTGAGGTTGGACGGACGTTAAAACCGATGATAATTGCATTTGATGCACTTGCTAGTGAAACATCACTTTCGGTGATTGCCCCAACCGATGAACGAATCACATTGACGTGTAACCCTTCAACGTTAATTTTTTCAAGTGAGCCTTTTAGTGCTTCGATTGAGCCTTGTGTATCACCTTTAATGATTAAGATCAGTTCTTTTTGACCAGCTTCAGCTTCCGCAAACATGGTGTTTAGTGAGGCTTTCTTTTGTTTTTGAAGTTCACCTTCACGTTGTCTTGCTTGTCGTTCTTCAGCAATTTGCCTTGCTTGTCTTTCATCAACGATTGATACGAAGATGTCGCCTGCCTCAGGCATATCGAACAACCCGGTAATTTCGACTGGTTGGCTCGGAATGGCTTCAGTTAAGCGTTTTTTCGTGTCGTCATTCATTGTACGAATTTTACCATACGTGTTTCCGCATACGATGTTATCGCCAACTTTTAAGGTACCGTTTGCGACAATCATTGTTGCAACGACACCACGGCCCTTGTCAAGACGAGCTTCGACAACGGTTCCGGTAGCTAATCGGTTTGGATTGGCTTTGTAATCTTCGATTTCAGATACAAGTTGAATCACATCGAGTAAGGTGTCAATGCCCTTGCCTTTTAAAGCTGAGACTTCAACGTAAGGTGTCTTTCCACCCCATTGTTCTGGTAATAAATTATAATTGGATAGTTCGGTCATCACGTGGTCTGGATTCGCCGATGGCTTATCCATTTTGTTGACCGCAACGATGATTGGAACATTTGCTGCTTGCGCATGGTGAATGGCTTCAACCGTTTGAGGCATAACGCCATCGTCTGCGGCAACAACCAATACGGTTATATCGGTCACTTTTGCACCACGTGCACGCATTTCAGTAAAAGCGGCATGCCCTGGTGTGTCAATGAATGTAATTTTTTCGCCATTACGTTCAACTTGATAAGCACCGATGTGTTGTGTAATCCCACCGGCTTCGCCTTGAACCACACGTGAATGTCTAATGGTATCTAATAGGGTTGTTTTCCCATGGTCAACGTGGCCCATTACCGTAACAATCGGCGCACGTTTAATTAAATCTTTTTCATCATCTTCAAATTTCATTTCATCAAAACGTGTAATATCAGTCACTACCTCGTCTTGTATTTCAAACCCCATATCAAGTGCAACCAGTTCAATGGTATCACGATCAATCGATTGATTGACTGAGGTCATCACACCAAGTTGCATGAGCTTTTTAATGATTTCAGCATTTGAAATCCCTAAACTTTCAGCAACCTCGCTTACCTTCATATTTGGTTTATAAATTATTGTTTTACCTTTGGCGATATTCACGCCTTTTTTAGGCAGGTTAGACGTTCTAACTTCTTTGTTATTAGTACGTTGTTTAGCCATATTAATCACTTCCTTCTATTTTTTAAACATATTTGCAAACCCCTGATCTATAATAGCAATTGCTTTAATGTTTTTTTTACCGATTTCTTTTGACAGGCTATATGTGTCAAAATCCTCTATGATTTCAACCCCATAAAATGAGGCTTTGTCTCTTACTTTTTTCTTCGTGTTGTCTGAGGCATCGTTTGCTAAAAAGACTAATTTTGCTTTATTAGAACGAATCGCATCAACAACAAAGTCAGTGCCTGAGACCAGTTTTCTCGCTGAGTTAGCGATGCCGAGTGGTTTAAGCATGAGAAACCAACTCAAGTAACTCGTTATAGATTTCCTCAGGTACACTCACTTCTAATTTCTTATCCAATGCTTTTGACTTTCGTGCTTTTTCAATGACGACTTTACTTAAGATGAGATAAGCACCTCTACCTGGTGCTTTACCCTTAGTATCAATACTAACGACACCCTCTTTAGTGGCAACCACACGAATTAAATCCTTTTTAGGTCTAACTTCTTTTGTTACCACGCATGTACGCATTGGCACTTTCTTTTCTTTCATCATTTTTATTACTCCTTAGAATAAAATACCTTCAGCGTCCGCCATGGTTGCTGATTTGATATCAATCTTCCAGTTAATGGCTTGAACCGCTAACTTAACGTTTTGTCCACCCTTACCAATGGCAAGTGATAGTTTATCGTCATCAACAATGACAAGCGCTGTACGTTTCATTGGGTTAATTTGTGTGACCGCTAAAACGTCCGCTGGTTGTAATGAATTCGCAATTAAATCTCTTTCGTTCGTCGACCATTGGAATAAGTCAACTTTTTCACCACTTAGTGCACGAATGATTTCTTTAATACGTGAGCCGTTTTCACCAACACACGCACCAATGGCATCGACGTTCTTATCATTAGACATCACACCAATTTTAGCGCGATCGCCTGGGTCTCTAGCGATACCCATGATTTCAACTGTACCATCTTTGACTTCTGGAATTAAGTCTTCGAATAAGCGAGTCACTAAAGACTTATCTAAACGTGTGACCATGACTTTTGGTCCTTTGGTTTTCATTTCAACGCTTGCAACAAATACCTTGACGTTTTCACCAACAACAAAACGATCGGTTGGTAGTGCTTCACGCTTAGGTAGTAGCGTGGTTAGTCCATGTCCAAGCTCTAATCGATAATAATCATCGTCTTGGCCAATCACTTTGGCAACGACCATCTCTTTTTCTTTTTCTTTAAAGTAATTGAACATATTTTCTTTTTCAATGTTCTTTAAATTTTGATTTAAGACGTTTTTAAGGTTCGTTACTGCGATTTGACTAAACTCTTTTGGATTGACGCTTTCTTCAAGAATATCGCCTACTTTGATACGCGCTTTCTTTTCTTTAGCCTCTGATAAACTCATTTTTTCAATCACTAGTTCTGGATCAACTTCGTACTCACCCTCATCTGGCACAACCAAATGACGTTCGAATACTAAAATTTCATTCTTATCTGGATTGACTTCAATGCGGCATGAACTATGCCCTCTTGATTTCTTAAATGCAGAGACCATACCTTTTTTAAACGCATCAACGATGAGTTCAACTTTAATGTTACGTTCTTCTGCAATAATGTCTAACACTCTGAAAAATTCTTTACTTACCATGACAATACCTCCTAAAACTTAATCGCTAATCTAATTTCTAGTAGATCGCTATAAGCCATATTCAATTTTTTCAAACGTCCTTTTAAATTAATTTGGACAACTAACGTCGTTCCATCAAATGCCAACAAGTAGCCTTCTGCTTCTTCTTTGTTTGTTTTTGCAAACACGTACTTACCAACCGCGCCTAAAACCGCTTCTTTTGTCTTAAGTGGTCGTTCAGCACCCGGTGATGAAACTTCAATGTAGTAAGATGGATCCAAGAGATCATCTGTTAAGACTTCTGCAATTTTTGTGTTCACATTGCCTAAGTGATCACTTGATAAGTCATCGCCATCAACGATAATCTCTAAGATAGACTCACCAAACTCAGTTTTTGTCTTTATACTCTCTAAGGACAATGCGTCGTCTTTTAGAATGTCTAAGACGATATTTTCGATTACTTTAAGATCCATAATTCCTCCTTAATAAAATGAGTGGAATCTAATCCACTCTACATTACGGCATATATTATACCATAATATGTTTATTTTTGACAATCATATCGAAAAATAATTATATCTGCGAATGCAAACTATTTGCAATTGAAAAACAAATGTGTATAATGAATAACGTACAGAGGAGGATTCACATGAAAAAATTAATCTCAATACCACTTATATTATTAAGTATCTTAACCCTAAGTGCTTGCAGCAGCAAAGAATACGACATCGTGACGTCATTATTTCCACAATACGACATCACAAGAACCATTGTCGGTGACAAAGATTTAACTTACACTTTATTATTAAACCCTGGGGTTGAAGCACACGACTTCGAACCAACCTCAAAACAAGTGGTGATGATTAATAACGCAAAACTATTCATCTACACATCAGACGAGATGGAGCCATGGGCTAAAAACCTTGAAAACAACAAAACGACGTTTTTAAACCTTCAATTGGCATCCAATGAAGACCACGATCATGCCCATGCAGAAAGCATCAGTTATAGTGCGACTGATGATCACGATCATGATAATCTTCATTATTGGGTGCATTTGCATAACACCCTACACATGATTGAAGTTATCTTAGAAGAAATCATTCATTTAGATGAGAAAAACGCGGATTACTACACAAATAACGCGAATAATTTAAAAGAACAAGTTAGAGCAATCAGTGCTAAGTTTGATCAAATTAGTGCAATAGAGACGAAACAACTGCATTTTGTTGGTCATAACGTATTCTCACTACTTAATGAAGAAAAATCATTAAACATTCAAAGTTTAACCGATTCGTTTTCACCGGATGCTGATCCAACTTCCACTCAAATTCAAGCAATGTTAAATCAAATCATCGAAACCAACGCGAGTTATGTCTTTTATGATCCACTTGAAACGGTTATACTTGCAAATACCATCAAGAATGATTTAAAATCAAAAGGGTACGAAATCACATTACTTCCGCTTTATTCAATGCATAACGTCAGTAAATCACAATTTGAATCAAACACAACGTTATTGGATTTATGGAATGAAAATGTTGAAAACATCGCGACTGCCTACGACTTGGAGTTGATTTAATGATTTTAGAAGCTAAAAACCTAACGGTTACCTACGGACAAACCACGGTTTTAAATAACGTTTCCTTTACCGTCAAACCTGGTGATTACTTAAACATCATTGGCCCAAATGGTTCAGGAAAAACAACTTTGGTCAAATTATTGATCAATTTAATCAAACCAACAAACGGCGAGCTTACCTTTGGTAGCTTCCGTTTTGGCTATTTACCACAACACTTAAAGAGTGCTGTGAATATGCCTGCAACCGTCTATGAAGTCTTAAAGTACTCAAATAAAACCACCTCAACAAACAAAAAGATTGATGAACTACTTCATCAAATGCACATTTTTGAGAAAAAATTCAAACGAATGAATCAACTCTCTGGTGGTGAACAACAACGCGTCCATATCATTCGAGCACTACTCTCAGAACCTTCTGTACTCGTTCTTGATGAACCTACCTCTGCCCTCGATCCCGAATTTAGAAAACTGTTTTATCAACACATTGAAGTTTTAAACAAAAATGGCATGACCATCATCCACGTCACACACGATTTGAGTGATGGCCTAAGACACGGCAGTAAAATCTTAGAACTTGATCAATCGGTTCGCTTCTTTGGAACGTTTGAACAATACCAATTATTAAAACATAAGGGGGAACACAAACATGTTTGAGATTTTTACTTGGCCCTTTATGATAAGAGCGATTTTAATCGGTTTATTGCTTGCTTCAACGACTGCTCTACTATCGAACTTTTTAGTTGTTACTAACCAAGCGCTCATTGGCGATGGGTTAGCGCACATCTCGTTTACCGGGATTGCTATTGGTTTATTATTCTCTAACGAACCAACCATCGTTGCCATTCCTTTTGCCATCATTGCCGCTGTCATTATTAAACGCCTCATCAGGCACAATGACGTTGAAGGGGATACCGCGATTGGGCTTGTGGCCTCCGTATCGATGGCGATTGGGTTGATCGTTATATCAACCTCAAAAGGGTTTAACCGCTCCGTTGAATCGATGCTTGTGGGCTCAATCTTCTCAACGACCTATTCAGACGTCATTTTCGCACTTGTCATCTTTCTAGTTACCTTTGTCTTTATCCTTTTAAGTTATCAAAAATTATTTTCAATTACTTATGACAGCACTTATGCTAAGTTTTCAAAAATAAACGTTGCCTTTTACGACTACGCAATCGCAATCATAACCGCGGTTGTCATCGTCTTAGGTGTGCAGACTATTGGGACACTATTAATCTCTGCATTCATCATATTTCCGGCAGTCTCTTCTTCTTTAGTGTCAAAAAGTTTTAAACAATTAATTATTTATAGTATAATCATCAATATAGCCGTCACGCTAATCGGTATTGTCTCTGCTCACTACCTTGAAATTCCAGCAGGTTCAACCATAATTATTGTACACGGCCTACTATTTTCCATCTTGTTCTTCATCAAATCTATTAAAGGACGTGACTAATCATGGCTCTAAAAATGACCAAACAAAGACAATTACTTCTGTCTTTCTTACAAAAACAAAAAACACCTTTATCCGCAGAAATGATTTATGCAAAACTACCCAGTGGTTCAATGAATTTATCAACCATTTATCGAACACTAGACACATTTGCAAACTATAAGATGGTCGATAAGACCTACCTTGATAATACGACCTATTTTAAAATCAACACGTTAGAACATAAACATTATTTGGTTTGTTTGTCTTGCCATAAAATGTATGAGATGGATTGCCACATTGATCACATCGCAAACGAAACAGCAGACAAATTTCATTTTCAAATCACACACCACGACCTAACCGTTTATGGGTATTGTCAAACGTGTCAAGAAGCCAATCTAAACCATTAACAAAAAAGGTAAAAGCGATTTTGAATGTTCGCTTCTACCCTTTTTTTATGCTTAATTTTAGTTTTTACTGATTAAATAGCCTGTATAAAATCCAAAAAGCGATGCAATACTCGTTATCGCTCCTGACAATATTCTAAAATACAACTGTCCGTTTTCAAAGCCCGAGGTCAACACCCCAAGGATGAGTGAAAAAGCAATCACGTATAAAACGTATTTTAAAATGGTCAATTCTTTATCCGTTACAATCACAATCGTCTCTTTCGATGTTTTTAAATACCAAATGACACCTGCTGCAATGACAAGCACAAAACCAACACCTTCAAAAATCGTGTAAATGGTTGATCTTCGTATCAACGCTCTTAAAACGTCATCTAGTCCAAAGAAAAAGAAAAACATGAATATTGCCATTTGTAAGACAATACTTCGTTTAAATGTCTGCATAAATCCTCCTTGCCAATCCATCCGTTCTGATTGGATTTCAATTATTCAGCTTTATTATACACCATTTTCCATTTTCTAGACTCAAAAAATCGAATTATGTTATACTTAAGGTGAGACCCATCATCAAACTAAAGAAAGGATTTGTATTTTTTAAGATACAAACACACGCCTATGAAAACCGCAGTTTACGCCGGATCCTTCGATCCAATTACCCTAGGACACCTAGATATTATGCTAAGAGCCGCAAAACTCTTTGATACGCTTTATATACTAGTAACAAACAACATTGATAAGAAAACCACTTTTTCGGTTGATGAAAGAGTTCAAATGATTGAAAAAGTGACCGCACAAGTCCCAAACATCTACGTTAAATCAACCAACGATTTGGTTGTTCGATTTGCTGAACAGCACAAGGTCGATACACTCATTCGTGGTCTTCGAAATGTTAAAGACTTTGAGGCAGAAATCGCTTTATATCATTTTAACCGAAACATCAATCAAAACATTGAGACCATTATTTTATTCCCATCAACCATACATACCTACGTCTCATCTTCTGCCATCAAAGAGTTAGTTCACTTTGATTCAGATATCTCAAAATACGTTCCTGAGGTCTTAATCAAAGACATCGTTAAAGGCATAAAATCAAAACAATTAAAATAACTATAAAATAATACACTGTCCAAAAATTGGACAGTGTTATTTTTATTTAATTAGACCTAGCTCAACACACGCGTGATAAATGCCATCTTGATCAATGTCTTTTGCCACTAAAGTCGCTAGTTTCTTTAGTTCATCACTTCTAGAATTATTCATCACCACACCAATATCAGCGTTTTGAATCAGTTCAAAATCATTTAAGCCATCACCAAAACAAATCACCTGATCAACACCTAATAGTGGCCTTATAGCATTTAGGGCATTACCCTTATTTGATGTAATACTTAATACATCTGCGCCATGTTTTTGCCACGGATAAATCGTTAAGTTATTAAAATCATTCATGGCATCTTCAATGATTGTTCTTCTACCATCAAAAATCCACATTTGATAAATATCCTTGTTTTGATAATAGAATTTATCCGCTTTAGGCACCATCATTTGATAATCATCTAGCGATTGTTGAACACTCTCGTTATACATGCTAATCGAGTAACCTTCTAAGCCCACATAACCTGTGGCAACATTCTTTTTTTCTAAATACGAGACAAACTTAGCAACCAAGCTAGGATCAATTTTGTTTTCATAAATGATTTCATTACCTTTAAACGCTAATGCGCCATTAATTAATATGCGATAATCAAACAGGTCTTTTACTTCGTTAATCGCATCTAACTGTGTGTGACTTCTGCCGGTTGCCAAACCAAGTACGATGGTTGGATCTTCTTTTAATTTTTTTAACGCTTCAACTGTTTTTCTTGGAACGCATTGATTTTTATTGTCGAATAATGTCCCATCGACATCAAAGAATACTGCTCTTTTCATTTAATCACCGAAAGTATTTTAACACAATTTTTGCATAAGGCTATGTTTTTTAACCCAAATATAGTAAAATAGATTTAACCAAACTGCGATAAAACTCTTAAGGAGGTTTTTAATATGAGTAGAAACACACTACTGAATGCCGGTGAAATCGGTATTTTCGCCCTAGGTGGACTAGGTGAAGTCGGTAAAAACTGTTACATTTTTGAAATTGAAGATAATATATTTGTCGTCGATGCGGGGATTTTATTTCCTGATGATTCACTACTAGGGATTGACTATGTTATTCCTGATTTTCAATATTTAGTCGATAATCAAGAACGCATTGCGGGCTTAATTATCACCCATGGTCATGAAGACCACATCGGAGGTATTCCATACCTTCTAAAGCAAGTGAATATTCCAAAGATTTATGCCTCAGGCATCGCAGTAGACTTGATCGAACATAAACTCTTAGAACACAAAGGTGTCAAAAAGCCACGTATTGTTGAATACAAAGCGCATCACACCTACACATTCGGTTCAACCGAATTATCATTTATTCGCTTAAATCACTCAATCCCTGATATGTTTGGGATTGTATTTAAGACCAAAGAAGGTATCCTATTTCATACCGGTGACTTTAAAATTGACTACACACCAGTGGGCCCTGCCGCAGAGTACGATAAGTTAGCCAAAATTGGCGCTGAGGGTGTCTTATGCTTGCTATCAGATTCAACCAATGCTGAGCGTGAAGGTGACACACCTTCTGAACGCACCGTTGGTAAAGCAATTAGCGAAATTTTCGGTAAATTAACCGGACGTATTATTATTGCAACCTTCGCATCAAACGTTTATCGTATGCAACAAATTGTTGAAGCGTCATATCAAAATGGTAGAAAACTTGCCGTATTTGGACGTTCAATGGAACGCGCAATGGAAATTGGTCAACAAACAGGTTACATCAAAGCACCTAAAGGTGTCATTGTATCAGCCGAAGAAATCAATAAATACCCACCTGAAGAAATCACGATTTTATGTACTGGTTCTCAAGGTGAACCGATGGCTGCTCTTTCAAGAATCGCTAATGGGACACATCGCCAAATCAAAGCGATGCCAGGTGATACCGTCATCTTCTCATCTTCTCCAATCCCAGGAAACCAAGAAGGTGTCAACCGAACCATCGATCAACTTTATCGTAGAGACGTTACGGTCATTGTCAATGGCCCTGTTGCCGACACCCATACATCTGGGCATGGTGCAAGAAACGATCTACGTTTAATGTTAAGTTTAACGAGACCTAAATTCTTTATTCCAATCCACGGTGAACACCGTATGTTAAAGCATCATAGAGATCTTGCGGTGCAAATTGGCATTGATAAAAATCACATTATGATTATGGACAATGGCGACGTTACTGCCTTAAATAAGAATTCGATTCGAAGTGCTGGGCGTGTTCAAGCAGGCGACATTTACATCGATGGTACTGGTATTGGTGATATCGGTTCTGCCATCATTAAAGAGCGTAAATTACTATCTGAGGATGGCCTACTATCGATTATCTTAACACTCGATCCAGTCAATAAACGACTATTGACTGAACCAACCGTCATCTCTAGGGGATTTATCTATATGAAGGGTAATGAAGTAATTACATCGAGTATTGCAGCAAAAGCAAAAGAAATTGTCAATCTTGAATTCCAAAAGAAACAATTCACAGAAACACAACTTAAACAAAGCATCATCGACAAGGTCAGCGACCACGTCAAAGAAATGACTCAAAGAAAACCAATGATCATTCCTGTTGTAATGAGTCTAACACAAAAAGATTCAAATCAATAATCAATCCACACCAAACGCTTATGAAACTTCAAGTTGATCCTTGAAAATTCATAAGCGTTTTTTATCTATCTATAAAAAAAGCCCTTTAGATGTCTAAAGTGCTTTATTCCTTGAGTAAAAACCGCTATTTATTTGCTGTAATTACATAACTAATGTCTGTGTTTATATGAAACAACGGTTTTGTAAACCCACCACGAGTCGTTACATTTTTGAAGCCTGCTTCTTTAATGTATTCGATCAGTTTATCGTGTTTGATTGGTAATAGTAACGTTTCATCCACAAATACTTTTAACCCATCGCTTAATCTTGTTTTAAAATGTATTTTTTTGCCATCGAACTCATAGTTTCTTACAAATTCGTAACCATCATTTTGAATCGTCGATAACCCTTTGACGTTGTCTTTAATGATTAAATCATAGTTAATAATCTGAATAACTAGTGGTTTGTCATTTTTTAGTGCTTGATACATTTTTTTTAGTGCAAGTTTCACTTCGTCTTCATCGTTTAAATGAACAAGGGCATTACCAATGCACATAAGACCATCAAAACGGCAATCATCTTCTAACTCAAGCATGTTTAAGACCTTGAAGTCTATGGTTACCTTTTCTTCTTTTGCCTTAATTTTGGCGTAATCAATCATTTGTTGTTGAAGATCATAGCCAGATACTTGAAAGCCTTGGTGCGCTAATGCAATGCTATACTCACCGGTGCCACAAGCCAAATCTAGGATGTGACCTTCTTTAAAGCTATCGTTTAGAAATGAAACAATTCTCTCGTTTCTTGGAAATATTTTATCGTAATAGACTGCAAAACTCTTATACATAACCGTTCCTCATTTCTTCTAGTAGTGCTTCATAGACTTTTTTAGTGACTAAAGCATCGTCATAGGCGTCGTGTAATTGGCCTTCAATTTTCCCATAGTATAGTTCATACGCTTTAAATAAGCCTAGATCATCGGATAAATTATAATAGTTTTTATGAATTTGAAGTAGATTAACAAACGAATGATCCGTTGTTAGTGGTTTAACCTGATTGATTTGATAGGATGCCTTTAAAGCAATCATATCATTTTTTCCCCAAACAATGATTCTAGGGTCGTAGGTTTCGACCAAATAGGCAAGCTTATCATAAAATTCGGTGTAGTCTTTAGCCTCGACGTAATACCGTTCATCAAGCTGTAAGAACTTTTCTGTTCTTCTGCTGATTTTTTTATATTTGGTTGGGTAGATGTACATCGAATCCGAGACTAGAATATTGCCATCAATGTCACTAAGGACGTAGCCAGCTTGAATAATTTCAGCTTCAAACGGTCCTTTATAATACGGTGGCATGGTCATTTCTAAATCCAGAAATAATCGATATTGAAAGCCTTCTAAGACTTCTTTCATCTGATTTCTAATATCGGCCAGATCAAATAGAACTGAGGTCTTTTGATGTCCGGGTTTTTCAATTTTATTAAAATATGCTACTTGCCAACACAAACGTCTGTTGATTTTCTTTTGATTATCGTAGATTTCAAAATCCACAACATGTCCTTTATTAATGTATGTCATGTACTTTCTTGCTTGTGCCTTTGTCAGGTAGAAATACGTTAGTTTTCCTTCAAAAACACAAGAAAAATAGTTGCTAGTTTCATTAACACTATGTATGATTCTCTTCATTTAAACCCTTCTTTTCTATATCAAGTAAATGATTTATTATCGTTTCTCTTAGTTTTTCATTGATACCGATGGATTGATAATCTTCGATATCGCCAATTTTCATTTGATCGATGGTAACAAACTTTTCGAGTAATGCCTTTTTACGTGCTTCACCAACCCCTTTGATGCCATCAAGGTGTGAGCGCATCAAAGTCCTAGCGCGTGTGTTTTTGTGAAACGTGATTGCAAATCGGTGAACTTCTTCACTCATCTTTGCGAGATAAGTATAAAGCGGTGTTGCTGTTTTAATCTCGTGGCTTTGTGTTTCATAATAGATTCGATCAAATGTATGCTTTTGGTTCTTTTGTAACCCGATCACTGGTATTTCTAACCCAAGCGAATTGAGGACTTCTTTAGCTGCGTTTACTTGTATTTTACCACCATCGACGACAATTAAATCAGGCAGTTCTTCTTTTTGCATTAATTGTTTTTGATAACGTCTATAGATGACTTCTTTCATTTGTCCATAGTCATCGCCTGGCGTCGCTGTTTTTATGTGGTATTTACGGTAACCTTTTTTAAATGGTTTCCCGTCTTTAAAAACAACCATCGCAGAAATTGGTGCACTTCCAAATAAATGGGCGTTATCAAACACTTCAATCAAACGAACGTCGGATAAGCCAAGTAGGCTTTTAAATGCTTCTGTGGCTTCTTTTGTTTTTTCTGATGAAATCTTGTAAAGCAGTCGATGATTTTCCAAGTCATATTTTGCGTTTTTAAATGCCATGTCGACAAGCTTTTTCTTATCCCCAATTTTAGGAATCATTGCTTTTTTACCAAACACTTCAACGAGAATGTTCTCATCAAAACTATCTTGAAATAGAAGTTCGTCTGGAATTAAAAGTTCGTTTTCATACGTTTGCATGACGTAGCTCATGACGGCGTCATTTAAACTACTTACGTAAGGAAAAATATCGGATTTGACGTCAATGATTTTACCTTGTCGCATTTTAAGAATTTGAATCGAACAATCTTCTTCATCGTAATGATACCCGATGAAGTCTCTATCTTTAAAATCATTTAAGCTGATTAATTGTTTTTCTGTGGTTGATGTGATGTGAAGAATCATCTCTTTGGCCTCTTGTGCACGTTCAAATTGTAACTGTTCTGAGGCTTGATACATTTCATTTTTTAACAAATCAAGGACTTTTTTTGTATCGCCTTTTAAAAAGGAGGTAATTTCTGCAATCATCTCTTTATAGTCAATTGGTTCTTTTTTTATGCATGGTGCAAGACATTGACCCAAATGATAATACAAACATGCCTTCTTAGGCATTGTATCGCACTTTCTAAGCGGATAAATCTTATTAAGTAGTTTAGCTGTCTCTCTGGCCGCGTAAGCATTTGGGTAAGGCCCAAATAGCTTACCGTCTTTTTTATTTGATTCCCTGACAACCACCAATCTAGGATCCTTCTCGTTTGTGATCATGATAAACGGATAGGTTGAATCATCGGTAAGTTTGATGTTATATCTTGGGTTATGTTCTTTAATTAAATGAAGCTCTAGAATGAGTGATTCCCGCTCAGAATTTGTTTGAACATAAGAAAAATCCTGAATCTCTGAAACGAGTTTCGTGGTCTTTGCGTTATGCGATCCTGTGAAATAGCTTCTTACTCTATTTTTTAGGTTTTTCGCTTTACCCACGTAAATGATTTCGTGGGTATGATTATACATTAAGTAACAACCCGGTTTTTGTGGGAGGTTTTTCAATTTTTCTTTAATGATGTCCACACTAAACACCTCACTAGTTATTTTACCATAATCGAAAAAAAAAGTAGATGATTATTCATCTGCTTTCTCAAGAAACTCCACTTGAATTTTGTCTGATAGCACTTCTTCTAACGCTTTTCCTACCGGTTTTCTGCATTTTGCATTGGTTAGTGAAGTACCTTCTTCTTGTATGCTTTTCGCACGCTTTGCAGCGATATAAGCTAATTTATACTTTGAATCTACTTTATCTAATAATTTGTCAATCGATGGGTATCTCATACCGTCATTTTGTTGTCTCATGTTAAACCTCCTTTAATAACTTCATGTAAGTGTGAATCGTACGTTCTGTCTTCGCATGTTCTGCTCTAATAATCGCCATGATACGGTCAGCCGCATTGTTCACATCGTCATTGACGACAATGTAGTCGTATTTGTGCGCAAGCATGAACTCACGATCGGCTTTTTGCATACGACTTAAAATTACTTCATCACTCTCAGTACCACGCTTTTTAAGACGATCATATAACGCTTTTTTGCTTGGTGGTGCAATGAAAATAAACACAGCATCTTTGGCTTTTTCTCGGACTTGTAATGCCCCTTCTACTTCAATTTCTAGAACCACCTCATGCCCTTGATCTAATTGCTCTTCAACTTTATCAAGTGGGGTACCATAATAGTTTCCAACAAACTCTGCGTATTCTAAGAATTGTTTTCCTTCAATACGTTTTAAGAATTCTTCCTTTGAAACAAAGTAGTAATCTTTACCGTCTACTTCACCTTCTCTTGGTTTTCTTGTCGTCATAGAGACCGAATATACCAAGTCATGGTTATTCATTGAAAACAGCGCTTTACGCACGGTACCTTTACCGACGCCAGATGGGCCTGAAATTACAACTAATAAGCCGCGATCGTTTAATTTCATAATTAACTGCCTTCGCTTTCTAATATATTTTAACATATTATACCCCAAAAGCGAACAATAGTAAAGGAATCGTCATGTTTTTTTGAAGTAAATGCGTTTACATTTTTAATTGTATCGGTTTTTTTATGATATACTCTTAAGTGGTGATAATTATGAGTTTTGACGGCTATTTTATGAAGGCACTAATTCTAGAACTAACAACCGTTTTAAAACACGGACGAATCAAAAAAATTACTCAAACAGCAAAGGATGCGTTTGTTTTTTCGATCTACAATCAATCAAAAGAGCATAACTTGTACTTTGATTTAAACCCATCCTCTTCTCACTTATCTATTAACAATCAAGTCTTTAAGAACGAACAAAAATCACAGTTTTTGATGACACTTAAAAAACATCTTGAAAGTGGCCTTATTAAAAACATTAGACAACACCAACTCGACCGCGTGTTATTGATCGACATTCAGTCGTTTGACCCCATCTTTGGACCGACGTTTAAAACCTTAGTGTTTGAGGTCATGGGTAGGTCAACGAACCTAATCTTACTTGATCAAGACGACTTCATCATCGATGCCTACTATAAACACATAGACCCTGAAAGACGTAGCATTGTCAATCAAGCAAAATTTAGCTTTTTTCCTTCTTTTAAACTAATGCTAGACGAAAGCAATTACGATTTACTGTTAGCCATGGATTCCCCAAAAGCAATCAGTAATCAGTTTATGGGTGTATCAAACGAATTGGCCTTATTCTTTTATGAGCATAAATACCAAATCAAACCATGGGCACTTCAGGTTTCTCCAACCCTTTACAAAGGAAAAAAAACCTATTATCATGCCTATGATCTATTAACCGATGAATTAAAACAACCTTACGATAGCTTGTCTGAATTATTAAATGACTATTATCAAATAGACGATGCGGGTAAAAAAGATCAGCTTTCTCAAATCATAGACAATCAAATCAAAAAATACGAACAAAAGAAAATCAATCTAAACAAGGACTACGACCAAAATAAGGATTATGAGACCTATAAAAATCAAGCGGATTTCATTTATAGCTCTGGTATGGACTTAAAACAAAAACGAGGCACCTTAGAACACCTAACGCTTGATGAAACAAAAAGTCTTAATGAGAATGCCCAATTCCTATATCAACGATACCATAAATATAAAAAATCACTAGAACCAATTAAAAACCAATTGGCCATTACAGGAAACTATCTTGATTACTTTAAAGACATCAAGTCTAACCTAAGTTTCTTCAATCAAAGTGACTACAACGATCTAATTGAAGAATTTAAACAAATGGGGTTAATTAAAAAAGACACGAAACAACCCAAAAACAAGAAAAAAACAACGCATCTTCTTACCATTAAACAAGCGAATGCCACGATTTTTGTTGGAAAAAGCAGCTTGCAAAATGACTACCTAACGCATGAAGTTGCTCATTCAAACGACTTATGGTTTCACGTAACTCAAGGCCCTGGTGCACACGTCGTTTTAAGAGGCGAAAAAGACGAAGAAAACATTCGATTAGCTGCGATGCTTGCCGCGTATTATAGCCCATTTAGAGAATCTTCTTCCGTTGCAGTTGATTACACACAAATCAGAAACATTAAAAAAATAAAAGGTCGTCCGGGGTATTACGTCACGTATACCCATCAGAAGACCATTTATATTGACATCAACAAAGAATTAATTGAATCATTGTAAAGATTAACCGACCATCATGTCTATTTCTGCGTAAGTAACGACATTGGCGGTTTTTTTATTGTCTAGAACTTCTAGAAGCGTTAAAATACCAATGCGTCCAACAAACATATTGATCATTAAGATTACTTTGGTAAAATTACTAATGGTAGACGTAAAATTCAACGTCAGACCTACCGTACCAAACGCACTACTTACTTCAAAGGCGACATCCATGATCTTTTTACTCGGTTCTGCAATTGAAACTAAGAAGGTTGAGACAAAGACGAGTAAAATCCCCATAGAAAATACGATTAAGGCCCGCTTAACTGCCGCTTCTTTGATCGCTTTTTTAAAGACTTTAACTTGTTTTTTGTGTCTACCGTAACTTAAGAGTGTACTAAACAACAAGATGATTGTGGTCATGCGCACACCACCACCTGAGGAGTTTGGTGCTGCACCGATAAACATTAAGACACTCATAAAGAGTTTTGTTGATTCACTCCACGCTAGGTTAGACGTATTTGTAAAGCCCGCACTTCTGACCGAAGTTGACATGAATAGCACATCGGTGATTGCTTCTGGCATACTCATGAATCTGAGTGTATTATTAAATTCTAGTCCAGTGTAGATCATGATTGTAATCACCAAAATTAATAAGTGAAGAAACATCAATAGCTTGGATATGTAGGATATTTTATATCGTTTTTTCTTGAAAATAGATTTAAAATATAGCGTAATTTCAGCTAGTGGCCAAAACCCTACCCCACCAAAAAAGATGAGTACCATTGAAGCATATTGCGGAAAATACATGCCTTTTTCTTGGAAGACTACAAAACTACTTAAGGTAGGAAACATCTCAAAACCCGCATTGGCAAACGAACTGGCTGCCAAAAATGCCGCATGGAAGAATGCCCCACCAAAGGTCAAATCAAATGGTTGTTTGGCGTATAAATAAAAAGTCATGACGACTAAATAAATGATTTGTATCACGAGTATCGCAATTAACGCATTACTAATTAATCTAATGATGCCTTTAACCGTAAATTGATTTTGTTCAGCCGCAATAATACTACGCTCTCTTAAACCAATCTTTTTACCAGATATCACCCAGTAGCTCGCAACCAAAAGCACGATTCCTAACCCGCCGATTTGAATAATTAATAAGGTAATAATACCACCAAACATATTGAATGTCTCATAAAGAGGAATCGTTGATAACCCTGCTGATGCAAGCGCAGAAATTGAAATAAATAACGCATCAATATAAGAAATAGAAACCCCATCTTTTTGTGAGATTGGTAACCAAAGTATAAACCCTGCCACTAGTGCGAACATAAAATAAATAGTAAATATTGTCCGAGCAGGTGTTTTAAATAATATTTTTTTTATTGATAAGTATAAATTCATACCATTACCTCTTTTTCTTGCCTATTATAGCACATAATAACTAAATTAGAAAGACAGCATTATAAATAAGAGTGCAAATAATTTGATTTAACCCCAGTATTAAGGTAGAATGAAGGTAAACAAAGGAGGAATTATATTATGAAATATGAATTACCAAAATTAGGTTATGCTTATGACGCATTAGAACCAAACATCGACGCGAGAACAATGGAAATCCATTACACAAAACACCACAATGCTTACGTGACTAACTTAAACGCAGCATTAGAAAAACACCCAGAATTAACAACTTCACTAGAAGCAATGTTAGCTGATTATAACTTGATCCCTGAAGACATTAGAGGTGCCGTTAGAAACAATGGTGGCGGACACTTTAATCACTCATTATTTTGGGAAATCTTAACCCCAGGTGGCGCAAAAGCACCTAAGGGCGCATTGCTTGACCAAATCAATAAAGACTTTGGATCATTTGAGCAATTTAGAGCACAATTCGAAACGGCTGCAAAAACTCGTTTCGGTAGTGGTTGGGCATGGTTAGTAAAAACACCTAAAGGATTAGTTGTGACTTCAACACCAAACCAAGACGTTCCACTTGCTGAAGGAACTCCAATTTTAGGCTTAGACGTATGGGAACATGCTTACTACCTAAATTACCAAAACAGACGTCCTGACTACGTTAGTGCATTCTTCAATGTCATTAACTGGGACGTTGTTGAAGCAAAATTCCAAAAATAATTCAAAACTTAAACAAGTGCTTATACGCACTTGTTTTTTTATTTAATTAATTGTATACTTTTAATTAAGAGGTGATTATATGCCAAGTGCATCCATTATTAGAGAAAGAGCCAGAGAAGCTCTAAAAGACAATTTTTTAAACGTTTTATTGATCATAATCTTAGTTAGTCTTGCCATCGGGGTATCAAGTTTTCTTTCACTCATCGTTGCAGGACCACTCATGGTTGGATTACAGTTTTATCTTTTAAACGTCGTTAGACGAAATGACCCAAGATTTGAAGATCTTTTTCATGGCTTTCAAAATGGGTTTGCGACATCCGTTATTGCCTATTTGTTAAAGATTTTATACGTCTTCTTATTTACTTTACTACTCATTATTCCGGGGATCATCAAAGCCTATCAATACGCGCTCGTTGATTTTGTGATTGCTGATGACCCATCGATTACTGCCTCAGAAGCACTAGAAAAGAGTAAGGAAATGATGCGTGGTAATAAGTTAAGACTCTTCTTCTTACAACTGTCATTTATTGGTTGGTACATCCTTTGTATTATTACCTTTGGTATCGCATTAATCTATGTCATCCCGTATTACTACACCGCAGTTGTCGCTTTTTACCAAGACTTAAAAAGTGAGTCCACACCGACCATCACAACAAACGACTACGAATAATTAGTGTTTGTTTGGTATTATTAAAAAACTAAAATGACAAAAAAAGCGAATCTTTTTCAAGATTCGCTTTACTTATTTATTAATGTGTTTCAATGACTGCGTAATCGCCGTCTTCTCTTAAATAGGCAACATTGACTTTCATTGTCTCTTCATTTAGGAATACATAGAAATCATGTCCTGATAATTCCATTTCAACTAAAGCACTATCAACCGACATTGGCTTAAGTTCAATTTTCTTATTCTTAACTAATTGACTAGCTAAGACTTCTTTTTCGATGGCTTCCGTATCAAAGTCATCCGAATAAACTTTTCCAATACCTTGTTTATCAAGGTGTTTTTTTAGCTTATCCTTGTGTTTTCTAATTTGAGTCGTTAACTTATCGACTGATTTGTCAATTGCAGTATACATATCAGGATCGCTTACCTCTGATCTTAGTACAGTTCCTCTTGCTGGAATCGTTACCTCAACTTTGTGATGATCCTTGTATACCTTACAAACGACTCGTACCTCTGTAATCAGCGATTCGTCAAAGAAGGAGACAACCTTTGCTAATCGTTTTGTTGCATAACTCTTAATGGCATCTGTAGGAACAAAGCCATTCTTACCAATGATATCATATCTCATATGCATATCCTCCTTACACCTCTATTATACCTCATATTTTTAAAACATAAAGACAATACACGTAAATATGTGAGAATTTAAGTAAGTCAAGCACTTGAAATAGTTCGTCACTAAGCGATTCTACGATGATTAACGTCCCATTTTTTAAGATTTCCTCAAGCGTATTTTGTAAAAATAACAGATAATGATCATCAAAGGCATCAATTGTAAATTGAACCTCTTCTTCAAAGAAGTAATAACGATGTAACAAAAATCGTTCAATTGGAATCGTCTCATATTGACAAACATTAAGATATTTCTTTTCACACGACTGACATCGAAATGATGGTTTGGTTCGAAATAACGTTCTTAAATCTCTTTTTTCATAATAGATCGAATTGCATATTAGACACCTCAATATAATCACCATTTAATGATTACATAAAACTTGGTCGATTACTTTAATATAAATACAACACTCGTAATAATCACAATATAGATGACACAGATGATGGTATACGTGATTAAATAACGTTTGAATTCGTTTGGATATTCGTTTATCACGAATTTGTAGGTAATCAAAGAAGCAAGTGAACCGATGATTGTGCCCATCGCGCCAACATTAACCCCTTGAAGTAGATAAAGCGCCTGACTGGATTGTGCAAACGTCGATAACAATACCGCTGCAGGTACATTAGAAATGACTTGTGAGGTAAAAAAACCGGCGATAAACGTTGAGGTGTTACTGACAAGAAGTGCACCAACCACTTCTTTTACCACATTAATTTGAGAGACGTTACCTGTAAAGATGAAAAACATTGTAAACGTAAGTAACAAATGATAGTCAACTTTCTTGAACAAGTGTTTAAAGAAGATCATGGTTAATAAAACCACTGCCAATAGTGTTACAATCACATCAACAACACCAACCACGCAAAGAATCGATAACATTAAGATTGTAAAAGCCACCACAATTTTATAATCTTTAATTCTTTCTTTTGGTGTGTATAGGTCAATTGTTTTATTTGGTAATAAGATTAATGTGGTTGTCACAATTAAAACCAAACCCGTCAAGGTAATTGGTAACATTGTTTTAATAAAGACCATAAATGGAATATCAAATTTCGAATACAAATAGATGTTTTGAGGATCACCCATTGGGGTTAACGCACTTCCAAGGTTAGCCGCTAGTGTTTGAAGTATGACGATAATAATGGTATATTTCTCTTGTTTCGTGTGTTTTGTTACGTAGATGGTAAAGGGCACCAAGGTGAGTAACACGGCGTCGTTTGTCACTAGCATTCCTAAGAAAAACGTGGTTAGAATAATGATTAAAGAGACCAATTTCAAACTCTTAAATTGTCTAACCATATGAGTGGCAACGACTTTAAAAAAGTTTTGTTCACTCAGGGCGCTAACGGCAATCATTAAACCAAACATAACGACTAAAACCTCTAACTTGAAATACCCCAAATACGATTGATTTGGTAAAACAAAAAGCATCGAAATCAATGCCACAACAAATGAAATTAAAAAGACTTTATCCTTGGTAAAAAAAGATTTAATTTGTGCTAACATAATATCCCCTATCAAGCTTTACTACACGCTCAAATATTGATTATAACCAGTTTAGAAAATAATGCAAGCTAAATCATAACAAAGACAAAAAAAAAGAGGAAATTTGTATTTCCTCTTCGTGAAATCAATTAGTTTTTATACTTTGTGATAATCGCATCAATTAAATGATGTGGCACTTCTTCGTATCTAGCAAATTCTCTTTGGAATGAACCACTACCTTGTGTCATCGCTTTTAGATCAATCGTGTATTTAAGCACTTCTGATTCTGGTGCTTCAGCTTCAATAATTTGACCTTCATCGCCTTGTGTCATACCAAGTACACGACCTCGTCGCTTATTCATGTCCCCCATAACGTCACCAACAAATTGGTCTTTTACGGTGATATAAAGCTTCAAGATTGGTTCTAAAATCGTTGGTTGAGCTTGTTTACATGCTTCTTTAAACGCAAGTGATGCTGCTAACTTAAACGATAACTCATTAGAATCTACTGGGTGATATGATCCATCGTATAACGTTGATTTTACAAAGATGACTGGAAAGCCAGCCAATGGCCCATGTTCAAAGGTTTCTAATAAACCTTTTTCAACGGCAGGAAAATAGTTCTTAGGCACAGCGCCACCAAACACTTCTTCATTAAACTCAAACGTTTTTGTGCTTGGTTCAAAGCGAATCCAAACGTGACCAAACTGTCCAGCACCACCAGATTGTTTCTTATGTTTACCTTCGGCTTCAACTTTCTTCTTGATCGTTTCTCGATAAACAACTTTTGGTTCTTCTTGTTGAACATCAACTTTAAAGACGGTTTTAATTCGGTCTAAAACAAAGTTAATGTGCGTCATACCCAAACCACCAAGTAATTGTTGGTTTGTTTCTTTATTTCTTACAATTTCAAAGGTAGGATCTTCGATATTTAGTCGTTGAAGTGCGTTTGAAATTTTATCTTCATCGGCCTTGTTCTTAGGATTGATTGAGACATAAATGGTTGGTTTTAAGACTTCTACGACTGGGTAGACAATTGGTGCTTTTGGATCTGAAATGGTATAACCGGTGTGTATATTATCCAGTTTCGAGACACATACGATGTCACCAGCGTGTGCAAGTTCTACAGCAATTTGTGTTTTACCCATTAAACTGAATAATGCCCCAATTTTCTCTTGTTTACCTGTGTCGTGCACTGCAATATCTATACCTGTTTTTAATGTACCTGAATTAATTTTAACAAAGTTGATTGCCCCAACAAATGGGTCGATGATGGTTTTGAATACATAACCTGAAAAAGGTTCGTTATCAACTGTATGTCTAATGACTTTTTCTTCTGTTTTAGGATTGATACCTTCAAGTGGTTTTAAAGCGTCAGGTTGTGGTAAAAACTCACTTAACATATTAAGCATTGTTTCTATACCAATATTCTTAGTGGCAGACCCGACGATTAATGGTGTCAATTCACCATTGTAAATGCCCTCTTTTAGTCCACTAGATATTTCATCTTGTGTGATTTCTTCACCACCAAAGAATTTTTCAAGTAACTCTTCACTGGTTTCAGCCACTGATTCTAAAATCAATTCTCTAATTTGCTCGATTTTCGGACGTTTTTCTTCCCAAATTTCAGCGTCATTGCATTTATTGCCATCATAAATACGTGCTTTCATCTCGATGACATTGACGAACCCTTCGAAATCCGCTTCGCGTCCGATTGGCCAGCAGAAAGGCACTGCCTTCTTACCTAATTTGACACGAATATCTTCTAAAATGTCTTCAAATTTAACGTTTTCTTTATCCATTTTATTGACAAAAATAACGGCAGGAATGTGGTTTTTTCTTATTTCTTTCCATAGTCTTTCTGTCCCAACTTCAACCCCTTTAGAGGCATCAATCACTAGGACAGCGCCCTTAACTACAGATAATGTTTGCTTAATTTCTCCATCTAACTCTTCTGTCCCAGGAACGTCTAAGAAATTGAGTTTAATGCCTTTCCATTCAACTGGAATGAGTGAAGTTGATAAACTCCCAAGTTTTATCTTTTCTTCTTCCATATGATCTGATACAGTGTTTCTTGTTTCTATGCTACCTCGTTGACTAATTTGACCGCTTGCAAATAATAGCGACTCAACAATTGTTGTCTTTCCAGAGCCTAGATGTCCTAGGATGGCAATGTTTCTAATCTGGCTTGTTTCATAAACCTTCATAAATACTCCTCCTTGAAATCGTTTTCACTTCTAACTAAATTATAACATATTAATTAAGCAAACAACAAAACAATTTTACAGCTTTTGTGTTATACTCATATTAAGGTGATTGAAATGGAAAAAAGATCAATTCGAATGATCAAATGGTATCAAAAAAATATATCCGCTAATACCCCGCCTAGATGCCGACATACGCCAACCTGTTCAACGTATGCGATTGGCTGTTACGAGCGTTTTAACTTCGTAAAAGCGACCTATTTAACCTCAAAAAGAGTGCTCACTTGCAACCCATTATTTAAACCCAAATACGATCCAGTTCCAGAGAAAAAAACAAAGGTTCCACGTGCTAAATAGCCGATGGAACCTTTTATTATACTAATTCTTGTTTTTGAGATAAGTTACCAACTTCAATAATTCATTGATGAGTACTGGTATTAATGCTAGACCAAACACATAGATGAAATCCGCAAATTCAAGCATCGTAACCCCAAAAGCGTTTTGCAAGAATGGTACGCCAATAACGATTAACTGTAGCAGTACACCTATGACGAGTGAACCAACGAGTTTGGTATTTGAAAATATACCCACTTGAAGTATTGACTTTTTCTCGTTTCTCATCGTAAATGAATAGAATAACTGGCTAACGGCTAAGACAACAAAGGCCATGGTTGATGCGTAAATGAAAGCTTCATCACCATGACTAACTGATGATATATTGGCAAATGTCACGCCTTGTTCTAAAAGACCAATAACAAAAGCTAAAAGTGTCGTTAACCCAATTAATAGACCACCTGTAACGGCTCTAGCGGTTGCCCCATGTGCAAAGAATGATTCTTTCTTTGAACGTGGTTTTTCAAGCATAACACCTTTATCCCCTGGATCAATCCCTAGTGAAATCGCTGGTAATGTGTCTGTGATTAAGTTAATCCATAAAATTTGGGTTGCTAATAGCGGTACTGGCCAACCAAGAAGAACCGCAAGAAATATCGCAACAATTTCACCTAAATTACAACTTAATAAGAAGATAACGGCCTTTTTGATGTTATTGTAGATATTTCGGCCTTCTTCAATCGCTTCAACAATGGTTGAAAAATTATCATCCGTTAAAATCATATCAGATGCACCCTTTGATACATCGGTCCCTGTGATTCCCATCGCAACACCAATGTCAGCTGCTTTTAATGATGGTGCGTCATTCACGCCATCACCTGTCATTGACACAATGTTATCATTGGCTTTAAATGCTTTTACAATTTCTACTTTATTATTTGGTGACACCCTTGCAAACACCGACAATTGATTGACTTTTTGAACTCGTTCTTCTTCGGTCAATAAATCAAATTCTTGTCCGGTCATGCATTGTTCTAAACTTTCTGCGATGCCAAGTTCTTTAGCAATTGCAAACGCGGTGTTCTTATGATCACCCGTAATCATGACAACTTTGATCCCGGCTTGTTTTGCTAGTTTGATCGAATCTTTCACTTCTAATCGTGGGGGATCTATCATCCCAACGAGCCCAATAAAGACTAAGTGTTGTTCCATTTCTTCGTTTGATAATATTTGATTTGACTCTTTGTAGGCAACACCAAGTACTCTAAGTGCTTCGTTACTTAAGCTTAAAGTCATTTCAAGTACTTCATCTTTAATCGCTTTTGTCAATTCGATTTTTTTACCGTTAGACAAGACAAAATCACAGATAGATAAGAGTTGATCAACTGCCCCTTTGGTATACACATGATATCGATCGTTTATTTCTACGATGGTAGACATGCGTTTTCTCGTGGAATCGAATGGGTATTCAGCCACACGTGGCATTTGTTGTTCTAATTTTTCTTTATTCATCTGATAGGATAAGCCAAGTTCAACTAAGGCAACCTCTGTTGGATCACCTATTGGTTTATTGTCCTTAATCGAGGCATCACTTGAAAGGATAAAAGCCTGTTGCATGAATTTCTCGTCTTCTGACAATAGATCATCAGAAACACTTTGTCGCTTTTTCCCATAAGTATAAAACGTTGTCACGGTCATTTTATTTTGTGTCAAAGTTCCTGTTTTATCAGAACAAATGACGTTAACTGAACCAAGTGTTTCTACCGCTGGTAATTTCTTAACGATCGCATTCTTTTTTGACATTCGTGTGACACCAAGTGCAAGTACAATAGCAACGATTGCAGCCAAACCTTCAGGGATTGCTGCTACGGCCAAGCTAATGGCTGTAACAAACATTTCCATTGGGTCATTGCCTTGGATTAAACCTAGACCAAAGATAATCACACAGACGGTAAGTGCGATGATTCCTAGTACCTTACCAAGTTCCTCAAGTCTCTTTTGAAGTGGTGTCAGTTCATTGGTTGTTTCTTGTAGTATTGAGGCAATCTTACCCATTTCAGTTTTCATACCGGTTGATATAACCACCCCAACGCCACGACCATAAGTGACCAGTGTCGATTGAAACGCCATGTTAATTTGATCACCAAGCGGTGTTTTCTCGTCTGTTGAAACCCAAAATGCGTCTTTTTCAGAGGCGACTGACTCACCGGTTAGCGCGCTTTCTTCAATTTGTAGATTAGAAGATTCAATTAACCTGATGTCTGCAGGCACAAAGCGACCGGCATCCAAAATGACAATATCACCCACACAAACCTCTTTTGAATCAATTTCAATAACCGCACCATCTCTTTTGACTAACGCTTTTGGCGTACTCATGTTTTTAAGTGCTTCAACCGCTTTTTCAGCTTTGTGTTCTTGAAACACACCAATGGCTGCGTTAATCAGAACCACTAAGACAATAATAATGGTATCGGCGTATTCGCTTGCGATTAATGTTAGTATTGCAGCACCGAGTAATACATAGATTAAGACATCGTTTAATTGTTCGAAAAATAAACGAATAATTGATTTGTTCTTAACCGACACCAGCTCATTTTTGCCGTCTCTTTCTAGACGATCACGTGCTTCATCGCTAGAAAGGCCTGTCTTCTCATTTGATTTTACTTCATTTAAAACGTGTTCTTTTGTTTGATTGTAATACATCATAACCACCTCTGTTGAATTTATTATAACAAAAAAGACCATATTTCGAACGAAATATGGTCTTGCATTTCCAAAAATGGAATTCATACCCGGGATTTCTCCGTCGTGACGAGTATGAAATAAAGCGTATGCTACTCCCCATAATTAATATGGATTAAATTGTACGATAATAAGTATAGCAAATTAGAAACCTTATTTCAAGTCGTTAAATTCTAATTGTATTTTCTTCTTATCTTGTTGCATCTTAATGACTTTTTGTCTTGTGAATGCTTCTCTTTCCTTTTCTTCGAGCGATTCAGTAATAAATTTAATGTTCGCTTCAAATCTTGGAATCACCACATTTTCAAGTGCGTTTGCTCTTTTTTGAGATTTTCTAATCGCGTTAGCAAGACGGTAGGTTGCGTTATCAATTTCAGCTAACTTCACCGTTAAGAGTCTCACCTTAATGAAACATTTATAGGCATAGTCGAATTTTGTATTTGTATGACCAATCCCGTAAGTGAGTCTAACGACTTCTTCATTGTAAGTAATTTTTGGAATTTCAACACCCATGACACTACGGTAACTGATTTCTAACCCGGTAGTAATCGGAATTGACTTTGCAATATCAGAAACAATACCAAGTGTAATGTTTGCTTCTTGAAGTGCCCGATACGCTTCTTTATACGTGTCAGACAACTCTTCACGAACCAAACGAACGTCTGAAATCAATGTCATCATTTCTCTAATTAAAATATTACGTTTGCGGTCCATCAACTCGTAGCCTTTTTTGGCAAGTTGATGTGATTTTTGTAATTGCATCAAGTTTCCTTTGGTTGGAAATACTTGTTGGTTACTCATACCTTGCGTCTCCAGCTAAGGTTTTAATGATTGGTTTATTGTGAATATGGAAACGTTCGACCGCGCGTTCGTGATTGTAATAAGCACTGATTAACTTGTCATCAATTCGGTTTAACTCTTCTTTTGGAAGCACGGATAAGAGATCCCATCCTAAATCGAGTGTATCGATGATGGAACGGTTGGTTTCAAACCCTTGTCCGATGAAATACTTTTCAAATAGTTTACCAAAATCCATGTACATTTTATCGATCGAAGAAAGTTCATCCTCGCCAATAACCGATGCTAAGCTTCTTGCGTCTTGAACCATCGCATAAGAGGCAAACAATTGGTTTGCAACCGATTGATGGTCTTCTCTAGTGTAACCTGCACCAATGCCATCTTTCATCAAACGTGATAAGGATGGTAAAATGCCGACTGGTGGGAAAATACCCACTTGATTAAGATCTCTTGATAATACGATTTGACCTTCGGTGATGTAGCCGGTTAAGTCAGGGACCGGATGCGTAATGTCATCGTTTGGCATGGTTAAGATTGGTATTTGAGTCACAGACCCTCCATCTTTTTTAACAATACCAGCACGTTCATATAAAGAGGCTAAATCAGAGTATAAATACCCTGGGTAACCTTTTCGACCTGGAATCTCGCCTTTACTACTTGAGAACTCACGAAGGGCTTCGCAGTAAGCCGTAATATCGGTTAAGATAACTAAAACGTGCATGTCATGCTTGTAAGCCAAATATTCCGCTGCAGTTAATGCAAATCGTGGCGTTAAGATACGCTCAATGATTGGTTCATTCGATAAGTTTAAGTACATAACTACCTTACTCATGACGCCTGCTTCTTCAAACGAACGTCTAAAGTAATCGGCAACGTCATTCTTAACACCCATGGCAGCAAATATCACGCAAAAGTCATCGCCTTTGGATTCGTGAATTTTCGCTTGTTTTACAATTTGAACCGCTAATTCGTTATGAGGCATCCCTGAGCCTGAAAATATTGGTAATTTTTGACCACGAATCAACGTGGTTAATGAGTCAATTGAGCTCACACCTGTTTGGATGTAATCTCTAGGGTAGATACGAGATACTGGGTTAAGTGGAATCCCATTGATGTCTCTTTTTTCGTCAACAAAGACATCACCAAGTCCATCAATCGGATAACCTGAACCATTAAACGTGCGGCCTAAAATTTCTTTTGACAACATCGCTTCAACTGGGTGACCAGTAAATTTTGTTTTTGTATTGGTTAGTGATAAATCGTGTGTGCCTTCAAACACTTGAATCGCGACTTTTTCGCCTTCAATTTGAACGACTCTGCCATAACGCTTACCACCATTTTGTAAACGGATTTCAACCATTTCTTCAAAACCAACGCCTTTAACACCATCAAGGAATACTAAAGGACCGTTAATTTCATCTAAACCAATGTATTGTAGATTCATAAACACCTCTCCTTTTAATGTATTTGCTTGATTGTTTGATCGATGAGATCTTCGTAAGTATCAAGTTTACTTAAGTCGTTGTTTGCCACATCGTATTTCATTTTAATCACTTGTTCATATAAACCAGACTCAGTTAACATGTTTAACGATTTACCGTCTTCGATGAATTTTTTAGACTGTTTATATAAATAGAGAATGACGTCCATCATCTTTAATTGTTTTTCTAGTGGGACATACGTATCTTCTTTATGAAATGCGTTTTGTTGTAAGAAACCTAAACGGATGACTTTTCCAATTTCGATAATCAATTTTTGATCATCCGGCAATACATCACTACCGATTAATTTCACAATTTCTAATAATTTGTTTTCCTCAGAAAGCAAATGCATGACTTGTTGTCTGTTTTCTAAGAAACGTGGGCTGACGTTTTGGTCATACCACTTAGTCAAGTCACTGATATAATCCGAATAACTTGTGTTCCAGTTGATGGCAGCGTAGTGTCTTTGATAAGCCAGTTGTTTATCTAGTGCCCAAAAACTACGAACAAAGCGTTTCGTGTTTTGTGTCACCGGTTCAGAAAAATCCGCACCTTGTGGTGATACCGCACCAATAATCGAAACAGAGCCTTTTAAATTTGATAAGGTTTCAACGTAGCCTGCGCGTTCATAGAATTGTGAGATACGGCTAGGTAAGTACGCCGGAAACCCTTCTTCTGCTGGCATTTCTTCTAAACGACCTGAGATTTCTCTTAATGCCTCAGCCCATCTTGAGGTTGAATCGGCCATGACAGCGACGTTGTAGCCCATGTCACGATAGTATTCTGCAATTACCACACCCGTATAAATGCTGGCCTCACGAGCAGCCACAGGCATGTTTGATGTATTCGCAATCAACACGGTACGTTCTAATAATGGTTTGTTGGTTCTTGGGTCAATCAGTTCTGAGAATTCTTCTAATACTTGAGTCATCTCATTACCGCGTTCCCCACAACCAACGTAGACAATTAAATCCGCATCACACCATTTTGCAAATTGGTGTTGCATCATTGTTTTTCCAGTTCCAAACCCACCAGGTACAGCGGCAGCCCCACCTTTTGCAATCGGAAACAGCGTGTCAATCACGCGTTGTCCACTAATGAGCGGTTCTGAAATTGGTAGACGTTTCGAGACAGGTCTTGGTGTTTTAATTGGCCATTTTTGGACCAACGTTAACTCTTTGATTTCATCATTATTGGTCTTAACTTTGACAACCACGTCATGGATTTTATATAAGCCATCTTGTTTGACTTCGATGACCGTACCTGAACAATCTTTTGGCACCATCAAGCGGTGCTCGATTGATAAGGTTTCATTAACAAGTCCGTAGATTTGGCCAAATGATACCTCATCGCCAACTTTAACAGTCAACTTAACTTTCCACTCAATGTTTCTGTCTAAGGCTTCGACATCACTGCCCGTTGGTATGTAGATACCTGAGGTTGCTGC
>WARP01002489.1_pt1 | contig 31970 bp, 22 predicted proteins | sample 4769151 | NCBI WGS metagenome assembly WARP01 (sample SAMN08893023, study PRJNA449175) | gut metagenome | isolation source: rumen sample fed with dry roughage | host: cow | place: India: Nagpur | collected 2016
TTACACACACTTCTCTTTTGATTCTATAAAATTAAAACGAAGTGTTATTTTATGCTTTCAATTTCCAGCACTCTTCAAACTTAGTACTTTTATTTCAATTCATTTTACTGTTTTATTTCTTGTAAAAAGGCTTATCCTATTCTTAATGAATTTAACAGTCACAAAAAACTATTTGATGCTTGGGGTAAATTCATTTGATGTTGACCCCTCATTTATTTGATGTTTGACCCCTAAACATCAAATAATCGTACCCTCTGGATCAAATAAACGCACCCTCAACATCAAATGATTTTGGCTTTTCTTCCAAATTTCTCCATTTTCAATACTTGAATACTTAAATATTGCTAAAACATATTCTTCTCGTTTTATGCCATTTTATTACTCGTTTTACTTGATAATATAACCTGTTTTACGCCGTATTACACATCGTATTACTTGATAAAACAACACACAATAAGTCATAAAACCAAATCCAATATTTATCTTGTTTATTGTTTTGAGCTTACTATTAGTAACTTTTTTTATATTGAATTGGAGAAATTATAATCATAAAATATAATAATCCAATAACCAATCATATATTGCCTCAGTTAGCTTATCCCATTAATCTCTAACTTATAGAGATACTTCTTTGTAACATTCACATATATACTCCAATAGTAATCCCCGCCATCTTGAACACTCACTATATCCTTCGACAACTCAGATTTTGACACATTTTTTTTATACAACATATTTATCCATATAATAATATCTCCTTCTTTATTCTCGAATCCAAAATATTGACGTGCATATTTTTTTAGAGTTTTACGAGATATTGATGTACACAAATTTAAGTTTGAAATCAAATCATCAATATCTCTTATTAGTATCTCTTCGCAAAGTTTAATATCCAATTCTGTTGGAGTGTATCTTTCTTTTTGGTTCTCGATAGACATAAATTCTAAGTAATCCTTATTAAATACATAGCCATAATAACCCCTGCCTTTAAAATATTCTGAATTTTGAGAAAACAAAACTAAACTGTTTAAAAGCAATGCAAAAGATAAAAGTAATATTTTTTTCATAATCATCTATAATTTATTGTTTCTCCATTAATTCCGTCATGCGGGATTTGCAATCCCGCAATATATTATTATTAGGATTTCTTGCTTTGCAAGCGGTAAACCGATAAGTAATCCGATACTTATTCATATATATCATTTTATCACTTCAACATTTAATATTCCTTTTCCTTCGGCATAGTCTATCCGCTGAACTATATTTATATTCTTCTGGCAAATATACAAATTCTTCTTTTACGGGTTATTATTCATGTGATTTAATTTCTGCTGTAGATTGTCAATTGAATAGATTTCTTGTCAATCAAACCCTACTTGCTCGTAAATTCTTTTAATAATATAGTAGGGATTGCAAATCCCGCACAACGGAAACAAAGTATGCTTTGCGTCATTGCGAACCGAAGGTGAAGCAATCCAGATTAATTATCTTAACAAAGGGTTTACATGACTCTCTGGATTGCTTCGTCCTACGTCCTCGCAATGACGAGTAGAGAACTGGATTGCTTCGTCCTGCGTCCTCGCAATGACGTGAAACGACGAAATTTGTTTAGATAAAGTAATAGATACGCTTTGCGTTATTGTATTATTAAAGGGGTTAGTGTCCGTAGCTTGAGTTGTCGAAGCAGTGGGTGCAGATTTTTTCCTTTGGTAGTCCTATTGCTCTTACGAGTTCGTCAATTGGGATGAATTTTAATGAGGTGATATTTAGGGTGCTTCTTATCTTCTCTATCATCCTTTCGTATTGCTCAGTACCGTATGTTGCATATAGCTCCACATTCTTATTCTCATCTCCCTCAAATTCTTTTATTATCCTTCTTGTGATAAGTTCCATAATGGATTTAGAGGCTGAGAAATTGATAAATGGACATGCATACAAAAGGGGAGGGCAGGATATTCTCATATGTACTTCCTTTGCTCCGTATTCGTAAAGAATTTCAACATTATCCTTTAATTGTGTTCCTCTAACTATCGAATCGTCGCAAAATACTACCTTTCTTCCGTTAAGTAATTTTCTATTAGGTATTAGCTTCATTCTTGCAACCAAGTCTCTTACCTCTTGGTTTAATGGGGTAAAGCTCCTTGGCCATGTTGGGGTGTATTTGGTTATTGCTCTGCGATATGGAAATCTTGTGTCTTCAGAATAGCCCAATGCCATACCTACTCCAGAGTCAGGGATACCCGAAACTAATTCCGCATCTACATCATCAATTGCAGCCATATTCTTTCCCAATCTTCTACGAACATTATCTACATTCTTTCCCTCATATTCCGATACAGGAAATCCATAATATACCCATAGGAAGGAGCATATTTGCATTGTGTCGTTAGGAGAGCGTAATTGGGTAATTCCCTCAGGAGTGATTAATGAAATTTCTCCAGGTCCTAAGAAATATTCTGTTTCGTAACCAAGATTAGAGAAGGCAGAGCTTTCACTTGCTACTGCATATCCTTGAGTGTGATGTTTGCCTATTACAACAGGAGTTCTTCCATAATAATCTCTTGCAGCAATTATACCGTCTTTTGTAAGGAGAAGTGCAGAGAAAGAACCTTTGAGTTTCTGGTAAACTATTTCGATCCCTTCCTTAAAGCTATTGCCTTGAGATATTAATAATCCAATTAATTCTGTTTGAGATGTTTTCCCAGAGCTAAGTTCAGAGAGATGACCTCCTGAGGCAATATATTCTTGTTCAACTTCCTCTAAATTATTGAATTTAGCAACAGTTACTATTGCATACTTCCCTAATTTAGTTTTCATTACCATTGGTTGAGGGTCGGTATCGCTAATTACTCCAATACCCTTATTGCCTTTAAATTTATCTAACTCTCCCTCAAATTTGTTTCTGAAATATGCATTATCAAGGCTGTGAATAGAACGATTGATATTTTGCTCCTCGTCCATTGTTGCCATTCCAGCACGTCTTGTTCCCATGTGGGATTGATAATCTGTTCCGTAAAACAAATCTGTGCAGCATTCTCCATGCTTTACCACTCCAAAAAAACCACCCATAAAACTTTAATTAAAAAATTAAATTAAAAAAAGGCTACTCAAAAATGGTAGCCTTTTAAATATTATTGACCTTCTATTTACGTATTTCTATAAGAAGGTTTAGTATCTTAATAGCACATTCAGAAATTATCGAGCCAGGTCCGAATACTGCAGCAGCACCAGCCTTGTATAAGTAATCATAGTCTTGAGGAGGGATAACACCACCCACAATAACCATAATATCTTCTCTACCTAATTTCTTAAGCTCTTCGATTACCTGTGGCACAAGAGTTTTGTGACCAGCAGCAAGTGAAGAAACTCCAAGTACGTGAACGTCGTTTTCAACAGCTTGACGAGCCGATTCAGCAGGAGTTTGGAATAAAGGCCCCATATCCACATCGAATCCGATATCAGCATATCCAGTTGCAACAACCTTTGCCCCTCTATCGTGTCCGTCTTGTCCCATCTTTGCAATCATGATTCTTGGACGACGACCATCCAATTCTGCAAACTTATCTGAAAGTTCAACGGCTTGTTTGAAGCTTTCGTTATCTTTTGTTTCTGATGAATACACGTTTGAAATTAAATTTATTTTTGCTTTATATCTTCCATAATGTTTTTCAAGAGCAGAAGAGATTTCTCCAAGTGAAGCACGTTTTCTTGCACAGTCAATTGCATATTCAAGTAAGTTACCCTTACCTGTGCGAGCTACTTCTGATAAAGCCTCCAAAGCTTCTTGACATTCTTTTTCGTTTCTGTTAGCCTTTAAGTCAGCTAATCTCTTTAATTGAGCCTCTCTTACAGCTGTATTGTCAACCTCAAGAGTTTCGATAGGGTCTTCTTTCTCTAATCTGTATTTATTTACACCAAGGATAGTATCTCTACCAGCATCGATTCTCGCTTGCTTTCTTGCAGAAGCTTCTTCGATTCTCATCTTAGGTACTCCGCTTTCGATAGCAGCAGCCATACCACCTAACTCTTCAACTTCTTGAATAAGTTTCCAAGCTCTATGAGCAATGTCGTGAGTTAGGCTTTCAACATAGTAAGAACCTGCCCATGGGTCAACGCTGCGTGTTATATTGGTTTCTTCTTGAAGGTAGATTTGAGTGTTTCTTGCAATACGTGCTGAGAAGTCGGTAGGTAATGCAATAGCTTCGTCAAGAGCGTTTGTATGTAGAGATTGAGTGTGTCCAAGTCCTGCTGCCATTGCTTCGATACAAGTTCTTCCAACGTTATTGAAAGGGTCTTGTTCGGTTAATGACCAACCAGAGGTTTGAGAGTGAGTTCTTAGAGCAAGAGATTTAGGATTCTTTGGATTGAATTGTTTGATAAGTTTAGCCCAAATCATTCTTGCAGCTCTCATCTTAGCAATTTCCATAAAATGGTTCATACCAATTGCCCAGAAGAAAGAAAGTCTTGGAGCAAATTGGTCTATATTCATACCTGCATTAATTCCAGCACGGATATATTCCAAGCCGTCAGCAAGTGTGTAAGCCATTTCAATATCACATGTAGCACCTGCTTCTTGCATATGGTATCCTGAGATAGAAATAGAATTGAACTTAGGCATATTCTTTGAAGTAAATTCAAATATATCTGCAATAATCTTCATTGAAGGTTTTGGAGGATAGATATAGGTATTTCTAACCATAAATTCCTTTAGGATATCGTTTTGGATAGTGCCTGAAAGCTTATCCATCGATACTCCTTGCTCCTCAGCTGCTATGATGTAGAAAGCCAAAATAGGCAATACTGCTCCATTCATTGTCATAGATACAGACATCTTATCCAAAGGGATTTGATCAAATAATATCTTCATATCTAAGATTGAATCCACAGCAACCCCAGCCTTACCTACGTCTCCAACTACTCTTTCGTGGTCAGAGTCATATCCTCTATGTGTTGCAAGGTCAAAAGCAACTGAAAGTCCTTTTTGACCAGCTGCTATATTTCTTCTATAAAATGCGTTTGATTCTTCTGCAGTAGAGAAACCAGCATATTGACGAACAGTCCATGGTTTCATTACATACATTGTAGAATATGGTCCACGTAGGAAGGGTGCTACTCCTGCAGCATAGTTCAAGTGTTCCATACCTTCTAAATCCATTGGAGTATAAACTGGCTTAACAGGAATCTGCTCTGGTGTTAACCAATTCTTTTCCATATTTGAGAGTTTTTCCCATTGCTCAAAGCTGTTACCTATTGAATTTGATTTATATTCAATATTTGCAAAGTTAGGTCTCATTCTATTATGTTTTATAAGATTAATCTAAATGTGTTTTCAAATTTACTGCAAAAATACTCCTTAATAATGAAATGACCAACAATTTTCCTCTTTTTCGTTATTGTAATGATAATAATAAGACTTTGATAACATAGATTAAACCACGTAAATTATTTTAAATACAGAAAAAACATACAATAATGGAAGATCCAAAAAAACTACGCTTTTAATTTGTGGCAAAGATAAAGATGATGTTTTTATTCTAATCTCTTGTTTTCTTTCTTAATAATATATTTATTGAATTTCTTTTGAGTGAGTTATTATAAAGTTTTCTAATTCTTGTTTAGATGGTAGTTTTAGAAGATATTGAGATACAAAAATCTTATTTTCCAGATTTGCAATTGCATATTCCACCATTTTTTCTCCTTTATGTGTACATAAAAGAATTCCTATCGGAGGATTATCTTCTTCCTGCATTTGATTTTCTTTGAAATAAGATACGTAAGCATTTAATTGCCCAATATGTTCATGTCTAAATTCATCATTCTTTAACTCAATAATTACATGACAATGTAATATCCTATGATAAAAGACTAAATCTGCAAAATAATATTCATCGTCAATTATTATTCTTTTTTGCCTTGCTTCAAAACAAAAACCATAACCAAGTTCTAATAGAAATTCTTGTAGATTATTTAAAAGAGCTGTTTCAATGTCTTTTTCTTCAACTACATCCTTAGCCTTTAATCCCAAAAATTCAAATGTAAATGGTTGTTTTATTATGTCTTCAATATTGGAATATTGGATATTATCATTTGTCAATTGAATAAGTTTTTCTGAATTTTTACTCATAGCACTTCTTTCGTAGAGTAGAGTATTTATTTGTCTTCTAAGCTCTCTTACACTCCAGCTTCCTTTTATACATTCAGTTTCATAAAAAAATCTTTTCTCCTGATCATCAATTACAAGAAGTTCTCTTATATGAGAAAATGAAAGGTTAGAAATTAGTTTAAATATATCTGTATGTGGCGTTTGTAATTCGTGCGACAGTGTTGCACTTTTTTGAGAAATATTCAAATCTGTCATTTGAGTTACGATTGAAGATATTACATTTTCAACAGTTGGATAACGCTGATAAAAAATCCTACTCCACTTAAATAAAGTTTCATTTAAGCCTTTTGTGTTAATAGATTCTTCTAAAGATTTTAAAAGTTGTAAACCATATTTTGCTCTGTCTTCTCCTTTTTGTTCAAATTCAATAATATAATAACCAATTAACCAATTTCGAATTGTTATGTTCCGATTTATTGCTTTTATCGTATTTTTTTGAAGTGAAGAGTGTACTTCTTTGATTGCCAGTTCTAATTCATTAAATTTCATAAGTGTTATTTTGGTTGTTCTAACTCTTTATTATTAATATCTGATTTCTTCTATGGTATGGGCAAAGATAATGTTTTTTAGTTTAATGGACATTTTTAATGGTTTTACATTTAGTTTTACCTTATGGTTACTATCTTTGTAGCAAATGAAAGGTTATGAATAAATAATGTATTTACTTTTGTAAAGGATTTGTCTATAAATAGTTGTGCTTAAAAAACCAATTTTCTTTTTTTGTGGGAGTAGTATCAAGAGATAGAAAAGGAACTAAGATTCAACTAACATTGTAAATAATAGTAAGAGAAAAAACATGGCTTGCAATATGGGTTTAAAGAAATTGTTGTAATTTTGTAGGATAACTTTATCAATAAAATAGATTAAATAAATGGAAAATCCAAAAAACTACGGTTTTAATTCACAATTGATTCACTATAGTGGTCACCATGACGAGTACGGAAGTGCTACTGTGCCTATTTATCAAACCTCTACCTTTAGTTTCGATTCGGCTGAGGATGGAGCTCAATGCTTTTCAGGCGAAAAGGATGGGTATATTTACACAAGAATTGGTAACCCAACTATAAAAGCTTTAGAAAGACAGGTTGCGGTATTAGAGCATGGATATGATTCTGTTGCTGTGTCATCAGGAATGGCAGCAGTAACTACAATCTATATGGCATTATTAAATGCTGGTGATCATATGGTGAGTTCTGCAGCTGTTTATGGTCCTTCAAGAGTTGTAATGGAACAACATTTCTCTCGTTTTGGAGTAGAGTCAACCTATGTAAATACTGCTGATTTATCTGCAATCAAAGCTGCAATCAAGCCAAATACGAAATTGATTTATGTAGAGTCTCCAGCAAATCCTACAATGGATATTACTGATATTAGAGCTTGTGCTGAGCTTGCTCATTCAATTGGTGCATTATTGGTTGTGGATAATACTTTCTGTTCTCCTTATCTTCAAACCCCAATCGATATGGGAGCTGATGTGGTTTTCCATTCAGTAACTAAATTTATCAATGGTCATGCTGATATAGTTGGTGGTATAATTATTGCTAAGGAAAAAGAAGTATATGCAAGGATAAGAGGAATGATGGTGAATATGGGATGTAATATGGACCCTCACCAAGCTTACTTAGTAATTAGAGGTCTTAAGACTCTTGGAATTAGAATAGATAGAGCTCAAGAAAATGCAATTAAAGTAGCTGAGTTCTTAGAAAATCATCCAAAGATAGAGTGGATTAAATATCCAGGATTGAAATCATTTACTCAAAAAGACCTTGTTGAAAAACAAATGAAAGGTCCTGGAACTATGATTAGTTTTGGTTTGAAAGGAGGATTAGAGTCAGGTAGAAAGCTTATGAATAATGTTCATTTGGCTATACTTGCAGTTTCTCTTGGAGGGGTAGAATCACTAATTCAACATCCTGCTTCAATGACTCACTCAAAGATGAGCCCTGAGGCAAGACAAAAATCAGGAATTTACGATGAATTAGTAAGGTTCTCTGTTGGAATTGAGAATGTAGAGGATATAATTGGTGATTTATCTCAAGCTCTTGATAAAATATAATGAAATGTATTAGGCTTTTGGCTTTTCTTCTGCTTATATCCTTTTCTGTCTTTTCTCAAGAGAGGCAAAAGGTTGGGCTTGTATTAAGTGGAGGAGGAGCCAGGGGCTTAGCACATGTTGGAGTTTTAAAAGCTTTAGAGGAGGCAAATATTCCCATAGATTATATTTCTGGGACTTCAATAGGTGCAATTGTAGGTGGATTATATGCTTCGGGCTATTCAATAAAGGAGATAGAATCGTTCTTCCTTTCCTATGATTTTCAAAATTGGTTACAGGGAAATATAGATAATAGATATACTTTCTATTACAAACAAAAGCAAGAAGACCCTGCCTTCGCTACTCTGAATTTCGATGCGAGCGATAAGTTTAAATTCCAATTTCCAAGTTCTTATGTCGATTTAAATCAAATGGATTATGCTTTTATGGAGATATTCTCTAAGGCTTCCATTGCTTCTAAAAATAATTTTGACAGTCTTTTTATTCCTTTTTTGTGTATTGCTACAGATATTCAGGATAACAAATCCAAGGTGTTTCGTAATGGTAATCTTGCTCAGGCAATTAGGGCTTCTATGACATTTCCTTTCTATTTTTCTCCAATATCAATTGATGGGAAAATTATGTTCGATGGAGGTATGTATAATAATTTTCCATCAGAGGAAATGCTTAAATACTTTAATCCAGACATTATTATTGGAGTAAAGGTAGCAGGTAATTATTCTCCACCAAAGGAGGGGGATATTCTATCATATTTGCAAAATATTCTAACAGGTGAAACAAATTATAGTGTTATTTGTGAGAATGGTATAATGATTGAACCAAACTTAAATGATTTTGGAATATTGGATTTTTCAAGGATGGATGAATCTTTAAAAATTGGATACAAAACGACCTTAGATAGATTGGATGAGATTAGAGAAATAATAAAGGATACTATCTCAAAACAAGAGCTTGAAGAAAGAAGATTAGAATTTAGAAATAAGAAAATTGATTTAAAGATATCACAGATTAATATTAAAGGAGTTAGTAATTCACAGGAAAGATTTATTAGGAAAACCCTTGAGTATTCTCTTGATAAGGATTCAATTAGCTTGGAGTCAATAAAAGATAACTATTTTAATCTTTATTCTGATTATAATATTATTTCTCTTCAACCGCAACTCAAGTTTGACACCCAAACTAATTCAAAACTTATGGAGATTGATATTAGGACTAAGGAGTTTCTCTCAGCTAAGATAGGAGGGATATTATCCACTAACCCTATTTCCCATCTTTATTTAGGTTTGGATTATAATGTCTTAAAATCTCAGTCTTTTATTTTGCAAGGTAATATGTATGCAGGTAGATATTATACCTCTTATGGTTTAAAAGCAAGATTAGATTATTCTACAAGTTTTCCTTTGTATTCAGAATTAGAATATAATAATAATAAATGGAGTTATTATCGTTTAAAAACTAATTTCTTCGACTATTCCCCATTAAACTATCTTGTTCAAAAAGAAAAAAACATTCAACTTACAACAGGGATGCCAATTTCAAGAAGAGATAAGGTTGCATTTAATATTGGATATGGTGAAACAAATGATGACTATTTCAATACAAATTTTGCTTCAATCTACGATACTACGGATAATACTAAATTCAAACATTTAGCAACAGGAATAACTAGAATATTTTCCACTCTTGACTCTCCTTTCTACCCTTATAAGGGGATGTATTCAAAATTCAAATTACAATATGTTTATGGAAAGGAATTATTTAAGCCAGGGAATACATCATCTGAAACCGATATTTTAGAAAAAAAACATTCTTGGCTACAGTTTTCATTTAAGCATAAGCAATACTATTCTATTTCAAAGTATTATTCACTTGGGATGAATGCAGATATATTTTATTCTCTCCAGGACTTATTCTCAAACTATAATTCTTCTCTGCTAAATTCAGGGATATATAATCCAACAATAGAAACTCTAACGCAGTTTATGCCAGAATACAGAGCAAATCAATATGTTGGATTTGGAGTGGAGAATATATTCAAAAGAAAGTTACTAAGAACAGATGCCTCCTTCCATTTGTCAGCATTTATTTTTGCACCAATGCAAAGAATTACAACATTAAATAATAATATCCCTAAATACTCGGATTCTTATTTTGATAGGTATTATTTTATATTGAGCTCTTCTTTAATATTTAACACTCCTTTAGGTCCTCTATCCATTATTGCTGGATATCATCAAAGAGAGAATAGGGATGAAAACCCATATACTATTTCAATTAATTTTGGATACCTATTATTTAATAATAAAAACATAAACAGATAATGATAGAAGTAAAATCACTTTATAAATCCTATGATAGTCTAACTGTATTAAAAGATATAAATATAACTATAAATAAAAGTGAGATTGTATCAATAGTTGGGGCATCTGGAGCTGGGAAAACAACACTTTTGCAAATAATAGGTACTTTAGACAAGGCAGATAGGGGAGAGGTGTGGATAAATAATAAGAATATAAATCAATTAAAAGATAATAACCTATCTGCATTTAGAAATAAGGAAATAGGGTTTGTATTTCAGTTTCATCATCTTTTACCAGAGTTTACGGCATTGGAGAATGTTTGTATACCTGCATATATTGCAAAAGAAACAAAAAAGAATGCGAGAATAAAAGCAGAGGAATTATTAGACCTTTTGAACCTAAAAGATAGGATTAATCACAAACCATCAGAGCTTTCGGGTGGAGAACAACAAAGAGTAGCTGTAGCAAGAGCATTAATTAATCATCCTTCAATTCTTTTAGCAGACGAACCCTCAGGCAATTTAGATTCAAACAATGCAAAGGAATTACATAATTTATTTTTTAAGCTAAGGGAACTATATAATCAAACCATTATAATAGTAACACATAACGAGGAATTGGCAGAGATGAGCGATAGGAAGATAATAATGAAAGACGGAAGTATAATAAATTAGAGTATAATAAATTAGAAAAATAATATAAGAGTAATAATATAAGAGTAATAATATGAATGATACAAGATTAGTTTACGGAATAAGACCAGTAATAGAGGCTATTAAGTCTGATAAGGAAATAGATAAAATATTTATTCAATCCAATATAAGTGGGAATCTTCTTCAAGAGTTAAAAGAAAACCTTAAAGGTAAGAAGATAACAATTCAATATGTTCCTGTTGAAAAGTTAAATCGTCTTACAAGAAATAACCACCAAGGAGTAGTGGCAATGATTTCGCCAATTGAATATCACAATTTGGAAGAGATTTTAAACGAAAACAACGAGAAAGGTATTAAGTCTTTTATAATTATTCTTGATAGAATTACCGATGTTAGAAACCTGGGAGCAATAGCAAGAACAGCTGAATGTTCAGGAGTAAATGCAATAGTTATCCCACAACATGGCTCAGCTCAAATTAATGAGGATGCAATCAAGACCTCAGCAGGTGCCTTATTGAAAATACCAATTTGCAAGGAGCATAACCTTAAATCTACTATTAATTTAGTAAAGCAAATGGGCTTAACAGTTTATGGAGCAACAGAGAAAAATGGAGAAATCTATACCCAGGCAAATCTTAAATCATCCATAGCAATAGTTATGGGAGCAGAAGACACTGGAGTATCGCCTGAGATACTTAAGCAATGCGACTCTTATTTGAAAATCCCAATTAAGGGAGAGATAGAATCATTAAATGTATCTGTTGCTGCAGGTGTTTTAATGTATGAGGTAATAAGACAAAGAGGATAAAAATTGTAAATTAGGTGATGATAAGGATTTTTTTCATTTTATTGATTTTCTCTCTATTTTCTTGTGCAAAGATAGGAGCCCCAACAGGAGGAGACTTCGATAGGATTCCTCCTAAGATGGTGAAAAGCACTCCAGAGGATAATTCTATTAATTTCACAGGAAAGAGTATTGAAATACAATTTGATGAATATATAGAGTTAAAAAACACTTCTGAGGAATTGCTAATCTCTCCACCCTTAGCCTCAAAACCCAAAATATCCTCAAATCTTAACCGCCTTAAGGTAGAATGGGAAGACACTCTAAAAGAAAACACAACCTATATATTTGACTTTGGAACTTCGATTGTGGATTATAACGAAGGCAACCCAATAAGGAATTTTAGTTTAGGCTTTTCAACAGGCAGCACAATAGATACTTTTTATTATAGTTCAAAGGTAGTGGATGCATATACTCTAAAGCCAATAGTAAGAAAGAATGTAATGCTTTATAAATTAAAGGATAATATTGATGTTAAAACTCAAAAGCCAGATTATATTACAAGGACAGATAGTAGTGGGAATTTTCTTTTTAAGAATATTGCAAACTCCGAGTATAAGATATTAGCTCACCAGGATAATAACCAAAACTTTCTATTCGATTTACCGAACGAATCCTTTGGTTTTTTGAGTGAGAATATCAATTCAGTTAATGCATTAAGTGATACTATTAAAACAGATAATATAATTTACTTCAATACAATAAGTGATGAGGTAAAGGAATTAAAATCGAAAACACTTAGCTCTAATCATCGTTTGGATTTAGTATTCACAAAGCCCTTAGATGATAGCCTTTATATTCAATTCTCTTATCCTAAAATTATAAGTTTGGATGATGCTAATCTATATTATAAATTATCCGCTAAAAGAGATTCTCTAAGTCTTTTTTCTCTAAAATATAGTTTTGACTCTGTGAAGTTGAAAGTAGGAGATAGGGAGATAAAAGAAGAAATAGAGCTGGAGTATGTGAAAAAGAAAGATGAGAAGAATAGTTTTGCAATTAAGAAACCAAAGGAAATACATCCTTATTACGCTGAATTATTATTAGAATTGCCTTTTCCCTTATTTGATTCTAATTCGTTTAATATTATAGCTATTTCAAATGAGGATACGATAAATACAATTGCTAAGGTGTCAAATGATAATCCTCTTAATCTAAAAATAGATTTATCACTAACTCAACAAAGCGAATATAAATTTATTATTCCACAAGGAATTATCCTAAACTCATTATCCCAAACCAACGATTCTCTTGTTTTTACTATTAAAACCAACTCCCAAAAGGATTATGGAAATTTTTTAATTAAGATAAATGATAGTATAAATATAGACAAGTCTATTATCTTAGAATTAGAAGATAGTAATAATAAGCTAATCACAGAGATGATTGGAAAGATATCAGATAAATTTGAATTCAAATATCTTGAGAAAGGGGACTATAAATTAAAGATAATCTATGATGAAAACTCTAATGGTAAGTGGGATAGAGGAGATTTTTTCCAAAACAAACTCCCCGAAAAAGTAATCTACTTCCCAAAAGGAATAAATATTATAGAGAATTGGGATATCGAAGAAGAGTGGAGATTATAAGAAAAACGTATTAATTTTTTGTGAGATAAGAAAAATGATGTATCTTTGCAGGCTCAAAAATAAATTAAATAATTAAGCAACAATTAAAGCTTTATGGCAGTAAAAATTAGATTACAACGTCATGGTAAGAAAGGAAAACCTTTTTTCCATATCGTTATTGCGGATGGTCGTGCACCACGTGATGGAAAATTTATTGAAAGAATTGGTTCGTACAATCCAATAACCCAACCAGCAACTATTGAATTAGATATCGATGCTGCTTGCAAATGGTTAAAGAATGGTGCTCAACCAACAGACACAGCAAGAGCTATCCTTTCTTATAAGGGTGCTATGATTAAACGTCACCTTCAAATAGGTGTTGAAAAGGGTGCTATCACTCAAGAAACAGCTGATGCAAAATTCAATGCATGGTTGACAGAAAAAGAAAATAAGATTTCAAATGCTAAGGAAGCTAAGAGAAATGCTTCTAAGGCTGATGCTAAGAAGGCTTTAGCAGCTGAAATAGAAGTTAACGCTAAGAGAGCAGAAGCAATTGCTAAGAAAAGAGAAGAGGAAGAAGCAGCTAAAAGAGCAGCAGAAGCTCCAGCGGTTGAAGAAACTACTCAAGAAGAGGCAGTAGCTCCTGAAACAACTGAATCAGCAGAATAATTTAGGAAATTCTTAAATAACAACATAAAAGACTGTTTCTTTTTAATTAAAGAGCAGTCTTTTTTTGTATAACAAAAATCAAACTATGGAAATTAAAGATTGTTTTTATCTTGGTAAGGTTTCAAAACCTTTCGGATTTAAGGGGGAGTTAGTGCTTTTCTTCGATGTAGATACTCCAGAGGAATATTCCGAATTAGACGGAGTATATATAGAGATAAATAAAAGATTAGTTCTTTATCCTATTGAGACAATAAGAGTGAGGTCTAATAAGGCAACAGTTAGGTTTAGCGATATTAGCCCAGAGGATGCTTTAAAACTAATTGGAAAGGATTTGTATTTGCCCTTAGAGCTATTGCCTGTATTGGAGGGTAATAAATTCTATTATCACGAAATAATAGGATTTGAAGTAATTGACGCAGAAAAAGGAAATATTGGTGTGATAAAAAAAGTATTAGAGTACCCTGCAACTCCTCTTTTTTCAATTGATTTCAAAGGTAAAGAAATTTTAATGCCTATTATTGATTCAGTAATAGAAAATGTGGATAGAGAGACTAAAACAATATATATCAATGCTCCCAAGGGTTTGATTGAGCTTTATATTGGATAATTTTATCTCGCAATATCAAGAAAAGCAAATAAAATATCGAAAAACGATAAAATATATTTGTTTAGTAATAAAATAATTCGTTACTTTGCACCGTTAAACCTATAATTATGAATAAAAGGACACAATTGTTTTCGCTTAAATCAATTAAGATAGGGTTCGATATAGTATTTGTTGTATTAATATTACTAACATTATTACTAATCTTCGCCTCTGTTGTTGAGATGGCTTATCTAAGTCCAAAAACTAATAATAGCTCAATTTTAGCAAGAATAGTTCCTTTGGACAATACTTATAATAATATTACACTAATATCTAAGATAGATAATAGCTCAATCAAAGGAAGTATTGATGCCTCTGATATTGAAATAAAAATGGATAGGACTAATTTTAAGTCCTTACCTATTCTTTATCGAATTATATCAACCCTAACATTAGTACTCGGGCTTTTATTCTTAATCTTTGTTGTATTCCATATAAAGAATATTATAAAATGTATAATAAGAGGGATGAGAGAAGAGAATCCTTACAAGCATTTTGTATTTAATAAAGAAAATATAAAGAGATTTAGGTATATAGGTTATGGCTTCATAGGTATGCCGATAATCGATTTTGTATTATACTTATTCGATACATATTTTTTAACTAAGTATTTTTATCTTCCAGATTATGATATAGTCCCATTTCTTCGTTTAAGTAATATTTCGTGGGATTATATATTTATAGGTTTATTGTTTATTACCTTTATCGAAATAATTCGTAGAGGAATAAGCATACAGGAGGAAAATGATTTAACAGTATAATAAAAAAAGAAGGGTAAGAACAATAAGATGGGAATAGTGGTAAATTTGGATGTAATGATGGCAAGGAGAAAAATTAGCCTTAGCGAACTGGCTCAAAGGATAGATTTAACTCCAGCAAACCTTTCCATACTTAAAACAGGGAAGGCAAGGGCTATTAGATTTTCAACCTTAGAGGCAATTTGCAGAGAGTTGGATTGTCAGCCAGGAGATATATTAGAATACGAATCAATAGATAGAAGATTTTTAAAATAACAAATTAACAACTTAATAATTAAAACACTTAGAAAATGAAAAAACTGATTTTAATGGCAACCCTATTCTTATTTGCATTGGGTTCCGCAGTTTTTGCTCAAGGATTAAAAACTACTGGCAAAGCATCAGCAGTTAAATTAGACGAGCAAATCAAATTAGATGGTAAGGTAAGAACAGGCAAGCTTGCTAATGGACTTACATACTATGTAAAAGCAAACAGAAAACCTGAAAACAGAGCAGAGTTTCAAATCGCTGTAAATGCAGGTTCTGTACTTGAAACTCCAGAAGAAGTAGGTTTAGCTCACTTTACTGAACATATGGGTTTCAATGGAACAAAGCATTATCCAGGAAACGAAATGATAGATGCTCTTGAGAAAGAGGGTATAGTATTTGGACGCCAAATCAATGCATACACAGGTTTCGACCAAACAGTGTATATGGTAACTCTTCCTACTGACAAGAAGGAATTGTTTAGCATGGGATTAAAGATTCTTGATGGTTGGGCATCTGGTATGTTAATGACTGGTAAGGAAATTGACAAGGAAAGAGGAGTAATCATTGAGGAATGGCGTACAGGACAAGGAGCTCAAGACCGCCTTAGAGCTAAGACTTGGCCAACAATGTTAAAAGGTTCTCTTTATGCAGAACGTCTTCCTATTGGTACTTTAGAAAACCTTGAAAACTTCAAACACGAAACAATTAGAGGATTCTATAAGAAATGGTATCGTCCCGAAAATATGGCAGTAATTGTTGTAGGGGATTTCGATGCTGATGAAATGGAACAACAAATCATAGATTATTTTGGAATAGATGATGCTCCAAGTACCCCATTCTCAAGACCTACTATTACTATTCCTGATAACAAAGAACCACTTATTGCTATTGCAACAGACAAGGAAGCAACAGGTAATTCAATACAATATTTCTATAAACACCCAGCATTTGAAGTAAAAACTATTGGAGATTACCGTACTCGTTACTTAGTATATAGCCTTTATTCTGATATGATTAACTCAAGATTAAGAGACTTATCTGAAAAGAAAGATTGTCCATTTATGGGAGCATACGCTGGATATACAGAATTCTTAGCCCGTCCTACTCATGCTTACTATAACTCTATCTCAGCTAAAGACGGAAAAACGCTTGAGTCTTTAGAGTTAATGATGATGGAGAACCAAAGAGTATTACAACATGGATTTGTTCAAACAGAGCTTGACAGAGCAAAAGAATCTATCCTAACACAATACGACAGAATGGCAAAAGAAGAGTCAAAGACAGAAAGTTCTCGTTTTGCATCAGAATATGTTGACCACTTCCTTGAAGGAACTCCAGCACCAGGTGCAAAAATAGAAAACAAATGGGCTAAGGAATTAGTTGAGGATATTACACTTGAAGAAGTAAATGCACTTGCTAAACAATGGATAACAGAAGAAAACTTCGTGTTAGTAATGACTATGCCAGAGAGCAAAGACGTTAAAGTACCTACTGAAAAAGATGTTTTGAAGGTAATCAATAAGGTAAAGAAAGCAAAAACAAAACCTTATGTTGATAATGTAAAAACTGAGCCATTCCTTGTAAAAGAACCAAAAGCAGGTAAGGTAGTTAAGAAAGAAGAAAACAAGAAATTTGACTATACAGAGCTAACTCTTAGCAATGGAGCAAAGGTAATTCTTAAGGCTACAAACTTCAAAAACGACGAAATTATTCTTAGTGCTTGGAGTCCTGGTGGAACATCGCTTTACCCTGATAATAAGCTAATCAATGCTAATTATGCAGCAGGAATTATCGATGCATCAGGTATTGGTAATTATGATAACTCTCAACTTATGAAATTCTTAAAAGGAAAAACAGTTGGAATAGTACCATCAATCTCAGAACTTGAAGAAGGATTCTCAGGAAGCTCATCACCAGCAGACTTTGAAATACTATTACAATACCTATATATGTTCTTTGAAGCTCCAAGAAAAGATAAGGACGTATTAGCAACTGAAATTTCTAAGATGGAAAATCAAATCAAGATGTTGAAGAATATGCCAGAATTTGAATTTCAAATACAAATGCTAAAAGCAATGAAGCCAAACGATAAGAGAACAATTGTTATCCCAACAGAGGCTCAACTTAAGCAAATGAATATCGACGAAATGCATAAGATATTCCGTGAACGTTTCTCAGATGCTTCTGACTTTACCTTCACATTCGTAGGAAACATCGATATCGATAAAACTATTCCATTAATCGAAAAATACATTGGTTCAATTCCATCTAAGAATAGAAATGAAAAATGGTTAGACAAAGACTCTCCATTTGCTAAGGGAGTTGTAAACAAAACAGTTTACAAAGGACAAGACAATAAGGGAGCAATGGTAATAGCTGTAAACAACAGTTTCGATTGGAATACAAAAGAAAGAATGGCAACAAGAATACTTGGCGATATTTGTAGCATAAAATTAACTGAAACAATTCGTGAAGAAATGGGAGGAACCTACTCACCATCATTCCAATTAAGCTATGATAAATATCCAAAAGCAGAGGCATCATTATTTGCATATTACTCATGCGACCCAGAAAATGCAGACAATTTAGCAAATGCAACATGGAAGGTATTTGATAAGATAATAGCAGAGGGACCAACAGAAGTAGACCTTGCAAAAGTAAAAGAACAATTGATTAGAGCAAGAGAAACCCAACAAGAAAAGAACGGTTACTGGACATCAGCAATCAAAGGTTCAATTTGGTATGACTTCGAACTTACCAACCTTGACGAATACAAAGCAGCTGTAAACGCAATCACAGTTGAAGATGTAAAAGAAATGGCAAAGAAATACTTGAAACATGACGAATATGTAAGAGTAAACCTAAAGCCAGAGGCAATGGATCCAGCGAAGAAATAATCCAAAACCTAAAATAAAACAAGAAGACCTGATTTGAAATAAAGTCAGGTCTTTTTTTTATGCCTTTAGTTTTCCTAAATATTTTCGCCAAAACTGTTTAAGTCGATTTTTTTTTGTTACTTTGCAAAAAATATATATATATGAATTAGGAAATGAAAAAAATATTATTTATAATCATAGCACTATTGCTTTCTTATTGTGGTTTTTCTCAATGCACAATTACATCTTTGCCATATTCGGAGAATTTCTCTAATGTTGCTAATGGTAACATCCCTAATTGTTGGATGAAAACTTATTATTCTTCTGGAGTACATCAATCCTTGAGTAATAAGTATATGTGGTTTGCTAATTCTAAGATTATAATTACTAAAATTGATCCTTCAATTCCTATTAATACTTTAAAGCTAAATGTGGATATTATGGGTACTGGGAAGGTTTATGTTGGGGTTATGAATAATAATAATGATTCTGTGGCTTTCGATACTTTGGGAGTTTTTACTTCAACTTCTTATACTAATTTTAGTGGTGTTGAATTGAATTTTTCTCAGTACAATGGTAATGGTAATTATATTGCTTTTCTTGCAAAAGGGTTAATGCAAATTGATAATTTAGTTATACAAACTACTCCTCCTTGTTCCAAACCTTTTAATTTGACTGGCAATGTAAATTCTAATACTGTCGAATTGTCTTGGGCAGAGGGAAATGTTGGGGATAATGCTTGGTGGGTTTATTATAAGGTGGATACTGCTTCCACAAAGGATTCTATTTACACTAATGTAAAGCCTTTTACTGTAACAGGGCTTCAACCAATGACTAATTATGATTTTTGGGTAGTAACGGATTGTGGTACAAATAATTCTTTAAATTCAAATACTTTCAACGTAAGAACTCATTGCAATACTATTGATACCTTGCCTTATTTTGATGATTTCAGTACCTATGGTAATGGGAATACTGTATTTCCTCCATGTTGGAGTAGGTCTGATACTTCCTCTCCTTTTTTATATGTTTTTAATAGTAAATTGATTTTTTATTTCAATAATAATTGTGCTGTTACACCTCAATTCAGTTCTGACTTCAATATTAAAAATTTCACTATGAGTATGAGTATTTCACATAGATCGGATGGCTATTCTTTGAACGGGGCTAAGATGTATATTGGGGTAATGGATAGTGAGACGGATTTTTTTTCTTTTGATACTGTTGCTATTTTCGATTTGCCTGTGGATGTGTATAAAGATGTTAAAGTGAATTTTAATCATTATACAGGAAGTGGTAAATATATTGCTTTTAGGGCAAGTCATCATAATATTACTAATTTAAATATTGATTATACTCCTATTTGTGCTCCACCTTATAATATTAAATCAAGCACCAATTCAAATTTCACTAATATCACTTGGCTCCCTGGAAATGATTTCACCTCCTCATGGTGGATTTACTATAAGCCTAATTCAAGTGCAAGTTTCGATTCGGTTTTGGTGAATTCAACCTCTTGTACCTTGAGTAATCTATTGCCAAATACCAATTACACAGCTTATATTAAAACTACATGCAATAATAATATATCTACAATAAGTAGCGATACTATTGCTTTTAAAACCTATTGCTTATCTATAGATAATTTGCCTTATGTAGAGAATTTCAATACCTATGGTAATGCTTCCTTTCCTCCTTGTTGGAACAGATATAATTCTGATAATAATGCTTCTGTTTTCCTGTACTCCAATGGTATTCATTTCTATGATACTGATAATAACCGTACAAGAATGGCTATAACTCCTTATTTTTCTGATAATATTTCCTTAAATACCTCAATGTTAAAGTTCCGTTTCATGGCTTATGATTATATTGATGATACTGTTATGAGGCCTTTGATTATTGGGTCAATGACCGATGTTGAGGATATTAATACTTTCGACTCAATTACTACTGTTTATGCCAACTATGATTGGAAGAATATTGAACTTAACCTTGCAAAGTATAATTTTACGGGTAATTATATTGTTTTCAAACATTATAATGGCAATTATGAAATTGATATTGCTAATGTAATTGTTGATAATATCCCTTCTTGTCCAAGACCAATAAATATTAAAGCAGATTCCATTACCAAAATTTCAGCAAATATTAGTTGGGATTTGTTTACGGGAGGTGAATCGATGTGGAAGATTTATTATAAGCCTGAATATAACCAAACTTATGATTCATTGATTACTAATACAAATTCTTTTACCTTTAACAATCTATTACCTTCAACCAACTATCAAGCTTATATTGTTACTCTTTGCGATACATTACAATCCCTAAATAGTGATACCTTATTTTTTAAAACAGTATGTGCTACTATAGATACTCTTCCTTTTATAGAGAATTTTACAAGAACGGGTATTAATGCTTTCCCAAATTGTTGGATTACTGATCATGCCGATAAATTATCTAATGGTACTATGTATTTAAAAGAGGATGGTTATTTTGTAAGTCCTGAGATAGGTTATTCAATTAACGTTTCCGATTTGATTATTAGGTTTAAATCCTCCTATTATAATAATGTTGGCTATAATATTGATAATATTCTTGCTATTGGAGTAATGAGTGATCCTTATGATACAAATACATTTGATACCATTGCTTTGCTTAGAGTTAATAATACTTTATCGGAATATGATATTAGCTTGGAAAATTATATTGGTAATGGGCATTATATTTCTTTTAGAAAGAATTATTTTTACTCTAATACTGTTATTGATGATTTGATTATTGACAGCAGGAGTAATCTTTGTGTTAGACCAGATAGTTTGTTAGCCATTCAAAATGCAAATAATTTCCTTAATGCCGACCTTAGTTGGAAGGATAAAGACACATCTTCTCTTGGTCATTGGGTTTACTCAAAGCTTAAGGGCTCAAGTATAATAGATTCATTCTATACTACTAATAATTTTATTACTATTCAAAACCTAATCCCAGATACATTCTATACCTTCTATGTTAAAACTTATTGCAGTGTGGAGAATGATTATTTGACAACTTCACCAATTGAATATTATACCCCATGTTTTAGTGCTCCAATAAGTGTGTTCCCATATATTGAGGATTTTAGTTCGGGATTTAAATGTTGGCTATTGAGAAAAAATGGTAGGTTAAGTCCATCAAATTGGACAACTCAAAATGGTAATGCTATGTTTTCTACTTATGATTTTGATAGATATTATAAGATGTATGATCCTTTTTTAGTAAGCCCTGCTTTCAATTTCACTACCAATATGGATGTGAGTTTTAATTTATATAAAGATGGTTGGACTTATTGGGGCCAAAAAGTCAGAGTTTATATTAACTCAAGTCCCGATACCAATGGGGCATTGCTTTTAGTAGAGGTAACAACTGACGGAATTGGTAGTTATCCTTATTGGGATACTATTAAGTGTCAAATTCCTCTTAATAATCTGGGGTTTAGATATTTGATATTTAGAGGTATGAATAATGATTATATTTACATTGATGATGTTATTGTTAAGGAATCACCCACTTGCCCATCTAATTATGCTCTTAATCTCAATAATTTTAATGAAAGCTCTGTAGATTTTACTTGGAATAATTCTATAGTTGCCCCTCAAAATTGGGTGATTGCATATGGGGCTACTAATCCTCAAAACTTCTACCCAGATTCCTCTTCAACAACCAAGATTTACATTTCAGATACCTCAGCAACAAAAGTCCGTATAAACGGGCTATTACCTTCAACAAATTATTGCTTTGCTCTTAGACCACTTTGTGACACAAATTGGTCAAACATTATTTCCATCCGTACTATGCAAAATGCACAATTACCTTATTTTACCGATTTTTCTGACACTATTGATAATAGTAATTGGTTTATTTCTAATGAAAATGCTGTGAATGGTTGGTTTATTTCCTCGGCTTTAAATGATAGTTTAATTACGGATAATTCTTTATTGATTTCGAATAATAATGGGGTTAATAATACTTATAATATAAGTCAAAGATCATGTGTTACAGCTTCAAGACAATTTGAGTCCACAGGAGCTAATGAATATACCTTGAAATTCGATTTAAGAATGAGGGGAGAGAGTGGTTATGATTATTTAAAAGTATTTGTTGTGAATAAAGACACTAATTACCTTGCTGGAACCACTCAAATGTATTATGCAAATAAAACTTTCAACAATAATGCTGTGCTATTTGGAGGACATAATAATAATACTTGCCCAACTTGTTCTTATTACACTAAAGGTGATTCAATAATGACATCAATTAATATTAAATTAGGTAATCAAGGACCTGCAGGAAATATTAGAAAATTAGTATTTGTTTGGTATAATGACCATAGTTTGGGATTCAATCCTCCACCAGCAATTGACAATATTTCACTAACAAACTATGTAAAAGAAATACATATTAGCGATACAATTTGTAAGGGTACACATTATAATTTCTATGGTCAAAACTTAGATTCTACAGGTACTTATACTCATCAATTCCAAACCTCTAATATATTAGATAGTATTATTTACTTAAATCTATTAGTTAAACCATCATATCATGATACTATATATGCTGATATATGTCAGGGTGAAATCTATAATCAGTTTGGATTTAATGATAGCATTACAGGATTCTATACTCAAAACCTACAAACTGTTCTTGGATGTGATAGTATAGTTAATCTAAATCTTAATGTTCATAGTGTGCTAACTCCAAGCAATCTTATTCTTGACAATATCTCAAACTACATAGAGCTAACTTGGAATGGGGATGAGGAAAATTATATTATCTATAAGGATAATGACTCTCTTGCAATAACTAATTTGAAAGTATATATGGATACGAATGTAGTGGCAGGAGAGAACTATTGTTATAAGATTAAAGCACTAACTGGAGATTGCTATAGTGATTATTCCTCTGAAGAATGTATGATTTTCTCAAGCATAGGGGATGTAAATAAATATAATCTAAATGTAACACTATATCCAAACCCAACCGAGAATAAGACCATTCTTAGATTTGATGGAGAAAAGGAAAATGCTGATATACATATTTACGATATAAACGGAAAATTAGTTAAGACTCTCAAGCTAAAAGCAGAGGATAATGAATTAGAAATAAAAGTTCCGGGCTTTGAGAAAGGAGTTTATAATATAAGAATAACTAATTCTAAAATAAATATAATCAAGAAATTAATAATAATATAGAGGAAACAATAGTAAGGGATATTTAAAATACTGGATTCTTGCTAAGGCAAGCCCTCACAATAATGAGTGGCGGCGTGGAATTTGATTCTATTTCCGTAGAATTTGATTCTAATTTTCTGTAATTTGATTCTATTTCTATGTAATTTGATTCCATATAGTTTATTATAATAGATAATAGTGCTTTTAATCATTGTGATAGTTTACAGAGCATAATTATTGGGAGTTGAATATAATTTATATCTTTGCAATATTGCTCTATGTGTTGTTTGCTTTGTTTAGATTTAAAGCATTACGTTGTTAGGGTAAGGATTGATGTGGCTATTGGCATACAATCAGGTATTAATATAATGATATTATTCAAGAATTATGGAAACAGTTATTTTTGTTACGCTAAGCGTAATTGTAGGTGGTTTAATTGGTTGGTTTATTGGCAAATCGACAGCAACGAAATCTGCACAGGCAGTAAAGGACAATGCTCAATTTAAGTATAATGAATTGGAAAAGGAGTTTGTTGAATATAAGGCTACGAGTGGTTCTCAATTACAAATGGTAATTGCAAATATTGAGTCTAAGGATAAAGAGATTTTGGGTTATAAGGAGGCTATTAATAATAAGATTAATGAAATAGCTTCTTTGAATACACAGCTATCTACTTCTAATGCTGATTTAAAATCTTTTAGTCAGATTATTATTGATAAGAAAGTTGAAATTGAAACACTGAAAGAAGAGCTTAAAAACATCCGTGATGAGTTTAATAATGTAAATAATTCTTTGGCTACTGAGAGAGCAAATAATAAGGCTTTGAATGACAAACTCCAAACTCAAAAAGATGAAATTGAGGCTATGGGTAAGAAGTTTAATACTGAATTTGAAAATATTGCTAATAAAATATTAGAAACAAAAACAGCTAAGTTCACAGAAGTAAATCAAAAGAATCTAAAAGATATCCTTGAACCTCTTGGAGAGAATATAACTAAGTTTAAAACTAAGGTTGAAGAGGTTTATGACAAAGAGTCGAAAGAGCGTTTTTCTTTAGGAGAGAGGGTGAAAGAGTTAGCTGAGCTCAACCAAGTTATTAGTGAAGAGGCTCGTAATTTAACAAAAGCACTTAAGGGGGAGTCTAAAACTCAAGGTATCTGGGGAGAAATGATATTAGAAAGCATTCTTGAAAAATCGGGTCTTCGCAAAGGTGAAGAATATTTTATGGAGCATCAGTTAAGAGACGAAAATGGAGTTCCTTTAAAATCAGATTTGGAAGGGAAAAAAATGCGTCCTGATGCAGTTATTAAATACCCTGATAACAGAAGTGTTATTATTGATTCTAAAGTATCATTAAATGCATTTACTCGTATGATTGATTCCACGGATGCTGAGGAGAGAAAGAGGGAATTAATGGCTCATGTTTCGGCAATTAAAAATCATATACTAACGCTTAGTGCAAAAGGATATGATGATTATGATAAGGCACTTGATTTTGTAATGATGTTTATTCCAAGCGAGCCTGCTTATATTGCAGCAATGCAAGGCGATCCTGATTTATGGAATTATGCCTATGAAAAAAGGATTTTACTTTTAAACCCTACTAATCTAATTACTTCTCTTAAGTTGATTGTTGACCTTTGGAAACGTGAATATCAAAACCAAAATGCTTTGGAGATTGCCGATAGAGGTGCTAAGCTCTACGATAAGTTTGTTGGATTTGTAAGTGTTTTGACCGAGGTAGGCAATAGTATAGATAAGGCACAAAGCAAATATTCCGAAGCCTTTAAGCTCCTAAGCACAGGAAATGATAATCTTGTATTGCAAACAGAAAAGCTTAAAAAACTCGGATTAAAAACCAAAAAGGGATTAAATCCCGAACTAATTAACCAAGCCTCAAATAATGCTTCTTTGTTATAACCAGCGTTTGCGTTTGAAGTAGATAAAGAATCCTATGCCTACTGATGCCATTAATCCTATTATCCCCCAGAATACCCATTCTTTTTGCATAAATGGTAAATAATTACATTTTCATTGCTATAAACCTTCAACTGCATTTGTAGTGGGGTGGATGAATTTATTGATTGTTGATATTTACTTTCCTTTTAATAGTTTGTTTATTTCTTTATCGAAATCGCTTTCGAATAATTTATCTTGAATTGGTTTATATTTTTCATACTCTTTTTCAGCAAATTCTTTTGCTATTGCAGAAGTTACTTTCCCTGAATTTTGTAAAATATCTTTTTGGTTGAATTGAAGAAAGGCGTTTAGCTTTTGTACCCAATCTTTCATTGTCATTACATTTCCCTGCTCAGCTTGGTCTTCAGCATAATCTAAGTACATTGATACAATACGATTGAGAGGCTTCAATTCTTCTTCTGTAAGATAGTTTTTAGCAATTGAAACATCTGATTTTCTAATTTTTCCTTTTGGCGAGTTTTTCCAACTAGTTAAGCCCATTTTTTCTTTCTCATGGTTTGCTCGAGATACAATTATCTCAGCGGCTGTTTGTCCTGTAATTGCCCAATGCAGTTTATTTTGCACGGTTGCAAAAAACTCTTTAGTAATTTCCGAATCGTAATCATAATCAATGCTACATTCCGCATAAATATCTGTGATTTGCTGATAAAACCTGCGTTCCGAACTACGGATATCACGGATTTTTTCTAGTTGTTCTTTAAAATAATCTTGACCAAAAATTGGCTGTGGGTTTTTCAATCGCTCCACATCCATAGTATAGCCTTTAATAATAAATTCTTTGAGTACTTTTGTAGCCCAAATTCTAAATTGAGTTGCTCTTTTAGAATTTATGCGATAGCCAATGGCAATAATGGCATCGAGATTATAAAATTTTGTTGGTTTTGATTGCGTTTTATCAGCAATTGCACCGTGTTGAGTGGTTAGTTCCAAAATGGAACATACCACTTTTTCATCTAATTCTCCGCTTTCAAAAATATTTTTAAGGTGCTTGGTAATGGCAGGACGTTGTACTTCGAAAAGTTCGGCTATTTTGTTTTGTGGGAGCCAAATGGTTTCATTTTGAAGTAAAACATCTACTTTAATATCCCCATTATCGGTTTTGTAAAGTAAAAATTCTCGGTTTGGTTGATATTTAGACAGGTCCATATTATTTTTTCTCCTTTTTTTCTTCTATAATACCGATGGGCATTTTGTTTACAAACAAAACATAGTTTGAAAATTTGGTTATAACCAGCGTTTGCGTTTGAAGTAGATAAAGAATCCTATGCCTACTGATGCCATTAATCCTATTATCCCCCAGAATACCCATTCTTTTTGCATAAATGGTAAATCTACATTCATTCCGTAAACTCCTGTTATTAGGGTTAAAGGGAGCATAATGGTGGAGATAAAGGTGAGAATTTTCATTATCTCGTTGGTCTTGTTGGTTTGTAAGGAATCGAAGGTATGAGACACCCCCTCGATTAGCTCTCCATAGTCCTCTACAAGGTCAAACATCTTTTGATACTGGTCTAAGATATTACCCCAATAGTCTTCCATATTCTCAACATATCCTTTTATTCCCCCAGATTCAAAACGATGGAATACTCTTACTTGAGGCTTGAATGTGGTATTGAGTGAAATCAAGTTCTTCCTTGTTACAGATAGCTGCTCAAGTACTTTCTCTGCTTTTTTATTAAATATATCAAAGCTAATTCCATCAACCTCTGTTCCTATTCTTAGGATTAACGCATAGGTCTCAACCATTAGCCTATCTAACATATTGTAAAGTAGGGCATCGGAGCTTGATACTATTTCTTCAAGGCTTTCAGGGTTGGTTTCTTTTTGTGTTTGAAGGTCTTTAAAGAAATTCTTTACTACCCAATGCGACCTGCCTATAGTTACGATATAGTTCTTTCCCCAGAATATCTTTACTTCCTTTAGTCTAATAAATTTATTTGCTTTGTCAAAGAAAGGGAAGTGAAGGATAATAAAGTAATAATCGTCGTATTCGTCAATCTTTGGTCTTTGATTAACAGAACGACAGTCTTCAATATCAAGAGGGTGGAATTCAAATTCTTGAATAAGAAAATCGAAATCCTCCTCGCTGGGGTTTAGGATATGCAACCACCTTGTATTCTCAAAATTTAATGTTTCAATCATGCTATATCCTCCTTTCTTTAATGAAAAACCATGCAAAGATAGTGTTTTTTGAAAAAACTCTTGAGAAAAACCGTAAATACATATTTAATTTTATATCTTTGTGGTCAGAATTACTAACATTTTAAATTACAAATAATATGAAATCTATAAAAGATATTAACTTCAAAGGGAAGAAAGTTCTTCTAAGAGTGGACTTTAATGTTCCAATAAATGAGAATAAATTTATTACTGATGACAACAGAATGAGAGAATCTCTACCAACAATAAATAAATTGATAGATGATGGAGCTGCTCTTATTATAATGGCTCACTTTGGAAGACCTAAAAAAGGTGGTTTTGAGGAGGAATTTAGCTTAAAACCAATTGCAAAACATCTTTCTGAAATGCTTCAAAGAAATGTTATCTTTACTCAAAATCTTCTTGGTAATGAGGTTGAGGCTCTTTGTGAAAATCTTCAAGATGGAGAGGTTATGCTTTTGGAAAATATCCGTTTCTACCCAGAGGAGACTAAGGGGGATATGGAATTTGCAAAGAAATTAGCAAAGCTTGGAGATGCTTATGTGAATGATGCCTTTGGTGCAGCTCACCGTGAGCATGTCTCTACTGCTACTCTTGCTAAGCTTTTCCCTAATGATAAGTATTTTGGTTTCTTAATGGAAAATGAGGTAAGAAATCTTGAAAAATTGATGAAAAAACCAGAGAAACCTTTTACTGCAATAATTGGTGGAGCTAAGGTTAGCTCAAAGATAGATGTTATTAAAAATCTAATTCCAATTGCTGATAATATAATTATTGGTGGTGGAATGGCATATACTTTCCATAAGGCTATGGGGTTTTCAATAGGTAATTCTCTTTGTGAGGATGATAAACTCGATGTAGCAAGAGATTTATTAAAAGAATTAGAAAATAATAATACAAAATTGATTCTGCCTATTGACCAAGTTATTGCTGATAAGTTTTCTGAGGATGCTAATTTCAAAACTACTTCTGACCAAAACATTCCTGACAATTGGATGGGTATGGATATTGGAGAGAAATCCATTGAGTTATTTAAGAGTGTAATACTTGAATCAAAGACCATACTTTGGAATGGTCCTATGGGAGTTTTTGAATTTAAAAACTTTGCTAAGGGGACTTTTGCTTTAGCTGAGTTTATTGCAAAAGCAAGCGAAAATGGATGTTTTTCAGCTGTAGGTGGGGGAGATTCTGTTTCAGCAGTAAATAAGAGTGGATTCGCCGATAAGATTTCTTATATTTCAACAGGTGGAGGGGCAATGCTTGAATACATTGAGGGGAAAACTCTTCCAGGAATTAAATATATAAAAGAATAATTTAGCTATGAGTAATAAACTATGCTTAATTACTGGAGCAAGCTCTGGTATTGGAAAATCATGTGCTGAAATATTTGCAAAGAATGGTTATAACCTTATTATTACAGGTAGAAGACTTGAAAGACTTAACCAATTAGCAAATGAATTAAAAACTAAATATTCTATTGAGGTAGATTCTCTTTGTTTCGATATTAGAAATAATGATGAGGTAGTTAAGGCAATGGAAAGCCTTCCTATTGAAAAGAGAGAAATAGATATTCTTATCAATAATGCTGGTCTTGCAGCTGGCAAGGAACCTATTTTCGAAGGATTGCTTAGCGACTGGGAACAAATGATAGATACAAATGTAAAAGGTTTGCTTTATATCTCAAGGATCATTATTCCTTGGATGTGCTCAAGAAAGAAAGGACATATATTTAATATTGCTTCAATAGCTGGTAAGGAAGTATACCAAGGAGGTAATGTATATTGTGCAAGTAAATCCGCAGTAGATGCTTTAAGCAAGGCTATAAGAATGGACTGTGTTGATTATGGTATTAAGGTTACTAATATTGCTCCTGGTGCTGTTGAAACTGAGTTCTCTTTAGTTCGTTTCAAATGGGATAAGCAAAAGGCAGATTCTACTTATAAGGGATATATTCCACTTTCGGGTGAAGATATTGCTGATACAATTTACTATTGTGCCTCACTTCCCGACCATGTATGTATTAATGATTTAGTGATTACTCCAAAGGCACAAGCTTGTGCTACAATATTTCATAGAGAATAATAGTTAGTACAATAAAGGAAAGATAATAAAAATATGTACGATATAATTAAAGATCCAAATAATGAATGCTCCGCAATAAATGTTCAAAAAGCAGTTGATGCTCCTGAGCAAGTTAATTCGGAGTACTTAAAGAAATACAAAAAACAATCGGATTTAAGTATAGATGAATATGTGGAAGGAATTCTCAATCAAAATAGGGTTGTGCTTTCAAAGGCTATAACCCTTGTTGAGAGTTCCCTTCCTTCTCATCAAGCCAAAGCTCAAGCTATTATAGAGAAATGTCTTAAGCATTCGGGTAATAGTATTCGTTTAGGTATTACTGGAGTGCCGGGAGCGGGTAAAAGTACAGTTATTGAGGCTTTAGGAACTATGCTTACAAAGAAAGGACATAAGGTGGCAGTGCTGGCAATCGACCCTTCAAGCCAAAGGAGCAAGGGTTCAATCCTTGGAGATAAGACAAGGATGGAAGAATTATCAAATGATGAGAATGCATTTATTCGCCCTTCTCCTTCTTCTGGAAGTCTTGGAGGTGTAGCTCAAAAGACAAGGGAGATAGTCCTTCTTTGCGAAGCTTCGGGTTTCGATACAATTATTATTGAAACAGTTGGAGTAGGTCAGAGTGAGATTGCTGTTCATACTATGGTCGATTTCTTTCTTCTAATCCAAATTGCTGGAGCAGGTGATGAGCTTCAAGGTATTAAGCGTGGAATAATGGAGATGGCGGATATGGTTGCTATCAATAAGGCAGAAGGGAATAATAAGAAGAATGCAGAACTTGCAGCAGGACAATATCGCAATGCTCTTCATCTATTTCCTCTAACCGAAAGCAAGTGGGCTCCACAGGTAATAACTTGCTCTGCATATACTGGCGATGGTATTGATAAGATTTGGGAAATAGTAAAGGATTATGAGAAACAAACTAAGGAGAATGGTTTCTTCTATGAGAATCGTAATCAACAAAATCTTAAAATCCTATCCGAAAGTATTGATAATCGTCTTAGGTCTAATTTCTATAATAATCCATTACTCAAATCTCAGCTATCAGTATTTAAGGAAAAGGTTGTTGAGAATAAGATTAGCGCTTATATTGCTGCTGACAAACTCTTAGAGGCTTATATTTCGCAGATTAAGAATAATGAAATCTAATACATAATCCTAATGATTAAAAAATACTTTTACCTATTACCTTTATTTATTTTGCTTTTTGGTTGTTCTACAAAGAAATCAAATAAAACAATTAAAGATACAAATAAACAAATTCAAGAGTCTGTTTACGAAGAATTAGATCTTTTCGATATTAATTGGAATCTAATCAAGATAGGTAATTCTCCCGTAAAGCTCAGTCAAAACCAAGAGAGGATTAGCTTAAATCTTGTTGCAGAACCCTTAAACTATTCTGGATATTCAGGTTGTAATAGGTATTTTGGCTCATATTCCACCAAGGATTCTCTAATTAGTTTTAATCTTGGAGGCTCAACCAAAATGGCGTGTCCTGATGAAGATATGAGAACAGAAAGCATGTATATCAACGCTCTATCAAAAGTAGAAACATACAAAATAAAACAAGACACCCTATTTCTAAAAAGAGGAGACAGAGTAACCTTAACCTATGTATTAGGCAAGTAGTATAAAATATCCTTAGTTTCAATCTAAAGAAATCAAAGAAAAAACTAATTATATCAAGTTTCTAACTATTTAAGACCGTTGCAAAATCCAATTCCTCTCTCTAAATAAGTTTTTTCTGACTAAAAAAGCTATT
>WARP01003646.1_pt1 | contig 31729 bp, 26 predicted proteins | sample 4769151 | NCBI WGS metagenome assembly WARP01 (sample SAMN08893023, study PRJNA449175) | gut metagenome | isolation source: rumen sample fed with dry roughage | host: cow | place: India: Nagpur | collected 2016
TTGATAGATTTTATTATCAAGATTGTAATACAGTAAAAATTCAATCTCTGCAAAATATTTAATACTTTTGTACAAAAAATATGTCAATAATAAGAGTAACAAAAGAATTCCGGTTTGAGGGGGCACACGCCCTGACCGATTATGACGGGAAATGTCGTTTCATACACGGCCACTCCTACCGGATGTTTGTCACCCTCAGGGGAAAACCTGTAGAAAAGCAGGGCGACCCTAAATCGGGAATGGTGATTGACTTTTCCCAACTGAAGGATATTGTCAACCAACATATAACTGATATTTACGACCATGCTTTGCTACTAAGGGAAGATGCCGTTTTGGCCGACGAAATTGCATCTGCATATTGCAATGTATTAAAGACTCCTTTCCAGCCCACCTGCGAAAACCTGGCAATACATTTTGCCGGGATCCTTCAACGAGAGTTGCCGGGCCATCTGGAGCTATACAGCATCAAGCTTTACGAAACAGCCACCTCCTACGTGGAGTGGGTTGCACAAGACAACATGCAAAAATGAAAAAACTCATCTTGATAGACGGACACGCATTGATATTCAAAATGTACTATGCGTTTCTCAGACGTCCCATGGTCAACTCAAAAGGGGCAGACACATCCATCCTTTTCGGATTTACCAAAACAATTCTGGAGCTCATCCTAAAAGAGAAACCAACTCATTTTGCTGTAGCCTTTGACCCACCGGCCAAAACCTTCCGCCACGAAATATTTCCCGATTACAAAGCCAACAGGAGCGAAACTCCTGAGCTGATCAAGGCGTCACTGGAGCCACTATGCGCACTGATGGAGGCAATCTCGGTACCTGTACTGATGAAGGAGGGATTCGAGGCAGATGATGTGATAGGGACTTTTGCAAAAAAAGCAGAAAAAGAGGGCCATCTGGTTTATATGGTAACTCCCGATAAAGACTACGGACAGTTGGTTTCCGATAAAATTTTCCAGTACAAACCGGGAAAAGGCGGGAGCCAGGACGAACTTTTGGGAAAGGAGCAGATTTGTTCAATGTACGGGATCGAAGAACCTGTCAGTGTAATAGATATTCTCTCTATCTGGGGGGATGCATCTGACAACATACCAGGAGTAAAAGGAGTCGGCGAAATTGGAGCAAAAAAACTGATATCCAAGTATAAAACCTTGGAAAACATATACAAAAACCTGGAAGAGTTGCCCGACAGGCAGAGAGAGTCGTTCATCGAAGCAAAACCTTACATATCCCTTTCAAAAAAACTTGTTACAATAGAGACCAACGTAGATCTGGAATGGAATGAAAAGGATCTGGAATTGAGCACACCCCATTTCACAAAAATAAAAGAGCTTTTCGCCGAACACGAATTCTCCTCCCTCTCAAGGATGTTACCCCAACTGGAAAAACTGTTTGACGCAAAACCCGGGGATGAGCACTCATTTTCCAATGATAGTAAAGCTAGATTAACCCGGGAGGTCTCCCCTTGGGAGCTGTCCGACCCAATTTCGGTTGCCAAAATTGTGAAACAAGAGGGCTACATCTCCTTCGCTTTGTCGGGTGAGGTGTTGCTTGCAGGTTCGGGATCGGTTGCAACAATACTTGATGACAAAGCATTCGGGTTGCTAGGCGAGTTGATCAGCGACCCGGCAATAATCAAAACCGGCTACGACCTCAAGTCAATGGTCTTTGCATCGAGGGAGGCCGGGTTATGCCCGGCAGGTTACCTGGCCGACTTAGAGTTGATGCATTATGTGATTACCCCCGAAAGGTCCCACAAACTAGATACCCTCTCCAAAAGCTACCTTGACATCTCTGCAGCCACCGAGAATTCTCCGGCCGACCTTTTTTCGGAACTGCCTCCGGAACTTCCGTATGCCAGGGCCCTTGGAGAGCTCCCTCTGCTATACCCGCTAAGCCGGGAACTTTCCGGAGAACTTGAAAAGGAAAAGATGGCAGATCTTTACAACAAGATAGAGATGCCACTGATAGTGGTTCTGTCCGACATGGAACGGGAAGGTGTCAAAATCGACACCGGATTGCTCGCTGAGTACAGCAAGGAGCTGACAAGTGAACTTGCGGGAATTGAATCAAAGGTAAGGGAACTGGCCGGAGAACCCACTCTAAATATCTCCTCTCCAAAGCAACTGGGTGTGTTATTGTACGAAAAGCTCCAGCTTGTAAAAAATGCCAAACGCACATCAAAGAGAAACTACTCAACAGACGAAGAGACCCTCTCTTCCATACTGGATACCCATCCCATAATTCCTCTGATCCTTGAGTACAGGAACATAAAAAAACTTCTCTCTACATACATAGACCCCCTCCCCTATCTGATATCTCCGGTTACAGGCAAAATACACACCACATACAACCAGGCACTTACCTCAACCGGTAGATTGAGTTCCGTAAAACCTAACCTTCAAAACATTCCGATCAGGACCGAAAGGGGCAGGGAAATTCGCAAGGCTTTCATCCCCTCCAACCCCGGAGGAGTTATAATGTCTGCAGACTACTCCCAGATAGAGCTTCGTTTAATGGCCCATATGAGCCAGGACCCCCATTTTATTGAGGCCTTCCGTGCAGGTAAGGACATCCATGCAGCAACCGCCTCAAAAATATTCGGGATTCCCGAGGAGGATTTGAGCAGGGAGCAGAGGAACCGTGCAAAAGTAGCCAATTTTGGAATCATTTACGGAATCTCTGCCTTTGGTCTTTCCCAAAGACTGGCAATTCCCAGGGGTGAATCTAAAAAACTTATTGAAGACTATTTTGCCAACTACCCTCAAGTGGAGGATTATATGAACCAAATGATTTCCAAGGCTAAGGAGGTTGGTTATGTTACCACGCTATACGGAAGGAAAAGATATCTGCCCGACATTACCTCCCGCAATCCTGTTGTAAGGGGTTTGGCCGAAAGGAACGCAATCAATGCTCCTATCCAGGGGAGTGCTGCCGATATCATAAAGGTAGCAATGATCAATGTTGCAAAACGCCTCCAAAAGGAGAATCTGAAAAGCAGGATGATACTTCAGGTCCACGACGAACTCGTCTTTGATGCTTTTGAAGAGGAAGTGGAGAAGCTCATGATTCTTGTCAGACAAGAGATGGAGAGTGTGATTGAACTTAGTGTCCCTCTGACTGTTGAATGTAACTGGGGTGCTAACTGGCTGGAAGCGCACTGACCTGAAAGAGGGAAAACATGACAGAAAACGATTACAACGAAACCTTGATTATCGAGTTGGCTTCCCAAGGAGACAGGGAAGCATGCAACATTCTTGTAGAGAGGTATAATGATTCTCTTTTGGGATATATTTCCAAGATAATTCCCAACACCGAGGATGCAAGGGATATTTGCCAGGAGAGTTTTCAGAAGTGTTTCCGTAACCTCTCTCAATACAACAACCGATATGCCTTTTCTACCTGGCTATACACAATTGCTCAAAACAGCGCATTGGACTTTTTGCGAAAAAGGAGGATTCCGCCTGCCTCATCGATTAACGAAGAAAGCCATGGTAACCAGCCAATAAACAGCATGGTACCTAGTCCCGAGGAGGACATGATCAACGACCAGGCAATTGAAAGATTAATAAGGGCAATTCAAAAAATGCCTGACATATACAGGAAGATTGCCGAATTGAGGTTTATTCACGACTATCCTTTAGACGAAATTGCCAAAGAACTTAACCTGCCCCTGAACACTGTAAAGACCAGGGTAAACCGGTCAAAAAAACATCTGCACAAAATATGGAAGAGCTGATATTCAATTATTTCCCCGAACTAACCACAATCCAAAAAGAACAAATAAAAACACTTGCCCCAGTTTACAAGGAGTGGAACGCTAAGGTGAATGTGATATCCCGGAAAGATATCGACAATCTGTACCTGCACCACGTCCTCCACTCCCTTGCAATAGCAAAGCATACAAAGTTCCCTCATGGAAGCAGCGTCCTGGATGTTGGCACAGGCGGGGGATTTCCTGGAATTCCACTGGCCATCCTTTTTCCCGGGACAAATTTTTTCCTTTGTGATTCAATCTCCAAAAAGGTAAAGGTCGTAAACGAAGTTATAAAGGTGCTTGGGTTAAAAAATGCAGAGGCAAAACACACAAGGGCACAGGAGGTCAACTACGAATTCGATTTTGTGGTATCCAGGGCTGTTACGGATCTCGCCCAGTTTATCCCTTGGGTGTGGAACAAAATCATTCCATCCGGGAATCAACTTTCGAGGGGAATAATCTACTTAAAAGGGGGAGATCTTGACCAAGAAATTGCACAAGCCTTGAAAATCAACAATATAAACTCAAAATGCATCTCAAGGAGCAACGTATCAGAATGGTTCGAAGAGGAGTGGTTCCTGGAAAAAGAGGTGATATTTATTAAACGATAAGATAAATATTTGCTATTAAAAACATTTTATATATCTTTGCACTCCCTTTTGATAAATAAAACAAATCAGTATACATAATATGAAACGCACTTTCCAACCATCACAACGCAAGCGTCGTAACAAGCACGGATTCCGTGAGCGTATGTCTACACCCAACGGACGCAGAGTACTTGCAGCTCGCCGTCGTCGCGGACGCAAGAAACTTACAGTATCATCTGAAGATCGTTTCTAGTAAGGGATATCATAGATTTCAGCAGAACAAAGGCGCCATTGTGCGTCTTTTTTTGTTTATTTGCCATGCAAACCAATAATGAAATGGCACAAAGAATATATACAAACGAAGCAATAGGGCTCTACAGCTCTCCGGACATCAATGTTTTGTCCCGCATGGCAACCTCCATCAGGGAGGAATTGAACGGCAAGACTGTATGGTACAACAAGAATTTCCATCTCGAACCCAGCAATGTCTGCATACACAACTGCAAATTTTGTTCTTACCGCAGGGGTAATGATTTCGAACCGGGAGCATGGACCATGGACCTGGAGCAGATCAAAGGATATTGCCTGGATAAATTTACCGATGATGTTACCGAGGTACACGTGGTCGGCAGCGTACACCCGTCCAAGGATGTAGGTTATTACCTAAATGTGATTGAAACTATCCGCAAAACCCTGCCACCACACGTAACCATAAAGGCCTACTCGGCTGTGGAAATTGATGATATGTGCAACAACTCCGGAATGACTCCACTGACACTCCTTGAACGTCTTAAAGAACTGGGAGTCTCCGCCCTTCCCGGGGGAGGGGCCGAAATCTTCAACCCCGGAGTAAGGGCACAGATCTGTCCCGACAAAGCCGATGGTCAAAGGTGGCTGGAGATACATGAAATTGCCCACAGCCTGGGTATGAGGAGCAATGCCACCATGCTTTTCGGGCATATAGAAACCAGGGCACACCGAATAGAGCACCTTATGATGCTACGTGAGCTGCAAGACCGCACAGGAGGATTTGATGCATTCATCCCTTTACTGTTCAAAGCATCCAACAACACTTTGTCATACCTTGGGGAGGCAGATACCATTGAAATCCTGAGAACATTTGCCATCTCCAGGATAGTTCTGGACAATTTCCGGCATATCAAATCATACTGGCCGATGCTGGGCAGGGAACAAAGCCAGTTGGCCCTGTTGTACGGTGCAGATGATGTTGACGGGACCATTAACGACAGCACCAAAATATACAGCATGGCCGGTTCCAAGGAACAAAAACCCGTGATGACAGCACAGGACCTGGAAGCCATGGCTGCACAATGTGGTTACGTTGCACTGGAGAGGGACAGCTTTTATAGACAAGTGATAAAAAAGTAGTATTTTTGCCCCAAACTTGATTGGTATGAAAAAAGAGAACTGGATAGTCAAAAACCTTCTCCTCGGAGCAGTGGCAGTAACCGCAATCCTTTTACTGGCAATAATAACCCTTAAAGTTATAACCCGTCATAACCAGGAGCTGGAAGTTCCTGAATTTTCCGGCATGACAATGGAGCAAGCATCGGAAGTGGCAAAACAATCACATTTGAGGCTTGAGGTTACGGACTCTGTTTTCCTTCCCAGGATGGGCAGGGGTGAGATATTCCGCCAAAATCCCCAGTCAGGCAGCATGGTCAAGAAAAACAGAAGGATACTACTCACCATCAATTCATTACAACCAAAGAAAGTAAATATGCCATCCATAACAGGCTACTCACTGCGGCAGGCAAAAGCCGAGCTCTCAGCAAGGCAATTGAATGTGGGCAGGCTGTTCTACGTTGAGGATATGGCTACCAATAATGTTTTGGCACAACTTTACAAAGGAAGTGAGATTGCATCAGGCACTCTTATCGAGACAGAGAGTGAAATTGACCTTAGGCTGGGAATGAGTCCCGACAATATGTATACATCCATTCCATTGGTTACGGGGTTTTCTTTGGTTACAGCAAAGGATATACTTACCGACAATTCCCTTAACCTTGGTAAGCTAACCTACGATAACACTGTGAAAACCTACTCTGATTCACTCTCCAGCTTTGTAATAAAACAAAATCCCCTCCCTTCCGAAGCATCTGCTTACCCATTGGGAACCAGGGTTGAGCTTGTTCTAAGCACAGACAGGAGTAAGTTGGAGAGGGCAAATTGAAATGATTTCAAAAACAAACAGAGGGGAAGCCCTGAGTTCCCGAAACGGCAAACATCCCGGCGAAGAGCAACCGGACGTCAATATGGATTATATTGACAATGATATGGAAGAGGGGGACGAGGAGGTTGAGAACGAAGCATCCTTCGAACATTACCGTTTTGTTTCGGACAAAGGCCAAGCCCTTACCAGGGTAGACAAATTCCTGACATCCAGGATGGAAAAGACCTCGCGCAACCGGATACAGCTTGCTATTGCAGCAGGATATGTACTTGTTGACGGAAGGCAGGTGAAAGCAAATTACCAGGTGAAACCCCTGGAGGTGGTAACTGTAGTTTTGCCATACAAGAGGCGGGGGCTTGAGATAAAGCCCGAAAACATCCCGCTCGATATCCCTTACGAAGATGAGGATCTCCTGTTGGTAAACAAACCGGCAGGTCTTGTCGTGCATCCCGGACACGGACACTACACAGGAACGTTGGTAAATGCATTGGCTTTCCACCTTGGCCTTTCCCAGCCTGCCGATGCAGAAGACGAAAGGATGGGAATACTGGTCCACAGGATTGACAAAAACACCTCAGGCCTGTTGCTTGTAGCCAAAAATGACAGTGCACAACTGTTTCTGGCAAAACAGTTCTTTGAACACACAATAGAGAGAAAATATGTAGCACTGGTTTGGGGCAACATCAAAGAGGACTCCGGGACAATTACCGGCCATATTGGCCGTGATCCCAACGACAGATTGCGATTTAAAGTATTCCCGGACGGCTCTTCCGGCAAACATGCCATTACCCATTACAAGGTTCTTGACAGATTCGGATACACAACCCTTGTGGAGTGTGTCCTGGAAACCGGCAGGACTCACCAGATCAGGGTTCATATGGATTGGATGGGACACCCTCTTTTCAATGACGACAGGTATGGAGGCGACAAGATTGTAAAAGGGACTATTTACACCAAGTACCGCCAGTTTGTAGAAAACTGTTTCCAATTGATGCCCAGGCATGCATTACATGCCAAGACTTTAGGATTCATACACCCGGCTTCAAAAAAACAGCTTTTGTTCTCCAGTGAGATCCCGCAGGACATGGCATCAGTGATAGTAAAGTGGCGTAATTTTTCACAAGGAAGTAAACAGTAATCAACAAGGGCCCCGGAGATTAACCGGGGCCCTTGTTCCAGTAAGTATGGGGAGGAGTGTTAAAACCTCCTGTGGCCGCCAGGCATCATACCTCGTCCAGAACCTCTGGAACCCGATGAGCTGCCTCCGAATGTCCCGAACCTGAAGGTCAGGCTCAGCATGAAATATTGACCAAGGGTGTTGTTCTGTATATCCTCAATATAGTTATCGGTAGTGTTCCTCCATATGTTGCGGGATTGGTCCAGTATGTCGTAAACCTTGAAACTAAGTGTTCCCATATTCTTGAACAGCAATTTTGAAAATTCTGCATTCCATACAGTGGAGGGTTCGTTCATCCCCTCTTCGTATCCAATGTAAAACATATGGTTCAGATCACTTACCACGTTAAATCCTGCCGGCAAAGTCCAGTTAAGGTAGAGGCTCACAGAGTTGTTCCATGTTGCAGGCTTAATATTGTTTTCAATTGTATACCAAGCATATGAATATGATGCCCTGCCCCCTGCACTGGCCTCGAGTTTCTCTCCCCTGTAAGTCAAACGCAACATCTCCGAAAGGGATATGCTTGTGGTTTTGTTTCTCACCTGATTGGAGTAGTTTACCCCGTTGTTGAGCGAAAGCCTTGTATTTGACATAAAGTAAAATTTGGACTTTTTGATCGGAGTATTGTACATAAGGTTGGAAAAAACAGAGTATACTCCGTCTTCGTTGACAGGTTTGCTATACCTGACACCACCCTCATCGTACCAGTTCATGTTCACGATCTTGTCCATTGTGTAGTTGGCACCCAGCCGCATGTTCAGGGAGCGGAAGGTTGCCCTTTCGTTGTTACGGAAATCCACCCACAACCTATGGTTGAATTCGGGCATCAGGTCGGGATTACCCAACGGGATATACAGGGGATTGGAATTATCCGGAACAGGTTGCAGCTGGTTTATGGAGGGTTGATTTGTGTTTCCCCGGTAGCTGACCCTGATGCTCTTGACATCGCTGAAGTTATAATCAAACTGTGCCGAGGGTGAGAAGTTTACCACACTACGGGAGAGGATGGTGGTATCCCCCTTACTTTCGGTTGAGGAGGGCTGGACATTGAATCCCAACGTATAACTATATTTCTCCTCGTTCTTCCTGATATTTACCTCAGCCCTTTGGTTGACGAAAGTATTCTTGTATATGTTGGAGTACTCTTCGTCAAACAGGTCATATTTGCCGGTTACCGTATTGAAATCATAGGAGTTTTTTTCGGAGTTGTTTACGCTGAGGTTGTACCTGTATGCAAGTTCGAGGTAGAAATTCCTTCCGAGAGGTTCGGTATAAGATGCCCTGGCTCCCAACGAGTAGCTGTTGTTATTGAGGTCAAACCTTTGGTCAATTACATTTCGGACAATATTGGAACCATAACGGTTGGTTTCGGATTTGTTTGATCCGTCAAGATCGTTGTTGGAGTATGAGTAGGTGAAGTTTACCGAAAAGGTCCTTCCCGGTTTGCCTAACCTTTGGCGGAAAAGCAGGTCGCCGCCCAACGACTGTGACTCGTTATCGCCTGTGGAGAGGCTGTTTCCATCGTTAATTTTGGTTCCGTACAGTCCCTGAGTGGAGTAGCGGTTCTCTTCCCGGAACGAGCCATAACCCAAGCTAACATTAGGACGGAATAAGATAGATGTTTTTTCGGAAATATTCCACTCCATCTCCATTGCCACCCTGTGGCCATCCGAAATATTATTTGACAAAGTTGTGTCCCTGTTAAAAAAGCTGCTGTCTGTGAGGAAATTCTGACGGGCACGGATTCCTTCGGCAAGGTTGTCAGTACTTCCGTAAAAATAGTTCCCCCCAATTTTGAAATTGCCGTTTTTAGACTCGGTGTTTGCATTGACACCTCCCATCCAAGAGGTTGTTATACCATTTCCGCCAAAGTTAAGTGTGGTACCACCTACCCTGATACCTCCTCCGCCTCCGCCCATTGAGCCGCGCATACTTCTCATCATTCCACCTGCAATATCGGAAAAAGCCCTGTTGTTGGTGTTGTTACCATTGGCTATCACACTAATCTGGTGCCTTTCCGTAAAATTACCCACCATACCGGCAGTCTGGTATCGTTCGTCAGAACCATATCCTCCTGTAACATTTCCAAACCATCCGTTCATCATCCCCGGACGTATGGACAGGTCAATCACCGTCTCTTCGTTTCCATCATCAATGCCGGTAAATCGGGCTTGTTCGGATTGTCTCTCCACCACCCTGACCTTCTCAACGATCTTTGCCGGGAGGTTTTTGGTTGCAAGGGATGGGTCATCCAGGAAAAAAGTCTTTCCGTCTATCATGATCTTGGTGATCTCCTTTCCATTGGCAGTGATTTTCCCGTCAGCATCGACTTCGACGCCCGGAAGTTTTTTTAAAAGTTCTTCCAGCATATCGCTGTCAGTGCTTTTAAAAGAACCGGCATTATACTCGATTGTATCTTTCTTGACTATCACCGGATTTCCCAAGGCTGTGACAACCACTTGGTCCAACAGGTTTACCTGCTCTATCATATTTATGTAGCCCAGGTCAATAACCCTTTGGCTGCCTACTACAATATCTTTTTCTACTGTTGTGTAACCCATGAACTCTACTTTGAGCCTGTACTCACCCGATTGTACTCCGGTAATTTCAAACTTCCCTTCGGTATCGGAAAGTGCATATTTGGAAGGTTGTTCTTCCCCCTTGCGAATCAGGGCAGCTGTGGCAAACTGGACGACCTCGTTCCTGATGCTGTCGACAAGCGCTCCGCGTACCCGGTGATCCCTGGTCTGGGAATAAACAACATTGTTTGCAAACAAGATTAATGCAAAAAAAAGAAGGAGTGGTTTTATATATCTCATAAAGTTTAAAAATTCTAAAATTGATGTGTTTTTCAAATAACAAACCTTTGACATCAGAAACAGCCAAAGGTTAAATGCAATTGAAAAAAAATTATTTGACGCGGCCCGGATTGCTCTTTAGGAAGTCTTCCCAACCTTTACTCCGGCCATTTTGTTTACGACTTTTGTCATTTGCCCGGACTTCAAGCGGAACCGACCCCGAAAGAAAATGGCACAAGGCAGCTGCAAGGCCATCCGTGGCATCATATGAGTCAGGAATCTGCTCCACCTTAAGGATAGCACGCACTACTGCAGAGACTTGCTCTTTGGAAGCTGCCCCTTTTCCGGTAATGGAGAGTTTGATTTTCCTGGGAGCGTACTCACATACCGGAAGGCCGGCCCCCAAAGCTGCAGCAATGGCAATTCCCTGTGCCCTGCCCAGTTTGAGCATTGACTGGACATTCTTCCCGTAGAATGGAGACTCAATTGCAAACTCAGTGGGTGAGTATTTATTGATCAAGCCGGATATCTCTTCGAAAATCCGGCCCAGACGGGCAAAATGATCCTTGTTTGATTTCAGTGAGACCACTCCCATTGCAACAAAGAGAGGACGATTGTTTATAACCCTGATTACACCCCAACCTATCAACTGTGTACCCGGGTCAATTCCTAGTATGGTACGTTCCTGATTCATTTGGTTAATCCAGGAATTGGAAACCTGTATAAGGTACCAAAACCTCAGGGATTGCAATTTTGTCTGCCTGTTGGTTGTTTTCCAGCAAAGCTGCAACTATCCTGGGCAGAGCAAGTGAACTTCCGTTAAGGGTGTGGGCTGCAACAGGCTTGCCATTCTCATCTTTATATCTCAATTTAAGGCGATTGGACTGGAAAGTTTCAAAATTGGACACGGAGCTGACCTCCAGCCATCTCTGCTGAGCAGCAGACCAAACTTCAAAATCATAAGTAAGGGCCGATGTAAAACTCATGTCACCACCACAAAGTCTGAGTATCCGGTAAGGAAGACCCAAAGAGCTGACCAGACCCTCCACATGGGAGACCATACCCTCAAGTGCATCGTAGGAATCTCCTGGATGAGCTATCTGTACAATTTCCACTTTATCAAACTGGTGCAACCTGTTTAACCCACGTACGTCTTTACCATATGAACCGGCCTCCCTGCGGAAACAAGGAGTATAGGCTGTAAGTTTGACAGGAAGTTCGGATTCGGAAAGGATCACATCACGGAATATATTGGTCACAGGAACCTCTGCAGTAGGAATAAGATAGAAATTGTCCAGCCCCACATGATACATCTGTTCCCCTTTATCTGGCAATTGCCCTGTTCCGTAACCAGAGGCTTCATTGACCATCAATGGGGGCATTACTTCGTTGTAACCAGCCTTGGTGTTGTAATCCAGGAAATAAGAGATCAGAGCCCTTTGCAATCTTGCACCCTTACCTTTGTAAACAGGAAAGCCTGCACCGGTCAGCTTGACACCTAGGTCAAAATCAATTATCTCATATTTCTTTGCCAATTCCCAGTGTGGCATATTTTCTTTCAAATCAGGCATCACTCCCCCTTCCCTGACAATCTCGTTATCTTGGGCAGATTTGCCCGAAGGGACAGATGAGTGAGGTAGGTTTGGCAATTGTACCAAAAGCTCGTTGAGAAGTTGGGAAAATTTATCCATTTCTCCCTCAAGTTCTTTTGACCTCTCTTTAAGGGAAGCCACCTTGGACTTGAGAGCCTCAGCCTTCTCCCGTTCTCCGGACTTCATCAATTGTCCGATTTCCCTGGCCATTGTATTTTGTCCGGAAAGAATTGAATCCAGTTCAGTCTGTATGTTCCTTCTTTTCAAATCAGAATCCAGTATCGAATCAATGATATCGGTGGCGTCAAAATTCTTTACCAACAGTCTCTCTTTTACAAAACGGGAATCGTCCCTGAGGAGTTTAATGTTAAGCATTGTCTATTTATTGTCAAAATTAGTTGCCAAAGTTAAAAAAATTAATCATCCCAATATTAAAAAAGAAATAAAATATAGAATTCCATAAAACAAAAACAACTTTATAAAAACCTGTTTAAAAGTGTTTTACAATGCCAAAAGGGTAGTTAGATTTGCAACCATGAAAAGGAAGTACATACAAATAGCTTTGCTTGCAGCCATGTTTTTCGGGTGCGGGAAGGAAGACCATGAGAATCTGCACAAAATCCGTTTCACATCCTTGTACGATCCTCATACTAAAAACAGATACTACTTTTTGCCTGCAGGCACCAAAGCCCTTTTGTCGATATTTGACAAGAACAGGCCACATTTGGGCAATATAACGGAAAACCTGCATATTACATCTGACGGGTCGGGTTATATGTTTTCTTATGGCTACTATATGACATTGAGAAGCAGCACCTATGATATATTCTCCTTGTCTGAGAACAGGGATTTTGTCTCTCCTCTGTTTTTTTACGACAACCGTTACGCACAACCCGAAAATGGTGTGGATTACATATGGGCGGCTGTGAAGAATGTGCAAATAAACGGACCATCCGACGTAAATCTGCTATACCGTCACATTGCAAGTAAAATTGACTTGACAGTTACAATTCCAAATACATATAGTTCCATGACAATCCGGTACATCAAGCTCACCCTGCCCAATCCCTCCTCTTCCTACCTGGATTTGGAAAACGGAACTATTTACCCTGCCGAACAATTAACCGGACCAGTTATCCTTGAGGGATCTGGGAACAGCCGGGAAATATATTTGCTTCCTTGCCAGCCACACCTCACATTAGAAGTGTCATATGATGCCTTATTGACTAATGGTCAGGAATTAAGTGCTATTGCAACAGGTACTGTTCCTGTCCAGATGCAGGGAGGTATCCGCTATGAGGTCAATGTCGAACCGGGTAGTATTCCTGAGGCAACTGTCACCGTATATGCAGAGGACTGGGTGTATGTCCCGGAAACAATAGAGTACTCAAAACTAAAACAATCAAAATGAAAGGCCCTCTTTATTTGTTCACATTAATTTTCATTTTCAGTTGCATTGGAGAGAAGCTGGAGTTGTGCCCTGATTACGGTAAATACAGGGTGGAATTCCGTGAAGCAGAGTTCCTGCAATGTAATGAGAGAGGGATTATGGTGATGCTGTACGACTCTGCAGGCAAAAAAAACATCATGGATTCGTACAGTTACTATTTGGATATCAATGATTCGTTGTTCCGGAATGACAAGGTGTTGAAACTATTTCCCGGCAACTACAAATTTTATTCAATACTCACTTCAAAAGAGCAAGATTTGTTGTTGGAGCTACCTTTAAAAAACGGCACAAGATACCTCCGGTCAGAATCTGATGCCGTTATTGTCAAAAGCTACTCAAACATCGTAGAGCTCAGGCACCGCTTGGCCAATAGTATGGTAGTTTTTATATGTAAAGGCGACAACCTTAATAATGAACATATTGTCAGTCTTGAATATTCACCGCCATGTGAAGAATACGGGTGTGTCAACCTGGTTACCGGAAACTGTAGTTATGAAAACCAGGTCAGCGGGTTTTTGATACCGGCCTTTTTTGACGATTTGCATGAAGAGTGGTACTCGTACTGTAATCCTATGACATCCGGGAGCGAAATTTTGATCAGGATAACACTGCAAAACCTTGACAACCACACCAAGAGAACACTGACAACAAGAGCTGGACTGGCTTCGGGGTTTGTACAAGGTAAGGTCCACAATATTTTACTTGAGGTAACACCAATGGAAATCAATGTAGTATTGTCAGGCATAATAGACTGGGAAGATCACCTCCATGACAAGGTGATCCAATTATAAAACAAACAAACATTTAAAATCAAACAAAATGAAACAGTCAAGAGCTTTATGTTTTGCGCTTTGCGCATTTGCACTCTTAACTTCTTGTGAAAAAGAGCAAAGAGTAGAGAATGGGAAGATGGAAGCAGTCAGGTTTTTTGCAAGCTACGAAGGAGAGATCGCAACAAAAGCCACTAATCCATTCACGGTCGGATACAAATCCACTATCATAGCCTATCAGTCGGGAGAGTCTCCTCTCACATCAACACCCATGGCAGGAACCCCTTTGGAAGCCACATCATCCACTGGGAGTGTGCTGACTCCGGAGAATCCTTTATACGTGCCAAAAGGGATCTATGACTTTTATTCGGTTTCCCTAAACTCTACCGTTTCTCCCGGAATTACATTCACCTCCGGAGTCTCTGCCCAACTTGCAAACAATAAAGATTACCTGTGGGCAAAAGTCCCCTCTGTGAACGAAGGTGGGAATGTTGGGTTTGCTTACAGACACAAAGCTGTAGGTATAGAAATCAACCTGTCCCAAGGGAGCGGGATCAGCGGACTTACAGTCACATCAATAAAATTCACACCTTCAAAGGCAGATGCTTCGTCCAAAATGTCCCTTGCCACAGGCGAAATAGGAAAGGCTGCCCAAAAGGATGTACTGACCGAAATGGCACTAAGTGGCAGCAAAGGCAGCTACATAATGGTTCCTCTGGGTAGCTTATCGCTTGATATTGAAATTACTGCGAATCTCACAATCGGAGGCACACCTGTCACCGGAAAGAAATATCTGGCATCAATACCTGCAAGGAGTTACGAAGGTGGTACTCTTTACACGCTCAACCTCAGCGTTTCGGCTACATCATTGACATTTACCAGTACTGTACTGGAAGATTGGACATCACAGACAATCACAGGTGTTACATTAACAGAACAATAGCCATGAGGCGGAGTCCCTTGATAATATCACTTATTGCTGCCCTTCTGTACTTTTCCTGTACAGAAGAGGTATGCAATTGTTCTGATCCGGGGAATTTGCAATACATGGTAAACTTCCGTGGAGAAGTGCCATTCACCAAGGCTCCGGTCCCCTTCAAACAAGGTGTGGTGGTCTCGATATTCGGATACCTGCACAAAGAGAATCCGCTCCAGAAACAATCATGGCCAGGCACTCCGTTTATAGCCGTATCGGGGAGTTATGGACAATTTTCACCGGTTGCACAAGAGAAGTTGATTGTTCCTGGCGGAGTCTATGACTTTTATGCAATTTCGGCAAACAGCCCGGACAACGAATCTCCTGTATTTTCAAAAGGAGTCTCCGCTCCTCTTTGTAACGGAAAGGACTACCTTTATGCAAAACACACTGGAGTAATCGTAGATGATGATCTTTTGGTGCCTCTTGTTTTCAACCATTTATGTGCTACTATTGAATTAAAAATCACATCCGACCCACCATCAATGATTCACGAAATCAGCGTGGTTTCACTCACACCTCCTCAGGAAGGAGGCTCCCTTGTTTTGTCGACAGGCAAGATAACACCAGCCACCAGGTCGCTGGATGTGTTCCTCCCCATGGAATATGTAAAAGGCAGAGCAAAAATGATAATCCTGCCAACTACCGACCAGCCGGAAATCAAAATCAGGATTGTAACAGGAGAAGGTGGCAACAGTATCTCAAACTATAAAGAGGGAGTCATACCAACTCCCAATGGGGGGTACAGCAGCGGGAAAAGATACATCTATATGGTTTTGTTGACATATGATAACATACGGTTTACGGGGAGCAGTATCGAAGATTGGAAGCATGAACCAATTAACAACATTGAGTTAAAATGATATTCAAAGCCGTCAAAGAATCGTCTTTCTCCTTGTTAATGGTTGTTTTGATGTTAACAGCCATACCTAGAGCTGTGAGCCAGTCAAAGTCTGTTTCTGTGAACATCCCGGCTCTTCTGTTGGGGTGCTACAATATTGAACCATCGTTTATGGTTAGCGGGAAAGTTTCGTTGCATGCACCGGTTTCATGGAGTCCTCACACATTCAAAAACAACATTCGAATAAAGCATGTAATTGTTATGGCCGGGGCAAGATGGTGGAAATGGCACGGGTACTCAGGTCTTTTTACCGGAGGATATCTTGCATATTCCAAATACAACATCAGCCCCGGGAAATACAGGTACGAAGGAAACGCAAAAGGCCTGACAATTACGGCGGGTTATGCAAAAATGTTGTCCAGGAGCTGGAATATTGAGATGCAGGCGGGACTTTTCGCAGGTGCCGCAAAACACGACAAATTCGAAAAGAAGATGTGTGGAGATTACCTGGACAGCACATCACAAATCGTGATTTTACCTTCCGGAATATCTGTTTCATTGGTTTACTTGTTTTGAGATGAAAGCCTTACCCTTTATATTGGCCATTACAATTTTGTGTGCATGCAACCGTTCAATCATAAAGAGTGTCCGGCAAGGCATTCCCCCAGGCATAAGCCATGCGAATCCTAAACACAATTATGGCACAAGCCGGGAGTTATCAGAAAAAAGAGATTCTTCCGTGACGTTTACATATGTGACAAAAGAGGGAAAGGAGATATACTTTAGCTCTGCAGTCACTGATTCGGCAAGCGGAGAGGTCATGGCTTCAAGGGAGCTGGACCAGATCACAATTACGGCAAAGGCAAACAACATAGCAGAGAGAAACGGGATAATTTCTTTGGGGTTCATTGTTTCTGTCCCTGGTCTTTTGATGGATTCCAATTGGCAGACAGAGATAATTCCTGTTATGGGCAGAGGTTTAGACACGATTCCACTGCCGCCGATTATATTAAGTGGTACATATTTCAAGAAAACCCAAAAAAGGGGATATCAAAGATTCGAAAAGTATTTGGAGAGCATTATACCGGAAGATGCCCCTCTTTTGGAAAATTTTGCAAACCTGACCGATCTGGAAAAATTCCTGGAAAGGCATCTTCCACAATCGTTGGTCCTTTCTGGAATCAAAAACGAAAACCTCAGAACCCCCTTCGGTGTATCAGAGCAGGAAATCATAGAGAATTATTTGAAAAAAAAGCAAATAGAAAGGAACAAACGAAAAATAGCACAAAAGGAAAAGGTTTTTTCAAAATATGTAAAAACACCATACACATCGGGAGCAAGGCTTGACTCAATCCTGGTTAACCTGAGAAACGGAATGGATTATCACTATACACAGGAGATAGTTGCAAACGAACATTCTGACAAGATCAAACTCTGGATTACAGGAAGGATCGTAAACAGAACGGGAATGGCAGCGGTATTGCCGGTGTCCGAAACAATTGAGTACAGTGTTTCATCGGTAAGCGCATTCACCCAGGATATCATCCGTTACAAAACAAAAGTAATTGAGAAAAAGTCAGTTTTTTGTTTCGATTCCAGGATATCATTTGAGAAAGGCAAACATACGTTGGACTCTTTGGTTCCAGGCAACAAAGCAGAAATCGTCAAAATCAGGCAAATCCTTTTTCAAGTGTTCGAAGGTGATGTGTTTGACACAGATTCTGTGGTTATCACCTCTTCCTCCTCACCGGAAGGGAGTTACAGGTCCAATACTAAACTATCCTCGCTTCGCGCAGAATCCATAAAAAGATTCCTGCTCCAGGAGGTCAACTCAATTATCAAAAACCTGCCTTCCCGCTTATCCTTGGTAAACGATAAGGAGATTGTCTACGATTGGCATCCAAATACGTATGATCCCGACAAAATAATCACACGAACCATTGCCGAAGATTGGGGTGAACTATACCGACTTATTGTACTGGATTCAGTAATCATCAATAAAAATGCTATCCTACAACATTTTGAGGTAAAAGACCCCGACCGGAGGGAATCGTTGCTGGCCAGACATCGCATTGATTTCAAGCATATTAAAGAGAATCTCTATCCTAAACTGAGAAGGGTGACTTTCGAACTCAAGCTGGTACGCAGGGGAATGGTAAAGGATACGATCCATACTTCCGAACCAGATAGTTTGTACAGCAACGGTGTCGATTTCTTACGCAAAAGGGAGTACAACAAAGCATTGGCAGTGCTTTCTGATTACCGGGATATCAATACGGCGGTAGCCCACATCTCACTTGGGCACGACCACTCTGCCTTAGAAATATTGGCATCCCTGGAGGAGTGTGCCCAACAACAATACATGATTGCTATCGTAATGGCTAGACAGGGCAAGGAGGAGGAGGCTGTCCAACACTTCCTGAGGGCTAAGGAGCTTGACCCAAAGATGGCTTACCGGGGTGGATTGGATCCCGAAATCAGCTTCATTATAAACAAATACAACCTGAACAGAGATTTATTTGAATAATACAGGCATGAAAAATCTTGGTCATATTTTTTTAATACTTATCACGCAAACCTTCACGTGTTGCACACAAACCGATGAGATTCCCTACATTGCCGGCCCTGAGGAACAATCTGTTCCAATTACAGTAAGGGCAAAGGAATCTCTCATGGTTAAGAGTTCCGTCCCCGAATATTTCCACGACATCAACGTTTATGTTTTTGACTCGTATGGCAATCTGGAGAGCAGCATCTTTTCATCCGGTCAGAATCCTGTTACAATCTATATGAAAAAAGGGGTAAAGAGCATAGCAGCCATAATCAACCTGGGTCAAGTCAGTTTAAACGGAGTAACGACATTGCCTGCTCTGAGGGAGGTTACATTGGACGGCATTACAGGATCCAACGGCAATATGGTTTTTGCAGGTGAGTGCGTGGCAACCGTGACAGGACAACCTTCCAACATCACCATCCCTGTCCAAAGGGTTGCAGCAAAATTCACTTTTGTTTTTGACAAGAGTCAGCTGGATCCTGCTACCAGCATTATGGTCACAGGCATTTCTATTAAAAACACTCCATTATCTGTCTCCTTGTTTTCTCCAAACCAGCCAAGCATCAATAAAATTGACCATTCCGGCACCTATTTGTCCGGTTACCCGCTGGAACCATCTTCCCATGATGCAGCCGTACCTTTATATGTTGCAGAAAACATGCAAGGTACAATCGGAGCTAACAGTGACCCCCGTAACAAACATCCCGGAATATCGGAAAACCTATGCACATACATCGAGGTCACAGCACAATACAATAGCCCATACAAAACCGGAGAGGTCAGGTTCCGCAGCTTCCCGGGGCTGAACAACACGAACAATTATGATATAGTAAGAGGACGACACTACATGGAAACAATAATATTCAAAGGGAGCTCAATTGCAGATATCACTTGGAGAACAGATATTTCGGGACTGAATGATGTTCTTTACACCATTACAGCATCAGCATCTCCTCAAACAGGAGGTTATGTCACAGGTGCCGGACAGTATGGTTACGGAGAGACACCACTGCTCCGGGCCCATGCAAACCCACAGTACGAGTTCGCAGGGTGGGATAAGCCCTTGGCTCCGGTCAGCGGATCGGCACATTATAATGCTATTTTTAACTACGTACCAATTCAAGAACCTGACATTAAGGTAACAGGGATAACATTAACACCGGCTAATGCTACCCTTTTGAAAGGGGAAACCACTCGACTTACAGCCGTATTGACCCCGTCCGATGCCACAAACAAAAATATCACTTGGAGCTCTTCCAATTCATATGTGGCGAGCGTTTTGCCTGCCACAGGAATTATCACGGCACACTCTCCCGGTTCTGCAATAATCACGGCACTCACCGAAGATGGATCCTTTTCTGCTGCTGCATCAATTCAAGTATATGAGCAAATCAATGTTACCACAGGAAAATATCCTGTCACATATTATAATCCCGGTACAGGGCTGATAGACAACTGTATCATTGTCATATTTGCAAGACTGGACATACCTAGGCCATCGAACATGTATATTGTAAACACAATAGGTCCGGCAGTGCAAGTGAACGTTTTGTATGGATACATGGCAAACGGCAACTCTCTCTCAGGCTCGGCGCAATTGTATCTTGACCAAATAGAAAATAACGATTACCCTTGGAGCAGGACAAACGGTCATATTGTAGTAAATATTCAAGGTCCCGTCAGTGAAGAATATATCGATCAAATCATGGATTCTCTGATAATTGAGGTCATTCCCGGCAGTATCTACATAAATAACTGGTATATCAACTGGTAGTATTAATAATCCAAACAATTTTATCATGAAAAACACAACAAAAGTCCTGATGTTAACAATGGCAATATGCCTGATTTCCTGTTCAAAGGAGGATCAATCCAACAAGGCAACATGGAACGCCCTGTCTTTCACAGAGTTCACAATTGACGACTACAAACTTTACATGGACCTGCCCCATTTGAACCTGAGCTTTCCAAGTGAGTACCACGGAAGCAAGATCACATGTGTGGATGGAATATGGAAAGATGGACCCAACATTTACACTATTGTCTCCCACAACTGGACTGAAGGGAAAATAAACCTCAAGTTGATAAAGGCTGGGAATGTAGAAAAACAATACCAGATAACTCCGGGTAATTCCATAGACCTGGAAATGGAATTACAACCGGGAGAATATAGTTTTGAAGCAGAGGTGACAGATTCCCGTGGTGTCACAAAGTTGAATGTTTATCCTCTGCATGGAACGAGCAATAAAATGGCAGTAAAATAAAAAAAGGAGCCGCTTGCAACCAGCGGCTCCATTCTCTTATCATTCTGATAACTATTCGGGACTAATTGCACTAACAGGACATACATCTGCGCATGTGCCGCAGTCTGTACAAATATTTGGATCGATCAAATAAATGTCGCCCGGAGAGATAGCCTCTACAGGACACTCGTCAATACAAGTTCCGCAAGCAGTGCAGTCTTCTGAAATTTTGTAAGCCATTATAACTAAGTTTTAAATTGGTTTGATTGTTGCAAAGATAGAAAATAGGTTTAATAGAACAAATACAATTCGTATCTTTGTAATAACAAATTGTGCACTATGAGAAAAGCAAACTACTTACGACTACTGCTACTTTCACTTACCATTATGTTTGTAAACACACTCATTGGTCAACCTCAAAATGTAAGATTCAACAAATTGGTACACGATTTCGGGGACATCAGCCTCGCTTCCGGCCATCATAAATTTACCTTTACTTTTGAAAATACCGGGAAAGAGCCGGTACTGGTACAAACGGTAATCTCTTCTTGCGGTTGCACTACTCCGGTCTGGACAAAAAAGCCGGTGATGCCAGGCGAAAAGGGTTCAATAGAGGTCACTTTCCTTAACGACCAGGGCCCATACCCATTCGACAAAGCCCTCACTGTGTACATCACCGGAGAGATGCGTCCTGTTATCCTGAGGATAAAGGGAGTGGTTCATGACAAACCCAAGCCTCTCGGGGTTTTGTTTCCCGAAAACTTCAGTGGTCTGTCCCTGCGCAAAAGCTACATAGACCTTGGGAATATACCTTTGGGTGAGACCACATCTGAAACCGTGGAAGTTGCAAACACAACATCAAGAAACATCGACATCAAGATTGTCCCTAAAACCAAGGGGCTCATTGTAAATGTGAAGCCATCACAGCTCAAACCCGGGCAAAAAGGAGAGATCGAGATTATAATCAACAGTGCCGAAGCGGGCACATGGGGTAAATCCGGTTTTAAAACCGCTATATTTGTAAATGGTTCAGAAGTTAAAAACAAGGAGTTTAAGATTACTGCATCCATACGGGACAACTTTTCCCGGCTCAGCAAAGAGGAGAAGGAGAATGCACCCCTGCCTATGGCAAGCGGCTCCAGCTACGACTTTGGCAAAGTAAAGGCAGGAACAATAGTCAGCTGCACGTTCGATATCAGAAACCTTGGAAGAAGGGACCTTTTGATCCGGAAGATAGAATCCGATAACCCTGCGTTGACATTCAAATATCCCGGAAAGATTCCTCCCGGTCAAACAGCAAAAATAGAGATAACACTCGACACATCTGGAGAATACGGAGAAAAATCATATATTCTGACAATAATCAGCAACTCTCCGTCCAGGCCGGCAATGAACCTTATTGTGACCGGAAATGTTACCAGATAACCATTTTTTATTTTTGTACAAATGCAAGAGAACGGCTTTGTGAGCGCACTTAAAGTAAACGAAGGAGTAGACCAGCCTCCCGTGGTCAATCCATATTTAGGAAATTTTTACAAGAAAAACAGGACCCGACTTTTAACCGAAGAGGAGTACGTAAACGGGATAAAGGCCGGTAACACTACAATTTTGAGCCAAGCAATAACACTTGTAGAAAGTTCACTTCCAGAACATAGGGAGTTGGCTCAAAAAATCATATCACGGTGTATTCATTTTGCCACCGACTCTATGCGTATTGGCATCACAGGGGTGCCAGGTGCAGGAAAAAGCACTTTCATAGAGGCCTTTGGCTCGCTAATCACAAATAAAGGACACAAACTGGCAGTGCTTGCCATAGACCCAAGCAGCGAAAAAAGCAAGGGGAGCATACTTGGAGACAAAACCCGTATGGAAACCCTGTGCAACGACCCCAACGCATTTATAAGGCCAAGCCCTAGCAGTGGCTCGTTGGGAGGAGTGGCCCGCAAAACCAGGGAAAGCATTATTTTATGCGAAGCTGCCGGTTACGATGTTATTTTTATTGAAACTGTAGGAGTAGGACAGTCCGAGACAGCAGTCCACTCCATGAGCGACTTCTTTTTGCTTCTTATGCTTGCCGGAGCCGGAGACGAATTGCAAGGTATTAAGAGGGGGATCATGGAGATGTCCGACCTGATTGCAATCACAAAATCCGATGGAAACAACAGGGAGAAGGCCACCCTCGCAAGAGCCCTGTACAAAAACGCCCTTCACCTCTTCCCCCCTACCGATTCGGGGTGGGAGCCTACTGCGGTCACTACATCTTCCGTCACCAGGGAGGGACTGGAAGATGTCCTCGAAATCATCCACAAATACTTTGAACTTACCCGCGCAAATGGCTACTATTTGAATAAACGCAGGGAGCAGTCAAGATACTGGATGTACGAGACCATACAGGAAGATTTGCGCAACCGGTTTTATGAAAACGAAGTTGTGAAGTCAAATCTCGGACATTACGAAAACATGGTCCTAGAAGGAAAATTAAGTTCTTTTGCAGCAGCAGGAGAACTGATAGAAAAATACAATTCCACCCACAAGCATAACATTTAATCCACCACATGCACACACTTCTCGAAGCATTGAAAAACAGTGTTCTCATAACCGGCCTGGTTATGATAATGATGATACTTATAGAATATATCAATATACAGTCCCACGGAGAGAGTTTCCGTAAACTCAAGAATTCCAATTTTCGGCAGGTTCTGCTGGCTGCCGGTCTTGGACTTATCCCAGGTTGTGTGGGAGGTTTTGCAGTTGTATCACTTTACACTCACAGGTTGCTTAGCTTTGGGGCATTGGTTGCAATGATGATTTCCTCCTCCGGAGACGAAGCATTCATAATGCTGGCATTGATACCAAAAACCGCAATCATTTTGTTTGCCTCATTGTTTGCTGTTGGCATAATCGCTGGGGTGTTAGTCGATAAATTTGTAAAAAAGGAGGTAGCTCCTTTCGATCCAAACCATTACGAAATCCACGAAAACTGCTGTGACTCCCATTCCCATTCAAAAAGAGGGATATTCAACTCCACTTTCGGCGCCAATTTTGCAAAAGTCACCAAAGAGCGGGCTTTAATCCTTGCTGGCATTGCACTGTTTATTGCAGCTGTGGTGATGGGACTTTTAGAACACGACCACTCAGCACACGAGCTGAGCGACCATACCGTACATTCAACTGTAGTCCATTCCGTATCTAGTAATGACCCTGATGTACTCTCTGATAATCAAACCATTGACGATAAAAGGATTTGCATTCAGGATGAACTTCACGAAGGTCACGACCACTCTACCCATACCCATAACCATGATCATACTGATGCGACCCATAACCACGATCACGCTCAACCAACCCATATGCATGAGCAGGATCACAACCTTCATTCCCATGGGCATTTCAATATTTTTAGCGAAAGGTGGATCAATCTGATATTTGCCGGACTAAGTCTGGTTGTCCTGTTCATGACAGCAAAAGCAAATGAGCACTTTATAAAGGAACACCTGTGGAACCATGTAGTCAAAAAACACCTGAAATCAATATTCTTATGGACTTTTGGTGCTCTGCTTGTGATTCACTACGGAATGCAGTTCCTGCATCTGGAAGATTGGATTGCCAACAACATCTTCTTGGTGATTCTGCTGGCAGCAGCAATAGGTCTGATTCCCGAATCCGGACCACATATGATTTTCATAACCCTTTTTGCAGGAGGGATGGTTCCATTTAGTGTGCTTATGGTAAGTTCTATCGTCCAGGACGGACATACAGCATTGCCTCTGTTGGCCGAAAGCAAAAAGAGCTTTGCCAAAGCAAAGCTCATAAATATGTGCATCGGAATAATCGTGGGGATTTTGCTACATTTTGCAGGATTATAGCAGTTGCGGCAAAAACTACTCTCCGTTCATGGAGAGTAAAAACTCCGTATTGTTTTCTGTCCTTAGCAGGCGGGTCTTCATGAATTCCATTGCCTCCACAGAGTTCATGTCTGCAAGGTAATTCCTGAGTATCCATATCCTGTTGAGTGTCTCTTTGTCAAACAAAAGATCCTCCCTCCTCGTGCTGCTGAGTGTGACATCAACTGCAGGAAAGACACGTTTGTTGGAGAGTTTCCTGTCCAGTTGCAACTCCATATTGCCGGTACCCTTGAACTCTTCAAAAATAACTTCGTCCATTTTGGAACCGGTTTCGGTAAGGGCTGTTGCAAGTATAGTCAAGGAACCGCCATTCTCGATGTTACGGGCAGCTCCGAAGAACCTCTTTGGTTTGTGAAGTGCATTGGCATCAACACCTCCGCTCAACACTTTCCCCGATGCCGGTTGCACTGTATTGAAAGCTCTGGCAAGCCGCGTGATCGAATCCAAAAGGATAACAACATCATGACCACACTCCACAAGCCTTTTTGCCTTTTCGAGTACGATATTCGCAACTTTCACATGTCTCTCAGCCGGCTCATCAAAAGTAGAGGCAATCACTTCTCCCCTGACACTACGTGCCATGTCTGTAACCTCTTCGGGGCGTTCATCAATCAAAAGCACAATCATATACACCTCCGGATGGTTGTCTGCAATTGCATTTGCAATATCCTTCAAAAGGACAGTCTTTCCGGTTTTGGGTTGAGCTACAATAAGCCCCCTTTGACCTTTACCTATTGGCGCAAACATATCCACAACCCTTGTAGAAAGACTGTTATGGCCATTGGATGTGATATTGAACTTCTCGTTTGGGAACAATGGAGTCAGAAAATCAAAAGGAACCCTGTCCCTAATGAACTCGGGACTCCGTCCATTGATCTGTTTTACCTTTACCAGAGGAAAGTATTTATCCCCCTCTTTTGGAGGCTTAATCTCTCCGGTAAGTGAATCCCCTGTTTTAAGTCCGTATAGTTTAATCTGGGACTGGGAAACGTAAATATCATCGGGAGAATTTAAGTAGTTGTAGTCCGAAGATCTTAAAAACCCGTAACCATCGGGCATAATCTCCAAAACACCTGTGGCATCTACCACCCCTTCGAATTCAAATTTGGGTTTACCATTTGGGGTATTCTCATGTTTCTTCTGGAATTCCTTCTTTTCTTGTTGAGGAACAGAATGTCCCTTTTGCTCCGGAACGGAATCGGAACTATTTTGAGTTACAGAAGGATTTGAATCTTTTGGCTGGTTGGGTTTTTGTTCCTGAGGGATATTTTGCCTTGTGTCCCTTTGGTTGGGATGATTTTGGTGTTGGGGGCCCTTTTGTTTTGGTTCCTGAACAATGTTATCTGAAGCTACTGATGATTGTTGTTCTGTATTTGCAACATTATCTTTGACAATATTTGGCTGGGATGGCTTTCTCCCCCTCCTGGACCTTAATTGTTTGTCGGATTTGTCTGCGACAGGTTGCTGGACACTCTTAACCTCTTTGTTATCGCTTTCTTTTGGAGCCGGAGTATCATTTTGGATTGCTGCAACCGTTGGTCTGGGTTGGCTAACTGCTGCAGGAACTGTAACTGCCGGCTTTGATTCCAAAGTTTCGTTGGACTTTGTTTCGGGTTTGGATGCAGGCCTTCCCCGTTTTTTTTGAGGTCTCTCTTTATCTGCCAACTCTTTTGTATTGTTTTGGCGAGGTGGTTTTACCTCCCGTTTAATAACAGGCCTCCGGATTGGAGGTTCAGAAGATAAGCTTCCTACTTTTGCCTGCTCGTCCAGGATTTCGTATATTAAATCCTCCCGGGAAAAGCCTTTTGCTTTTGCAATCTTCAGATTATCGGCAATGGCAACCAGCTCTTCCTGATTTTTCTTGCTTAATTCTTGTATGTCGTACATTGATTAATTGTGTGGATGTGAATTACCCCTATGAATATAGGGTCTCTAAACCTTGCTGCAAAAATAAGGTTTTTAGTGGAAAAAACAAAATAATTGGAAGGAAATCTATTTGCAGGCAATAACATCTATTTCAATCAAAGCCCCTTTTGGCAAGCCGACCACAGCAAAAGCAACCCGTGCCGGGAAAGGTTCGGTATAAAAGCTTGCGTAAACTTCGTTCATAGCAACAAAATCAGCCATGTTTGTCAAATATACCGTGGATTTTACCACGTCCGAAAAAGTGTATCCTGCCTTCTCAAGGATATAGCCAATATTCTTAAGGACCTGTTGTGCCTGCTCTTTTACACCTCCCGGAACAAACTCACCGGTATTGGCATCAACCGGCAGTTGACCCGAAACATACAGAAAACCATTTACCTCAACTGCCTGACTGTATGGGCCTACTGCTTTAGGAGCATTCTCTGTGGAAATTACTTTTTTCATGATAACTATATAAAATTTAAATTAATAAAATAAGGATTCACTCTAGAAACCTGCACCGCGATCCCAGTAACTGGCATTTTTCTTGAACTGCAGAAGGTCTGCCAGTGCAGATGCCTTTGCGTTGATACGGAAACTCCAGCTTTCAAACATTCCTGAAGGCACCCAGGATACCGAAATCAGGAAACAGTGGAGGTCGTAGGTTGCACTCAGTTGGGTTGTGGTGAGTGCCATCTTCATCATGTCTATACCTGTGTTTACATTTATATTCAAATCCTTGCCCAGTTTTACCTGTGCCGACACACCAAGGGTTTGCATATGAGAGTGGTTGGTTGTCAAAAGACCACCAATATTGGAATAGTTCCTGCTGTAGGAGTAATTGTAGTTGAAGTTGACAGACCATGGATTGGACGGGTCAAGGTAGTAAACCCATCCGCCAGGGATATACTCGCCAGTAACAGGATGATTATAAACCCTCACATAATCTGAACCAGGCTCGGGACTCCCGTCGGGAAGCCCCATTCCGGCTCCCTTTCTTTCACCTCCTCCCGAAAGTTGGTATGAGAGGGAAACACTTGCATTGGTAAGCCTGGCAAGCTGGCCCAGACCATGTTCAATGAAATTGAGTTTGTTATATGTACGCCCCTGGTTATCCACTGCATAAGGGTTGAAAGTAGCATTGGCATTAAAAGCCAGCGAACCAAATATAGTGGTGCTCATTGAGGCTGATATATTGGACAGCTTTAGCGAGTCTGCAAGGAAATTATAAGAACCGCTGAAATTCAGGTTATCAATTAGTTTAATTTTCTTGAATCCCCCATCGGTTGTATCACTTTGACTAACAACTTTGGCTTCGAAGTTGTTGCCCAAAGAAAAATTCATAGATGCGCTGCTTCCCTTGGAAGGAAAACCAAAAACCATGTTTTCGTATATGTTGTAATCCTGTCTCTTTTCAACACCGTTGTTATCCACATACCTCAGAGTGCGGTAACCGTTCCCGGGAGTACCCTGTTCGGGACGGTAACTCAAGCTGACGGATGGCTTTACCATATGGCGGATTGTCTTTATTTTGGATCTCGGACCGAAGTTGAAAAACCCGTAAATTGTTGTAGACATAGACATTGAAGCAGAAAAGTCGGTAGTTGCCCCAAAATGTGAGAAGATATCCCCTATTTCACTCTGAACGGTACCGGTCTCTGAGTCATAAAACTTCTCATTTTGCTGGAAAAACCAGTTCATACCATATGTGACACCGGGAGAAAACTGCAGGTAATTCAACAAGTTGAATGTTGGCAATCCAATCTGGAAATTATGCTGCATACCGCTCCTGAATTTGGAAAGGAAATCATCCCCCCCGAACTCACTTGCCTTAAAATTGACTTTGTTGTTAAGATTGGAATTATAGTGAAACGAAATTTTTTCGTAAAAACGCTCTTTGCCTACTGCCTCTTTTCTTTTGAACGGATAAATACGGTTTACTGTAAATGTAAGGTTTGGAACTGTGAAAGCGTACGAGCTGTCCAGTGAATTTTGGCTATGGAGCAAGTTGAGTGAAAAGGAGAACGGAGTGCCATCAAAGGTCCTCCCGTAAGATACCGAAGAAGATATCTGGTTTTGCAGGCTCTGCTGGATGTCGTACGAATTGAATCGATCATTCATTGGGGTGGCAAAGTTCACAGAGGCCCTGAATGTTGTACCGGGGCGTGCCTTTGGATCCTGAGAATGACTCCATCGTACTGCAAAATCTTTTGATCTGTAAAAGTCGGGGGCATCCTTCTCCCCTACCTGGTTAACAGAATAGTTCAAACTGAGATCGCCATTATATTTGTACCGTTTACGATAGCGTGAGGTGAGCATTGCATTCCAGGAACCAAGTGTATAAATATCGGTTGTAAGTGTAGCATCAAAATGATCCCCGAATACAAAATAATAGCCAAGCCCTTTCAATGAGAACCCTCGGCTTGCTTCGTCGTTGAAAGTAGGAATAAGAATGCCGCTGGCCCTGGTTACCTGGTTAGGAACAAATCCGAATGGCAAGGCAAAAGGGGTCGGGACATCTTCAAGGACCAGGTATGCAGGACCAAACACCGTGGTCCTGTTTGGTTTGTTTATCACCTTTGCATTTGTCAGTTTGAGGTAAAAGTGGGGGTGTTCATGGTCGCACGTCGTATATTTGCCCCCAGCTATATTGATGGAGTTGTCGGCCATCTTCTTGAGTTTTGTTCCGTGAAGGAAACCCTCAGACTCCTGGGTTATCATGTTCCTGAAAAGAGCTTTGCGGGATTCGAAATTATAGTAAACATCTTCCATTTCGAATTTGTCTGCTCCTTCTGTCACTACCGGCTTGCCCTGGAGGATACCGGCAGTATCCTTTATTCCTGAGGCAAATACGGTTTTGGAAGTCATATCATACGACATATAGGCCGACTTGATCTCAAGGCTGCCATAATTAACCGTAACATCGCCATAATAATAGATAATCCTGTTACGGACATCCTCGACAATTGAGTCATTGGCTCCCGAAAATATCGGATAAAGAAGGGTACCCCTCCTTGCAGCCGAATCAGACGCAGTCATTCTGAGGCTGTCTTTAAAAGCCAGGGTATCTGTTTGAGACAAGGTGTCTTTACGGACCACAACAAGAGAATCCTGCGACCTTTTCGAAATAGTGTCCTGCTGAGCCCTTGAGGGTGTTCCATAGGAGGCAGAACCAGCCCCAAAGAGCATGCATATCAGTATCGCAAAGGACAACCACAACTCACTTCTCAAAACCGGATGGTATAAGGTTTGACAAAAATATGTTACATTTGTGACCCACAAAGTTAATTATATTTAGCAACAATTATGCCTTTGAAAGCTCTTTTGGTCATTTTTTGCCTGTACCTGTCCGGCAACCTCACAGCTCAGGAGGGCTCCTCTGTGAGTATCCGAAAAGTGGTCATAGACGCAGGCCACGGAGGAAAGGACCCCGGCACGGTCAGTCCCGACGGCAGGGTCAAGGAAAAAGATATTACATTGGCTGTTGCTTTGAGACTGGGAGAGTTGATTTCCAAAAAGCATCCTCATATAGAAGTAATATATACAAGGAAAAGTGATGTGGCGGTTGCACTGGACAAACGTTCAGCAATTGCAAACAAAAGCAAAGCCGACCTTTTCATTTCCATCCATGTAAATGGAGCCCGTTCCCGGGCAGCAACAGGGACCGAAACATTTGTTATGGGACCCGATAAGTCTAGCTCTAACCTGGAAGTCACTATGCTGGAAAACAGCGTAATACTGCTCGAAGGAGATGATTATCATACCAGGTACGAAGGTTTTAACCCAAACGACCCCGAATCGTACATTATATTCACCCTTTTACAAAACGCTCATCTGGAACAAAGCCTTATCATGGCATCTCTGGTACAGAGTGCATTTGACAAAGGACCTATCAAAATAAACAGAGGTATAAAGCAAGCTCCATTTTTGGTTCTTTGGAGAACCAGCATGCCCTCTGTCCTCGTTGAGCTTGGGTTTATCTCAAATGCAAATGACCTCAGGTATCTCCGCGACAAGAAGTACCAGGATCAATTCGCCTCTCTCATTTTTGAAGCCTTTGAAAAATACAAGCAACAATATGACAAAGGTTACAACAATCTGGATTACGTCATACCTGCAGGATTAAAAGATGAAGGGAGCAATGCAGGAAAATCAGATTCAGAGCAGGATGAGCAACAGGAAATCCATTACAGGGTGCAGATTATGGCTGTCAACAAACCTCTTGCAGCCGGGTCAAAAGAGTTCAAAGGAGAAAAGAATATCGGACACATCATATCGGGAAACCTTTACAAATACACCGTAGGGGAATACCTCTCCCTTGAGGAGGCAAGGAGTGCCCGGGCAAAAATATCCGAAAAATTTCCTCAGGCATTTATAATAAAGGTCCAAAAAGGGAAAATCATACCATTGTAATAATTGAGAAACAGAACATATGTCTAAATTCAAACCCACACGTGAACAAAAAATCGGGCTATTTGCAATAGTAACCCTATTATCCCTATATATTACGGTAAACTATCTGAAAGGAAAGGATCTTTTTAGCAACAGGAATACCTATTACTCTTATTTTCATGATGTAGAGGGACTAACACCAACCGGGCCCGTGTACATAAGAGGACTCAAGGTTGGCACTATAGAAGAGATAGCTTACAACCCACAGAGTGACAACTTTACCATCACAATGAAGGTAAGCAACCGTTACCGGATTCCGTCTAACTCTGTTGCAACCGCATACAGTGCCGACCTTCTCGGCACCAAAGCAGTAAAAATAGAAATGGGCGACAATTCCGGGTTTCTCTCCAACAAAGGAACCATGGTCAGCTCCTCCCAAGCCGGGATGGTGGAGATGATCACAGCTGAGTTCAAACCAATTTTGAATGACATTTCCAATCTTATCCAAACCTTGGATACCACACTCAACAATATAAATTCAGTTATTGACCAAGATGCCAGGCGTAATATTGCC
>WARP01002710.1_pt1 | contig 31392 bp, 40 predicted proteins | sample 4769151 | NCBI WGS metagenome assembly WARP01 (sample SAMN08893023, study PRJNA449175) | gut metagenome | isolation source: rumen sample fed with dry roughage | host: cow | place: India: Nagpur | collected 2016
ACAATCAAGAGTTCGATTGAATGATCAAATACCTGGCTTGGGATATCACCTGGTTTTGCTTTTTCAACAATTTGGAATATTCGTAGTTTATTCATAAAATNTCTCTCTTCAAGAATAAAGCAGCTCTTCATTGAAATCCAGAAAAATCGCATTAAGCAATTTATTTACATTTCATGATTTTTCCATGATAGAATCATTTTGATATCACAAAAGGAGTTCATAATGGGAAAATTCAAACTTATAGGATGCCCGGTTTCTGAATTTGATGAGATGTTGAGATCGACTGCAGATATGCGAGAGGTTGAAGTCCGTGAAGCAAGATTGATTCCAGCAATGAAAAAGATTGATGAGTTGTTTCTCGCTTCTGTGTTTCTTTCTTCCCTCACACTAATTAAAGAGTTCAGAGCAATCTTCAGTAAAGAGATTGCTCTGTCGCGAGCAGGGACCATAAGAGCATATACTGAAGTATCATTTCCCAAACTAAAGATATTCAATGAGAACAACATGAAGAAAGGCCCATTGAGAATAGATGGGATGTTGTTGCAGATTGCAAACGGGGTGATAAAAGATGCTGTTCTCTTTGAAATGAAAATGGGATCCAATGAACTTGAGGAGAAACAGATTATTGCTTATCAGACTATTGCTCGCGAGATGGGGATAACGCGCCTCATAACCATCTCTAACCAATTTGTACCTTCCCCAAAGTGTTGTCCACTGAATGTACCAAAGGTGAAGGATGTTGATTTGTATCATTTTTCTTGGCGAAACATTCTTGTAATGGGAAGCATCCTGTTAACTGATAACGATCTTAATATCAGCGATCCTGACCAAGTGAATATTATGAAGGAGGTGATGGCGTTCTTCCGACATACATATGCAGGAATTACCACTTTTGATTCGATGGGAAAAGGATGGATTGAGACAACTGATGGGATTCGTGCTAATTCTTTGAACAAGGATAGCTCATGCATGGTTGGTGCAATACAGGATTGGTTGGAAGAAGAGCAGGATTTGGCATTGAAATTAAGTGACAGTCTAGGTCTGATGATTGACTGTAATAAACGGCAATACTCTGCACTTCAAGAAAGAATTGAGGCCGAGAAGAAATTTTTATTCCAGAATAAGTACCTTGAGTCTCAGTTCAAGATTAAGAATGCGGTTTCTACCATAACGATACAAGCAGATTTCGCCGCCAGAATGATTCGCTGCATCATAGACGTAGCCGTTCCCCAGGATAAAAAGACTGCTTCTGCGAGATTGAATTGGCTTAAGAAACAATTAGACGGTTGTAAGCAGAAAAAAGAGTCAGAAAAAGAATTTTCTCGATTAGAATCTAAAATTTGGCTTGATCCAATAGTCAAGGGGCACAGGGCAACCTTTAAGGAGCTTTATTCGCAGTTTGATAAATTGTTGGAAAGTACGAAGGATTACGAAATTAGAGCTGTAAGGATAAGTCTTGAAGAAGATTTGGGAGGAAAGTTCTCCCAGAGTAGAAAATTTATTGAGGAATATGAGAAAACGGTATTTGCATTTTATAATAGTATTGTTCAGAATTTAAAAAACTGGGAGGAGCCAGCTCCAAAGATGGATGTTAGAAAGGCTAGCCCAATCACTCCCTTGGATGAGAACCCCATGCAATCGGTTCTGTCTGAAGAGACCAATGTTGAATAATGTTTCCTTTGATTTGGGCACTGCACTTATTGCGGTGCCCTAACTAATATGGATGGCAGTGTACCCACCCTACTACCTTACCCAGGATGTTTATCCCGTCATCATGAGCGTCTACGGTAATTGGCCGGTAATTCTTGTTTTCACTTATGATGGCGATTTGTTCATGGATCCTGTCAAACTCCAGGCGTTTTACTAGGACCTCTCCTCTTAACGAAACCACATATAATCCATTCTCATCCAGGTATCCCCTGGCAAATACAACAACGTCTCCGGAGAAGATCTGAACACCGGTCATACTATCGCCTTTGACGACTGCAGCAATAAGCCGTGTTGTATCTAGGCCTCTAGCCATTCTCTCCAGGATCCTTACATGACCGACATACTCTCCTGGGGAAGTAAGAAACTCCTCACCATGACCTGCGGAAATCTTCTGGGGGGCGATGGGTACAAGTATGGTGGGTTCTTCGTCATCTTCGATTTTTACGGGTCCTTTCGCGCTATAAAGAAACGGTTTATCAGGTTCAGACACAAAGCAATCATCTGGAAGGGGTAGCTCCTCACCTGTGATCAGGTACTCAGTAGTGGTTTCAAAGAGCTTGGCGATGGATACGCATACATCACCGCTTGGGATGTATTGCCGTTTCTTCCAATCTTCAACGGTCCGATGGCTTTTGCCAATCTTCTGTGAGAACTTTGCTTGGGTCATACCCTGATTATCACGTAGCGCATCCACGCGTTCCCAGAACTTATCCATGCACATAATGTACCCCCAATTTCCTTTATAGCACGAATATACCGTATTGTTTTTATGATTTTATAATTTGTTGTTGACCAAACACGTAAATACAGGGTATTTTTGTGTTATGAAAACGGTAAATACAGTGTATGTTGGAGTTCGAATTCCACAAGAGGTTGTTATCAACGCAAAGAAGTTTGTCGCTGAGCGTCCTGGTCTCACTCTCTCAAAGCTCTACGAGCTGGCAGTTCAAGAATACATTTTAAACCATGAAGGTAACCCTAATGCTCATAACAACGGCTGATGCTGCCAAGCGTCTCGGAGTTAATCGGAGGACGGTAATTCTTTGGATTCAATCCAGAGAGCTTCCTGCCTACCGATTATCAGGGATATGGCGAATTGAAGATCAAGAGCTTGAGGACTGGATCAAGAAAAGAAAGGTCAACGTTGGCCGAGGAAAGGAGAACATAGAATGCCTGAAGTAGTCGCAATCGATCCACAGACACTGATCCATCTCACCGAGCATACCATGTGCCTGGTGAAGGACCTCCAGAACGTTCTGGCTTCTCTAAAGCAGGTCTATCCGGACCAATACGTGTCCACCGAGGAAGCAGCTGAAATCATGGGTGTTACTGCACAGAACGTTCGGTACATGGCCAGGAGGGGAACCTTGAAGAGCATCAAGGATGGTCCCCGCCTTGTACGGATTTCCGTTCAATCGATCAGAGCGTATATGGGAAATTCCCATTGATTTTTTTGGCCGTCAAGCCGGGAGGCAGCGGTGCAAGTCTTTACAAATGGTATCGGTTCTCTTCCTGGAGAGTCGTCCAGGACCAATAGGAGGTTCCTATGAAGATTATCGCAGTCATTCTTTGTGTCTTGTGTTTACGAGCTTTCTACCTCGTCATCAAAACCCAATCGATGAGCGACATAGATCGGACTGAACTGGGATTGGGGCCAAAAGGGCAGGGTAGGTGAGACTTTTCATATAGATAGCGACGGGGTTTCTCCTTCCCTGTTTTACCGGACGGCTACCGGGAGATCGCGCAACAGCCCTGGGCTACACAGTCTTGTGGCAAACCGGGTCCGTATGCAACGGGAAGCACGGGGTGACCAGCAACCACCCCGCATGCAGGTTCGAATCCTGCCGGGTCCATTTGGAGAGATGGCTGAGCGGTTCAAAGCGGCAGCCTTGAAAACTGCAGGAGTTAATCTCCCGAGGGTTCGAATCCCTCTCTCTCCGTAGATCAAGAAAAGGAGCGGCAATGAAAGACATCAACATTATTTCAATGACTGGACGGCTGACTAGAGACATGGAGATCAAGTACACCCCGTCTGGTGCCCCGGTGGGCAAGTTCTCCCTGGCGGTGAACAGGAACAAGAAGAAAGGCGACAAGTGGGTTGACGAGGCCTCGTTCTTTGAATGTGCCCTCTTCGGCAAGTCATCCGAGTCCCTAGCCCAATATCTGATCAAGGGCAAGCAGGTTGCGATCTCCGGGGAGATGAGACAGGAGAGATGGACATCCCAGGACGGGCAGAACCAAAGCAGGGTCGTGGTGGTGATTTCTTCCATCTCTTTGATGGGGTCGAAAGAAGAGGCTCCCAGCAAGCAGCAGGCCCCTGCCCCTGCCAGGGCACCCCAGCAGAGCCAATACCCGGGACCGGAGGCGTTTGATGATGACAACATTCCGTTCTAGGAAGCGAAGCCCAAGGGAAAGAGCGTTGGCTGATTTCCAGAAGCTCAGGCGTTACCAGGAAGCATCCCAGAACGCGTATGTGAGATGCGTATCCTGCCAGAAGCTGATGACGGTGAAGGAAGCCCAGGGCGGGCACCTGGTGAGCAGGAGGGTCCGGGTCACCGAATTGGAGAGGGACAACGTCTGGCCCCAATGCCCCCGGTGCAACGGTCCCCTCTCAGGAAATGTGATCGCCTACCGGGCCAACCTGGTGAAGATGATCGGCGAGGACCGAGTGAAACGCATCGAGGACATGGCCAACGCAAGCGAGGGCGATGAGGAGGCCATGGGAAGGCTGGACGACAAGGACAAGCGCTCTGTCGTATCCAGGAAGAACGACGAAGACTACAAAAGGCTTGCAGCCCTCTACCGGGCGGCAACGAGATCGATACAGAAGGAGAAGGTTTCATGACTACAGTCGAAGCGGTTACGGAAGTTCTCAAGGAATGGGTCCCTGGGACTGCGCTGTACGGTTACGAGATTCATAGAAAGGTGTTGAGAAAGCTTGATGCTTCAGGGACCAAGAAGAAGAAACCCTTGGATTCCACCACCCTCAGGAGGATGCGGGAGAAGGCCAATATCTACGGGGTGAGGGCGATCAAGCCAGCAGACAGCCTGTACATCAAGGATGAGAAACGAGGAAGTACTATCCAGTTGCTAAGCGAACCCCATAAAAATCAGATTACTCAGTCCAGAGGTATTAATGAATGAGCTACATCTATTTGCAGGAGCAGGGGGAGGTATCCTCGGCTCAAAGCTTCTCGGACATACGACAGTCTGCGCTGTCGAGATTGAAGTGTACCCAAGGAATGTCCTTCTCCAACGACAACGGGAAGGACTCCTCCCTTGGTTTCCCATCTGGGACGACATTAGGACTTTTGACGGAAAACCGTGGCAAGGGCTGGTTGATATCGTTTCCGGGGGGTTCCCTTGTCAAGACATTTCATCAGCAGGAAAAGGACTTGGAATCGAGGGCTCTCGGTCTGGGCTTTGGGGAGAAATGGCCAGGGTGGTTGGCGATGTACGACCAAGGTTTGTCTTTGTGGAAAACTCCCCAATGCTCACTTCTCGAGGATTACATCGAGTTCTCGGGGACCTTTCCAAGCTGGGGTATGATGCGCGATGGTGCGTGTTGGGAGCTGATGATGCCGGTGCCCCCCACCGAAGGAAGAGAATCTGGATCCTGGCGTATTCCAACTCCAACATGCTCGGATGCTTTCACAAGCAAACTGAGGTCGACGCAGCAGAAGTCACACACGATGCACAGCGTAAGCCTGTCACAACTCTGCGAGAAAATGCCGGAAAAGATGTGGCCTACACCTTGCCACTCGGAAGCAAGGCAGGGCTTACAGATAAGACGGGAAGGCAAGAAGGGTTCCCAGACAAGTTTGAGTACGGAAGTCTTGTTGACCGAATACCCTCAATTGATTGGTGGGAAACAGACCCGGCGGAAATATCCAACACCAAACAAAGCAGATCACAAACAAAGAAAGACAAGCTCCTCCTGGAAGCAGCAGGGGAAGGTGAACTGCGTACTGAGCAATCCGGAATTGATGCCGGGGCAAACTGGCCAGTTGAATCCCAATTGGGTCGAGTGGCTCATGGGGTGGCCGATAGGGTGGACAGACTTAAAGCCATTGGCAATGGACAGGTACCGGCGGTGGCGGCGATTGCATTCTCTATTCTGTCCGAAGGGTTGCTTTGAAAATGATGGGGAAACCAAAAGGAGGGTTTGCAATCAATGAAATACACCATATTCGGGTTAAGTCAGAAAAGGCTGTTGGAACTTAATCTCAATACCGAAGACGCTCTGGTGCTGGATTGGTTCGTGACCTTCCAGGGCTCGGGAAGAATGAGATCCATGACCTTCGACGGGGTGGCATGGTACTGGGTCAATTACAGCGGGGTGCTTGAGGATATTCCCATCGCCGGGGGCTCGGAGAAGACCATCTCCAGGCGATTCCTGAAGCTCGAGGCAGCCGGGGTGCTTGAGCACATCACCATCCGAGAAGGTGGTACGTTCAGCTGCTACCGGCTCAACGAGAAGATCTACACCTCCCTGATCACCGACACCCCGGATACATCCGAAAAGGCTTGGACAAATCTGTCCGACCCCAAGACAAAATTGTCCGAGGGCAGCCAAGGGAAAGTAGGCATTCCAGAAGACAAAACTGTCCAAGGTGAGACGTTTTTGTCCGACGGTGAGACAGAATTGGGTGACGGGGTAAGACAAAAGTGTCCGACCCCCTCGGACAAAAGTGTCCGACCAAAAGACTCTCTTACTAGAATAACTCTCTTACCAGAAGAACTCAAAGAACCCCCTATGTCCCCCGCCGGGGGAACCGACACCGAAAAGGCCCCAAGGTCCAGATTCACCAAGCCGACTCTTGATGAACTCACAGCCTACTGCCTCCAGAGAAGCAACGGCATCAACGCCCAGGAATTTCTGGACCATTACGAGGCCAACGGCTGGAAGGTGGGCAAGAGCCCGATGAAGGACTGGAAGGCTGCGGTCAGAACTTGGGAACACACCAGGGCGAAGAACCTGAGGAAAGCCGATCGCTATCACAGCGAGACAACACAACCGGCCCCGATCACGGGGTGGAAGAAACTGGGAGGTGCGATGTGAGTACAGGATTCAACATGGCAGAGGTGCTGAAGCAGAAAAGGCGGGAGATGGAGATCACCACCTACGGCCACGAGCTGACCGATGAGGAACGAGACGCATTGGACCGGCTGCAGGAAAGCCAGAAGGCAGCAGAGCAGGCAAAGCGCAAATCCGCTGAGTTTGACGAGTGGAAGGCCAAGCAGCTCTCCCAGATTCCTCCCCGCTTCACGGGCAAGACCTTCGGGAACTACAAGACGCAGAAGCCCGAGCACCGGGAAGTGATCAGCCATCTCAAGAGCGGCAGGAGCGCCATCGTATACGGCGGAAACGGGGTGGGAAAAACACATCTTGCTTTTGCAGCCATCAGGCACCAGATCGAGGCCGGGGTAAGCAGCCGGTATGTACTGGCATTCGATTTCTTCACCGAGGTCAAGCGATCCTTCAGGGACGACTCCACCGATGCAGTACTCAAGCGCTATGCGACTGCGGGGTACCTGGTGATCGACGAGGTGGACAAGGCCTTTGGATCGCAGACCGAGTTCGTGTACCTGTACTCCCTGGTCAACGAACGGTACAACCGGATGCTTCCCACGGTGTTGATCACCAATGCGGATGAGGCTGATCTGGTCTCTGTCATAGGCGCTTCCACCCTCTCGCGGGTAGCAGGGGACGGGGCAATCATCGAGCTGAAGGGCGAAGACTACCGCCAAAGGATGCTGGCATGACGGACCTTGATCTAGGACTGCGGGGTGAACGGGTCAACTCGAGAGTGGAACCGATGAGGCTGCCCGAGCAGAGGGTTGCGACGGGAATCAACAAGACGATTGCCGAGGCCATCCCCTACTGGCCCGAGGTGATCAACACCACCGATCTTGCCCGGAAGGTAGGCCTGTCGATAACCCAGGTTGCTTCGAGGATCGCCAGCATCCAGGAGGAGTACAAGGTGTTCCAGCATAGGAAGGATTACTCGAGGCTCAAGCTCGACTATTCGAATCTCGAAACGAGGATGAAGCGCTGATGAGCTCATATCTGATCACGGTGCTTGAGCTGGATTTCAAGAAGCGGGGTGTCCGTCAGCTGAACATCCGTAATACGCTGGCCACCATCCACTCGATTGTGGGTAAGGACTTCAATGAGCAGCAGGTGGGATATCATCACCTGCTCATTGGCGAGGACAAGGCATTGGTTGTCAGGAAGAGGGATGGACGGTGGATAGGCATCAGGTAGGAACTGGACGGGGTGCCTGCCTGGTGGGCAGGTACTACCTGGCCGACGGGAAGGTGTGGAGGGTGTCGGCCGATCTGAAGCGGCACGACGGCCATTTCCTGTTCATCAGAAGGGAACAGGGCAACAGGATCATCATGCGTGAGGTTCTCCTAAACAGACAATGCATCATTGGTGGAGGTGTGGATGAGTGAAGCGGTTCCCAGACCGGGACGGAAGATCGGGGCTGCAAAGCGGGAGTGTGCCAGGATGCAGCTCATCGAGATATGGAAGACGGGGAAGTCGAAGGACATTCCACCCAAGGCCAGGTTGGCCATCGAAACGTTGGTACCGGAGCTGCGGAAGGTGAAGCATGATCAAGAGACGGTGTAAGACATTTGGGTGTGCCAACCTCCATACAAACAAGAGTGGTTACTGCAATACGTGTACCTGCAAGCATGCCGGTGACTACACGGACACAAGGGAGTCCTCCAACGACAGAGGTTACAACTACAAGTGGCGTGTCTTTTCCCAGAACTACCTCAAACAGCATCCCACGTGCGCCATATGTGGTGCCCCTGCTACGGTAACCGACCACAGGGACACACCGGCTGCCATCATGCTGGACCTGTACGGGCGGTTCGACCTGGACCCGCTTCATTACCAGGCGCTCTGCACCAGCTGCAATACGCGCAAGGCCAAGGAGGACCAGCAGAAGGTGGAGCAATACTTTGCAAGGAAAGAAAATGGCTACCCCCGGGGGGATGGTCAAAAAAACGCGTCGCCCCCCACGACCGCGCCGGTTAGGCCTGTCAACACACACGGAACTTTTTATAAGGGGGTCCCGCTCGATGGCGAAGAAGAATAAGGCCGGTCTGCTGACGAAAATCCCGCGCGCACCCGAGTATTTCGGCGAGGCGGCCAAGGTCGAGTGGAACCGGCTACTCAAGATACTGGTTGAAGATAAGCTTGCCACAACGTTGGACCTGAATGTGCTCGAAGGTGCCTGTATGAACTACGGCATCTACCGGGACATGTACGATGCAATCACGCTCAACGGGCATAGAACGATGGCGGAATACATCGAAGAACGGGGTGGAAACAGCCAAAAACAGGGCGAATTGACCACACTTAATAAGGCTTTTGACCAGTATACCAAGATATTGAGGATGTTCGGGGCCACCCCTGCTGCGCGTCATGCCATGAAACTTGCTTCAAGGGATGAGGTCCAGGACGAGGACAAGGCGCTGGCTGAGGAGCTGGGCCTTTGAGTGGTAAGCGTATCTCGGCCGAGCTGCGCTCCCGCATGGAAGCCAGGCAGAAGGAGCTCTTTGATCGGTATGTGAACCAGGTCCAAGCCGGGGTGAGGAAGGCAGGGCTCTCCGAGCGCCTGAAGGTGGACCGGCACGTCGCGGACCTGGAGCGTACCGATTGGGAGTGGACCTTCTCATGGAAGTTCGCCCACAAAACCCTGGTATGGATGCAGGCCAATCTCAGGTTCCCTTCCGGTCTGTGTCAGGGAAAGGCACTGATCTTGGAAGGCTGGCAGGTGTTCGACATTGCCACCCTCTTCGGCTGGATCTCCAAGGATGATCCGAGGCAGCGTCGCTTCACCACCGGCTACTGGCAGGTCGCCCGAAAGAACGGCAAGTCAACGATCGGCGGCGGTGTTGCCGACTACCTTGCCTTCGGGGATGATTATCCTGATGCCAGGGTATACATCGCCGCATCCTCGATGGAGCAGTGCCAGGAATCCTTCAGCTCAGCTTCCAACATGCTCACCCTGGGCTGGTACCAGGGCAAGGTGGTTGTCAGCGATACCAAGAACAACAAGCAGATCGACCTGATCAAGTCCAAGGCGTTTGTCAAAGGGATATCTGCAAACCCCAAGGACGGCAAGCTTCCTCATGGCCTGCTGCTTGATGAGTACCACCAGCATCCGGACAAGAAACTGTACAACTCCATCGACTCAGGGCGTGTCGCAGACCCCACGGCCATGATGCTGATCATCACCACGGCGGGTACCGAACTGGGCGGGGTGTGCCACCAGGAATACGAGAAGTGCAAGCAAATCCTGATGGGAGCCGAGGAATCGGACCGGTACTGGATATCCATCTACGAGCCCGACGAGGGGGACCGCGACGATGATCCTGTCTCCTGGGAGAAGGCGAACCCAAACATGGGGGTATCGGTCAACACAGGCATGCTGCAGGACCGCTACGATAAGTGCAAGCTCACTGAATCCGATCTGGTGGACTTCCGGATCAAGAACATGGACAAGTGGGTCATGGGATCGACCAGGTGGGCGAACATGGACATCTGGCTCGAGCGCTGTTGTGATCCCTTTGATGCCAAGGAGTTGGTGGGCCGTACCTGCTACGGCGGCTTGGACCTTTCCAGCACCAGTGATTTTACTGCCTTCGTGCTCACCTTTCCTCCCCGCAGTGAGGGGGAGAAATGGAAGCAGCTGTACATGTTCTGGGTCCCTGGGGACAATGTCGTTGCTCTCTCAAGACAGCTAAGGAAGCCGTTGCAGGATTGGATTGCCAAGGGCCTGATGCGCGCCCCTCTCGGTCCCGTGGTGGATTACCTGGATGTGGGCAATTTCATCAGGAACTGCATGGAGCGTTATGATCTGAGGCTCATCGCCTGTGATGCCTGGAAACTTGAGCTCTTTGCAGCAAAAGTGGGGGATTGGTTCGAGTCGATCGCGGCGAAGTTCAGCCAGGGCATGAAGAACATGTTCCTGCCTGTGGACCAGTACAAGGAGGCATACCTGACAGGAACCATCACCTGCGGGGGAAATCCTGTCCAGACCTGGATGATGGACTGCGTGGAAAGCTCCACGGACACCAACGGCAATGCGAAACTGGTCAAGCCGAAACTGGAGCGATCCAAGACCAGGATCGACGGAGTGATTGCTGGAATTATGAGCTACAACACGGCGGTGGACAATGAAGGTCAAGCGGATATCGATGCGAAAGAGGATTTTATTTTTTTCTAGTCATCATTATGCGGATAAATCTTTTTTCTTAAGCCAAAAAGCATTCTCCGGTTTAATAATTAAGATATCTACCGGCCCCCCTACAGTCTCATTTACATTCTGGAAATGCATAGTCTGTGTTGTGATATCAACTGCATATTTTGCAAAATTAATCGCATCTTGCAAAGAATAAAGATTCCAAGGGATACTATAATTTGGTAAATCAGTATAGCTTCCGTCAGGGTTTTTTATTGCTGTCGGTTGAATCACTTTTGATAAAATTGAAGTTTCTCCGTCCCATCTAGCTCCTTGAGAGGAGGTATCGTCATTGATAATCGTGCCAGTATTTGTTTGAACAAGATATAACTTTTGAGTGAGTCCTTTACCTTCGTCTTCATAACCAGCAATGATGAAATGAATATTTAGGCTGGGATCCAGTTTTTGGAAGTAACTAATTATCAAACTAGGGACCGTACTTACTTTTGTATGTTCGGTAAAAAAACTACGAATAAAATCTTCAATGAATCCGGTTATCGGGAGTCCTTTAACGCTAGCACTCCCACAAGTAGATATTCCAATGTTATTTGGGCACTTGAAAGTTTTATTAACCGTGTCAGAACTATGAACACCAACTAGTACAGTAGTATTGACCCCGTTCACTTTAGTGTTGTTATATGACACCCTACTATCACTTGCTAACACCATTCCCTCATTAACGTAAACTGCAATAATGAACGACATATGCATTCTCCTTAACAAAGTATTAAGCACAAGATGTACTATAAGTAAAGAAATTTCTTAAACTACTATACTTTCTGATATCTGGAGAATTATTGCCTAGTCTTATTATAAATAGAGTGTCTCGCGAAAATCTCAGGAATTTGAGTATATATTTTGAAGATTGTTTAGTCTTGGTTAGAAGATGAGCGCTTTATGGTTGGAAGCCATACAAAGAGAAGATATCGGCACATAGCAAATTCTGTATCATTATACATGGACTCAGCCCCTAATTGGCAATACAAATAACTGGAGTTATAATGACAAAAGGAAACAATTATGGCTAAAAATAAGGAACGACAACATTACATCCAGAAAGCTAGCTTGATCCCGTGGGCAGATGATAATAAGAATATTTTTCTATATCTCAAGAAGGATAGAAAAATCATTATCAGTTCACCTGGAAATATCGGTGTAGAGCGCAATTTCTATGCGCTCCCTGACTTAAGTGAAACAGAATTATTAATGGCTCTAGGATTAACTCATTTTGCAGGAATCCCAGATAGTTATATTTTAGCATTGCATTCACATAGTCTCGCAAAACAAAATGCTAAAAATGATTTGGAAATGAGAGAATTGCAAAAAGTACAAAATACTTATATCGAAGAACTATATGGAGTGGTAGAGTCAAGTTTTCCCAGAGAACAGTTGATTGCGAACGATTTGTCTTTTTGGAGAAAAGATAAAAAAATGACTCAAGATTGTGTGGCGTATATAGTGCGCCAGCAGTTTAGAACAAAAAGAACTCAAGATGTAATTGTCATGCATCAAAAGGAGAATTCTTATTGGAATGGTAATTATATTGATTGGAAAAAGGTATACAAGTATTACAATTTTATCCTACCTATCAATGTGATTGATAATATTATGAATTCAATTCATCTATTTAATCTTGAAATAGTTGCAGTAGAAAATGGGGATGCTTTACTAATAGGTGATCAGCCAGTAATCAATCTGGAAACATGGGAACCTCAAGGAAGTAACCCTCTTTCTCGTATTTCGTTATACTATCCATTAAGCCCTCTGCAGGCTTTATGCCTATATCATCGTGACTCAAAAACCCAGTTTCATGGGAAATTGTCACAAGAGGATGTTGACAAGCTAAATAACAAACAAATCGAGCGTTCTCTATATCAGGTATACAGCAATAGCGAAAAACTACTCCAAAAATACTTTGATTAACAAATGCAAAACCTCCTAGATTTATGCTGGAGAACCCGTAGAAATATTTTGGCAATTTTACCTAAGCAGAAATGGGTGAAATTCCTGTTCCCATAAGTGCCTTGATTTCCCGCCACTTCCCTTAATTCCCACAATTACCCCCTGCCGCCCGTCGAGGATCGCAGGGGGTTTTCGTATGCTTGACCCATGGGATTGGGCAAGCTGTTTCACAAGATCAAGGATTCGATTTCCGTCTCGGTGGGCAAGAGCCTTGGATGGGCAGACCTCATGTCCTTCGACAAGGACAAGGCCTTGGAAAATTCGGCCTTCTGGATTTGTCTGATGAACCTCGCCCGAACCTTCGGCTCGCTTCCGATCCACGCCTATACAAAACTCCCGAACGGCACCAGGTCCACCGACACCAACTCGCCCGAGGCGATCCTGCTGCGCCATCCCTGCCCCTACATGAACCCCTACGCCTTTAGGTTTTGCATGAGCATCAACTTCGAGCTCTACGGGGTGGCATACGCCAAGATCATCCGCTCGACGGTGGGAAAACCGATTGCCCTGCACCCGATTGCCTCCACCCTGGTGGTGCCCACGGTCACCGATGGCAAGCTGGGCTACCAGTATTCTCCCACCGGTGAGATCATACCCAAGCGCGACATGCTGGTCATCCTCAACCTGACGGCCAACGGAATCCTTCCCCTCTCCCCCCTGGAGTACGTGAGGAAGGACCTGGCCGTTGCCGATGCCGCCAAGGTCATGCAGCACAACTGGTTTTCACGCGGTACCATGCTGGGGGGAATCGTCAAGGTCCCGGCCAACACAAGCAAGGAGACAAAGGACGAGATCCGCACCTCCTTCCAAACGGGCTTCGGGGGGAGCGCCAACAGTTTCAAGACCGCCGTCATCCCGGACAACACTTCGTATGAGCCGGTGAAGATCGACAGCAAGACAGCAGAGTTCCAGGAAGCGCAGAAATGGACGGTCAGCGAGGTTGCCAGGCGCTTCGGGGTGCCCGAGGCCTTTGCGGGCGGCTCGGTCAAGGAGACCTATGCCAACGCCGAGCAACGCGGCATCGACCTGGTGCAATATGCCATTCTCCCGCGTTCGGTGGCCTGGCAGGATGCAATCAACGACGCACTTTTTCCCCACGATGCCGGTCGGTATGTGAAGCTCAACCTCAACGGCCTGATGCGCGGCGACGCAACAACGCGGTCCGCTTATTACCACAACGCCCTGATGGACGGGTGGATGAGCGCCAACGACGTGCGATCACTTGAGGACATGGATCCGATCGAATTCGGGGACCTGTACATGGTCCCGATGAACTACGTTCCGCGCTCAGTGGCTGCCACCACAAACCCTTATACGTATCAGGGAATCGAGACCAAGGAAGCCAGGACTGGAAATACCGACACCAAGCCAATGACTGACGCCAGACGGCTCGAGGATCTTTCCTACATGGCTGAGCGCTCTGCAGCATCCGCAACGCAACGCAAGGCGATTGAGAAACTTGCCAGGCGCCAGCTTGCCCGGGAGATCAAGGCCCTGGAGGACCTGCTCGCATCGGGTACCGGCTCTTCCGATCTGCTTGAACAGTTCAGAATTGCCACCGAGAAGATTGCGCGCGAGTTCGGCGACCAGTACGTCGAGGCATTCTCTGCGATCGCCAAAAAGATCCAGCCGATCGTGCAGCGGCAGGTGAAGACCGGAGCCTCAGTCGATGCGGACGCCTTCAATAAGTTCGTGAAGGCTTATGGCTATGCAGCCAGCGACCGGCATGCGGCAGCGCGGGTGTTCGCCCTCTCCAAGAGCATCGAGGGACTTCCCGATGACCAGATGGGTGATGCGGTGTCCCAAGCCACCCAGAACTGGGTTGCCACGGTGCCCAACCATGAGGCCCAAACCGAGACCAACAGATCGGCCAACGCAATGACGGTGTTCCTGTACGGGGCGCTGGGGGTGAGCGTGATGCGTGTGGTAGCCTCGCCCGACGCATGTGATTTCTGCAAGAAAATTGACGGCAGGGTCGTGGAGGTAAACGGCTACGTACTGAAAGCCGGTGAGGATGTGGACGACGGGGAAGGGAATGTGATGCACATCTCCAAAAGCAAGAAGCATCCCCCCTTCCATGACGGGTGCGAGTGTTCCGTCGCACCGGGGAGATAGAAGTGCCGAGAGACAAGAACCTGAAGCTGCTGCGCGAGTACGCAACGGCATCGAACATCAAGCGCCTGGGAGAGGATAGGCTGACCGAGCAGGCCGGGTCGGTGAGCGCATGGAGCGCCCCGATCTGGAACATCGGAAGGCTCAACCTCAATGGGCGCGTATATACCGACGAACTGGCCAAACGACTGGTGGCAGAGAACAGGGCCACCCTGGCCTATGATTCACACCGGCACGAATGGGGCGAGGCCTACCTGGCAGCCGTAGCGGTGGTGAAGAATCCCCGCATCGAAGGCGATCAGCTGTGGGTGGACATCTTTTTTGTCGACAAGGCATACAGCGAGAAGCTTGCTGCCATCCACGAGGCGGGGGTGAGCATCGGCGTTTCCAGCGTGGGTTACGGGGAGACGGACAAGGACGGGGTGGTCAATGCTACCACCTACGAGCTGGTGCGTTTTTTGGACTTCGTCACCGATCCTGCCAACGAGACGTATGCAGGCCCCGGTGAGGAAGCCACAGGTAAGGAAAAGAAGGAAGAGAGCGCAAGCAGTCAGGAGCCGGGCGGGGTGCCGCCCGAACCCACCGGGGAGCTGTCCCTGGAAGAGCAGAAGCGGCGCATCGAGATATTGAAGAAAGTCGAGGCACTCGACTAAGGAAGGAAAAACATGACTGCAAAACAACTGCGTGAGAAGCTTGCCCTGTTGCGCAAGGAGCGCCGGGACCTGTTCGGCAAGATGACCGACGGCTACAAGGCCGAGGACCTGGCTGCCTACGAGGCAAAGGCCAAGGAAATCCACGACACCGAATACGCCCTGACCGAGGCCGAGCGCATCGAGCTGGACGACAGGATGGACGAGGATGCCGCCAAGGCCCTGGAAGAGGGCGGCAGGGAAAGGATCACCGACGAGGAGCAGAAGTTCCTCGCCTCGATCCGCGACGCGGTAGCAGTAGGCTTGACCTACACCGGACTCATCCCCTCCACCATTGCGAGTGAGATCATCAAGAAGCGCGAAAGCTACGGGAAGCTGCGAAGCCGCTGCCGCCGCATCACCCTGGCCGGGGATTACACCATCGCCATCGACGGCGACCAGGTGACCGCAGAGTACGTCGGGGAAGGTGGACAGATTCCCGAGAAGACTCCTGGAATGGGCAAGGTCTCCTTTACCGCCTACAAGCTGGGCGTGCTGGTCAAGGTCTCCGAGGAATTCATGGCAGACGTGGCCGTGGATGCCATCGCATGGCTTGTGGAGAACATCTCCCGGGCCTTCGCCAAGAAAGAGGACACCGAGATCCTCAAGGGCACCGGCAGCGGTGACAGCCACATCACCGGCATCCTGAAGGTCGTGACGGCCAACGCGATCACCACCGCAGCCGCTGATGCGATCACCCTGGACGAGGTCAAGCGCCTGATCGGGTCCCTGGGCGAGTATGCCACCGGGGCCGTGCTGATCATGAACCCATCCACCCGCCTGGAACTGAGCCTGCTCAAGGACGACAACGGGCAGTACTATTTCCCGCCCCAGACCGAGCTGACCAGCATCCAGGGCAAGGAGATCATCACCCTCGACGATGTGGACGCCATGGGAGCAGGCAAGCGTGCGATCATCGCAGCCAACCTCTCCTACTACCAGATTGTGGACCGCCAGGGCATGAAGCTCACGGTACTCAACGAGCTGTACGCGGAAACCGACGAGAAGGGCATCAAGGCCACCGAGCGGCTGGACGGAAACGTGCTCAGAGCCGAGGCGTTCAAGGTGCTTGCCTGCAAGGCGGCGTAGGGGGTGAGTGATGGCCGACCTGATCACGCTTGATGAGTTGAGAAGCATCTACGGCTTCACCATCGCTACGGGAGGGAAAACCGAGGCGATGTACGAGGCTTTGGTGCGCAGTGCTTCCCAGGCCTGTATGAACTTCGTCGGCCGTGATCTCACCCTCAGGGATGTGGTGGAGTTCCAGGACGGCAACGGCCACGACCGTTTCATCCTGGACTGCACCCCCGTCGCTTCGGTTGAGTCTCTCTCGGTGGATCCGCTGCACCGGTTCGGGACCTCCCTTTCACCGGACCGGTACCGCTTCGATGCTGATACTGGCATCGTCACCCTGTACGGGATCACGGTCCCGGCGGTTAAGGACTGTATCCGCATCGCCTACAGCGCAGGCTATGATCCCATCCCCGACGACATCAAGGCAGCGGTCGCCGACACCATCCAGATGATGGCCAGGCGCCTGACCGGGGTGGCGGGCGGTGTGACCTCAAGGACTATGGCCGACGGGGGGACCGAGCAGCTTGAGACGGTGGCGCCCACCGACTACGCCAAGTTCCTGCTTCGCGCCTACCGGAGGAACGTTGTCAGATGAGTACGCTGCGCATAGACATCGACAAGGAGATGGGAGAGCGGATCAAGCGCCTGGGAGGGTCCTTGCCCACAATCCTTAGTTTTTCGGCCTCCGAGGTCGCCGACGACCTGGCTTCCTACATCAAGGAAACCTTCCTCACCGGAAGGGCGTTGGAGAAGAGGACGGGCGAGACGTACGAAAGCGTCAGGGGCTACAAGGCCAAGCGCGGGGACCAAGGCCATTTCGTGGACTTCGGTGTAGGGGTGAGGGGGCACCTGAACTACCTGCACAAGTTCAGCGGAACCGGGCGTGATTTCATGGGCAAGGGCGGTGAGGCGTATGAGGCCGCCGGGCGATGGACCGCCCTGGTGGAGCAGAACCTGGAGCGGATGGGGCGCAAGCTGGAGGTGTTGTGAACCTGGACATGTACAAGGTGCTTTCGGGCATCCTCGATCATCTGAAGAGATCCCTGCAGGATGACATCATCCTGCAAGGCCTCGACCCGATCGAGGAGTGGTCCGTCGGCTACCGGGATGTGGTGAGCGGTCTGCACGCCCACCCGGCACTACTGGTCAAGAGCGACCGGGACTACACGAGTCCCGACGGGCCGTCCTACCAGAGAATGGAGATGGACATCGCATTGGTGTTCCGCTGCGAGGAGCCCGATGAGGGATACAAGCGGCTTTGCTCATACCAGGGAGTCATCGATGCAAGGCTGCGCGATGATCCACACCTGGGCGGCTATGTCGCCGAGATTGTGAATACCACTTTCTCCAAGGCGAGGGACAGCTCGGGAACCCTGTTCTTCCTGTTCCTGGACCTTGAGATCGACATCGATGTGGTTGCATGGAGGATGGACTGATGGCAGTCAAGTGCAAAGGCTGCGGGCACAGGATCGAGGGGAGAAACCTTCCCCAGCTGTGCCCCAAATGCGGCAAGGTGATGGTTCCCTACACGGTGAAGACCGAGGGGAAGGAAAAGAAGGAAAAGTTTCTCGAGAAACTCGAGGATTGACGGGGGATAGGGTATGGCTACACAGGTTTTGACGGGCAAGGACGGCAAAGTGAAGGTCGGGACCGACCAGATCGCATATTGTGATACATGGTCGATGGACCTGAGCCAGGAAGTGCAGGAAGTGCTCAAGCTGGGCACAAATTGGGCGGGCGCCCAGGGCGGCAAGAAGGGTGCATCGGGCAGCATCGGGGGCAGCTACAGCGAGAGCGAGACGGCCCTGGCTGCAATGGTAACCTCCTGGCTGGGAGCCGATGAGGTGCGTGCGGACCTGCACCTGGTGCAGAGTGCCACCAAGGAGTATTCGGGTCCTGCGGTGCTGAGCTCGTTCAACATGAGCACCCCCGCAGCGGGCAAGGTGACCTGGTCTGCGAACTTCACCTTCGACGGTGCGCCGACCGAGGGGACCCCTGCAGCATGAGGCTGAGCATAGCGACTACGGGAAGCTTCAGCCCGACCTGCTTTGACGGCGGGGGTCCGGAGGAAACTTCGCGGCCCCGCGTCCAGTACAAGCTGCTCACCGGTGAGCAGGTGGAGATGATCCGCGCAAGCGAGGACAAGGAAGGCTGGGCGAAGATCTGGAGAAGCCAGGTGACCGCCTTGGAGGGTGTGACGTTCGAGATCGACGGGGTGGAGAAACAGGTCCCGGTCAAGGAAGTCCCGGACATCCCCGGCACCTACCTGCTCTACTTCGAGACGGCCCAACACATCCTCAAGGAAAGCATCCTGGGGCTGGAAGCTAAAAAAAAATTGCCCTGACCTTCAGCCTGCTTTGTGAGGGCTACACGGCTAGTTACAAGCGCGTGTACGGGGATTCCGGCCGGACGACGGTGCTCAAGAGCGGGCATGAGGTGAGACTTGATGACATCGCAGAGATCCTCTCGGATGCGGGGGATGCCTACGACGCCATCGCCTTTTTTCTGCGATGGAAGATGATGGGATGGCCCTACCGGGGAGGCTGGGCCGAGCAGCCTGCAAGGATTTTTGAGATCGTGGAGCTGCTGGATCCGTTGGACCGGCTGTACCACCCGAGGATGATGTAGATGGCCAAGGATGTACGGATAAAGGTATCGAGCGACACGGCCCAGGCCGAGGCGGGGCTGAAAAAGGTGGGCTCTGCCATCGACGGCATGGGTGCTGCCAAGGCGTCGCAGGACGTCGGAGCCTTTGCGGCGTCACTGGTGCGCACCGGCATCGCTGCTGCTGGCATCTCCCTGTCCCTTGCCAAGGTCGTCTCCACGGCTAAAGAGTCGGTCGCACTCTACGCGATCCAGGCCAAGGCCGAGACCTCGCTTGCCGCGGCCATCAGGGCCACCGGCCAGGAAAGCGTGTACACCATCGGACAGCTTCGCGAGTACGCATCATCGCTTCAGGCGGTGACCACCTACGGCGACGAGGCGATCCTTCCCATCACCCAGATGATGCTGCAGACGAAGAAGATCGGGTCCGACATCATGCCCCAAGCCACCGAGGCCGTGCTGGACATGGCCACCGCCCTGGGGACCGGTACGACGGAGAACGCCAAGAAGCTTGCGCGTGCGCTTGCCGACCCGGTGCAGGGGATATCACTGCTGAAGGAGAGCATGGTCATCCTCAGCTCCGAGCAGCAGGCCTCGATAAAGAAATTCGTCGAGCAGGGCGATACCGCCAAGGCGCAGAAGGTGATCCTAGAGCAACTGAGCGCCACCTACGGCGGCCTTGCACGCGCCCAGGGGGCGATGGATGTTTCCAAGATCGAGCAGATCAAGAACACGATCGGGGACATCAAGGAGAATCTCGGCCAATCCATCATCGACGGGCTGAGCCCGGCAATGACCTGGCTTCTGGAGAAGCTGCAGACGGTGAATGAGAAAATCGCCCAGGCCAACCGAGAGTCGGGCCTGGTCAAGCCGTCGGACATGAGCGATGCGGAGCTGCATCAGACCTGGGAAGCCTTGACTGCAAAGGTCGAACGCTACCGCGACCAGGTCCAGAAGGCCGCTTCCATCGGCGATGCCTCCACCGAACTGCTCGCCCGGGGTTTCCTGGATGAGATCCTCGCCTCCTACGATCCGGTGGTGGATGAGCTGAACAAGCGAGCCCGGGAGGCTGGCTACACTTCTGCCAACGCCTTCGGCAAGGCCTACGCCGACATGATGGCCAGGAGTAAGATCGAGAACCCCCAGACACTGGCGGATGAGAAGAGGTCGATGCGCGCTCTCAATCCTTCCTCACTTATCCCTTCGAGCACCGGCATCACAAAGACCGCCAAGGAAGAGATGGCCGAGTTTGCCACAGCCCAGCAGCAGGCCTATGCAATGGTCACGGCTACCGAGGGCTACCAAAGGCTGTTGGTCCAACAAGAAAACCTGCGCCTGGAGGCCCTGAAGGAAAGCAACCTCAAGGCGATGGAGAACCGGAACCTCACCGAGAGCCAGGTCGAAAGCTACCGCGAACTGAACCGCCTCCTGGATGAGCAGCTTGAGATCAATCGCAAGCTCGGCGAGAGCAAGAGCGGGGTCGATTCGTTCATTGAGACCAACGCGATGTTTGCAAAGGAGACTGCAGAGCAGGAGAAGGAACGCCTCTTGAACGCATACGACATCGCCCGGGCCTACCAGAGGCAGACCGACCTCACCGACGAGCAGAGAAAGAACATCGACAAGATCGTGCACGGCCTTCAGCAGGCCATGCTCGTCACGGCCGAGGAAGGAAAGAGGACCGCCCAGACGGTCAAGGCCGAGATGGAGGAAGCCTTCGAGGAAATGTTCCCCACCACCGGCATCAAGTCCATCGCCAAGGACGTGCAGCAGGTGTTCGCCGGGATGCAGGACTTCATCAAGGAGAACTTCGGAGATATCACGGCCTGGGGCCTGAACGTGTTCAGCACCATCGCCGATGCCCAAAAGAAGGCGTCGGAGGAACAGATCAAGACCCTTGAGAAGCAGATGTCTGCCGAGAAGAAGCTGCAGGAGAAACAGACCAAGGCCATCAACAGCCAGTACGAGGCACGGACCCAGACGCTTGCGGACAAGTACGCCTGGGGCCTGATGAGCTATGAAGATTACATCGCAGCCCAGCTCGCTCTTGACCAGGAAAAGACGGCCAGCGAGGAGGCGGCGGCATCGCGCTACGAGGACCTTGAGCGACAGAAGGAGCGGATACAGAACGAGGTTTCCAAGAAGGCCTTCGAGAACCAGAAGGCGCAGAGCGTCAGCCAGGCCCTCATCCTGGGCGCCCAGGCCATCCTGCAGGGGTACGCCACCCTCGGGCCTATTGGCGGATCCATCGCCGCTGCAGTCATCGCAGGGGTCACAGTGGCCCAGATCGCCACGATCAACAGCCAGCAGTACACACCGTCCACGGCATTGGCCGAGGGGGGGATTGTCTACCGGCCCACCACGGCTCTCATCGGCGAAGGCGGCGAACCCGAGGCGGTGGTCCCCCTCTCCAAGGCTGCGGACTTCGGCTTCGGTTCCAACAAGGCAACCAGGACGCAGGTGACCAACGTCTATGTCACCGGTCCCACGTATACGGGAGACCAGCTTGCCGAGAGCATCGCAGAGGGAATCGCACGCGGTCAGCGCATCGGGCGCATTCCCGGTTGGGAGGAGTAGATGGACAAGGCAACCTACACCCTCCATCTTGACTTCGGCAGCGGCTGGGAGGACTACAGCGACCGCATCATCCTCAGTGACGGCTACACCCCGCGCATCTGCATCGGCAAGGGGGGAACCCACGAGATACAAACCGTGAACCTGAAGATCCACAAGGCGGCGGGCCTGGGGGCCCGGCTTGCCACCACCGACGATCCGATCCCGGCCAGGCTGCTTCGCAACGGCCTCTCCGTGATGACCGGCATCATCCGGCCCTTCACCACCTCCAAGGCTGCATTGAACCGCATGGAGGCGATCGGCCTGTCCATCCTGGACCGCTCGGCGACGCTGGAGCAGTACGTCTTCGACTCCAAGCGCTGGACAAACCTCACGCTGATCAACCGCGCCAATCCGACCAATTCTCTGATCCACAGGCTCTTTTCTGAGGCCGGGGTGGATGCATCCGACATCCTGGTGGATTTCGACCGGACCGAGGTCATCCCCTGCTACGCCCTCTCCAACGGGGAGTACATCTCGGCCAGGATCCAGGAGGCGCTCTACGAGTACAGCCTCACCTACCGGGCGACCGCAGAAGGGAGATTCAGGATATTGGACATCGCCCCCGACCAGGTCACACCAAATCTGACCATACGCACGGCCGACCTGAGGACCGAGTTCGCGTTGACTCGCAGCGACAGCTCAAGAAAGGGCGCTGTCGTTCGATGGTACCCGGTGCTCACCAGAAACCAGGTCCCCGTCTATGCATATGAATTCGCGGGCACCCCGGCAACGCTTGCAGGGGGAGGAATATTCCCCCCGCTCTCGGACGCCCAGGGCTACCGGCTGCCCTACGACATCTCAGAGCTCACCGACGGAAAGCTCCTGGCCATCGCAAATCCTGCCCTGCAGTATGAACCGGCCACCCTGCTTGCGACAGTACATACCGACTTTGGATCCGACGACTGCAGCGCCTATCTGCGCTCGACCAGCTCATCCTCCCAGAACCTGACGGGTTTCCGAATCATCGCCGACGTCTGGTACCAAGGCAGAAGCTACAGCCAGCAGGTGGTCCAGGGCAGCAATCCCAAGACCTATACGGCCAAGGTGATCAGCGAGGCGGCCAGCGCCCAAAGGCTTGCGCGCATCCTCTCGCTGCGCCAGACGGTCGGCCAGCAGTCCTACAGCTTCGAGTCGGTGGTCTCCCTCGAGCCCGCCCAGATCGTGAGGGTCGTCGAGGACCAGGTCAGCCAGCTTGATGTGACGCTTCGCATCCTGTCGCGCGAGTTCGATGCCACTACCGGACGCTACCGCTACACGGCCGAGGGGACCGGGCCGATCGACCTGGCAATACCCGTCGAGCAGATCGACGCGCTGGAGAACGCGCTGGGCAAGGGCAGGCAGGGTCCCGAGGGACCGCGTGGCAAGAGCTACCGGGTGGAGGTCGAGTCGACCAACGGGATCATGTTCCGCCCGGGCACCCAGTACACCCGACTCATCGCCCGCGTATTCGACGACACCGGGGAGATCACCGAGAGCGTGAATGCGGCCAACCTGTACTGGACGCGAAAGAGCCAGTCTCCGGTGGGGGATGAGGCTTGGAATACCGCCCATGCATCCGGATACAAGGAAATTGATTTAACTCCTGCCGATTTTTACGGCAGTACGTCTTTCAAGTGTGAATACAAGGAGGTCCGCTGATATGGCACAGACATTGGCCACCGGACAGATCACGTTCATCGATTACAATGATGCCCTCTCTCTGACAGGGTTCATCAACTCCACCCATCCCAAGACCCAGGTCTACTCAAAGGACGGCGGAGGCACCTATGCGGCCAACTGGGCGAGCGCGAACAACCTGCTCACCGCCCAGGTCTTCCGCCAGGCAGCGGGGGCTGCGGGCCTGGACCTGCTTTCACCTGCCGGGGGAAACGGGGTGGGCATCACCAATGCCAAGTGGACCCTCAAGCTGTTCACCGACAGCGCGGTGACCATTGCAGCCGGGGCCTCGAACGCCACCTTCGGCTCGGTGGGAGCTGCGGCTCCCTTCGTCCTGACACTGAACAAGAACTGCATGACCGAGGCCAAGCCGAGCTTGGAATGCACCTTCAGCTGCACCTACACCGATCCTTCCACATCGCTTTCCATCGACTTCAAGACCTCGGTGACCTTCTCGCTGATGAAATCGGGGGGCAAGGCAGTCTACGTGCAGCTCTACGAGGACGGCGGCCAGTACGTGATCCGTAACGGCGCGGTGGCAACGAACACGCTGCTTCTGAAGTTCGCCGTCTTCCGAAACGGGGTGAAGGACACTTCCGTAACAGGATCGGCACAGTGGAAGTACCGCGACCCGGGCGGGAACTGGACCAACGACGGATCGGCCGTGGCTCTTTCCAACTCCAATCCGGAGACGGCGGCGACAAAGAGCATCAGCGCAGCGACCGTGGATGCGATCACCAACGCCCGCACCTACCGCATCGAGTTCACCGACAACGACAACGAGGCCGACCAGGCGGGGACGGTGTACTCCTCCGAGGTCACGATCCTGGACCTTACCGACCCCTACCAGGTTTCGTGGATCGTGGAGGGCGGCACGGTGTTCAAGAACGGGGAAGGGACGAAGCGGATCAAGTTCAAGCTCTACCAGAACGGGGCCGAAGTTGACCTGGTCAGCGGCTCCTACAAGCTCTACCGTCTCACGCTGCATGATCAGAACGGAAACCTGACCTACTTCAAGTCCGCCTTCGACCTGGCCACCTCCATCTCCGGAGCCATCGCAGCCGGGGCGACCTCCCTGGTCGTAGCTTCGGCCGGGACCGGTGCCAAGGCGATTGTTGCAGGCGACCGGCTGGTACTGGAGCCGGGTGTCTCGGGCAAGGAGGAGATCGTGCAGGTTTCCCCCTCCTACGTCTCTGGTACGACCATCCCCCTGGCTGCGGCGGTCCAGTATGCACATGCGGCATCCGCCCCCATCAAGTCGGCTGTAAAGAAATGCGGCTTGACCGACACCGAGCGGGTGGTCACCGTCACCGGCGATGACATCTTCAACCTGGGATCCACCGATGTGGAGGTGCTGGGCTGATGAGACTGCTTGCCGCCTCGTCCATCACATTCACCGACCTGTCCGATGCCAGCGGCGCGATGCTCACAAGCGACGTGCTGCTGGTTCCCTGCGACTCGGCCGGGGTGCCCAAGCTCGCCCTGGGCTCCTCCCCCCTGACATCCAGGATGATCATCCTCCAGGGAGGGGTCGAGCAGACCGGGTGGTCCTTCAGCCGCATCCAGCAGGGCGTGACCTCCTCCGTCGATTCGTCGGGGGTGGTGTCGGTGACCGCCATCAGTGCCGACAACGGGTATGTGGAAATCACAGCCACAAAAACCGGCCAGACTCCGCTGCTCAAGAAGTTGACGGTGACCAAGGTCTACCAAGGGGATACCGGGGAGCCGGGTCCCCAGGGTCCGATGGGCAATCCGGGGCAGCTGGGCATGTATGCAGTCGGCACTGTGCTGTACGTCAAGGGTTTTTCCGACGATGGTACACTCACCGCCCCGACCGGAATCATCTATGTAGAAGGTCAGAGGTATGTGGTCCCGGCCTATTCCCAAACCCTCACCGCCGACGGGAAGGGATATGTGATCTTTACCGGAACCTCTGTCCAGTTCGCCAAGCTGAAGGCCGACGGATCATCGAAACGATGGGAACCCTACAATGGTGGTTCGGCCATCGCATCGGATTTCTTCGTACTGGGATCGTTCATCAAGAACGGTGCAGCCATCGATGACATCTATTTCTCCATGCCCGAGCGGGCGCAGGACTTCGAGCGTTCTCATTTCATGGACATACTGGCAACCGGGGAGATCCAGGACATTAACGTGTGGGCGCAGGCAAACGGGATGGACCAAGTATTTCAGAGGATTGCTGTTCTGGAGGCTTTCATCAACAAGATTTTTGCCAATGAGGTCGAGATGGCTTTGGACGGCATCCTCAAGTCCAAGGGGTATGACGAGGATGGCAACGGAATGCCGGTCGAGGGCTACCAGCTGAAGAGCAAAGGTGGCGTACTCAGTGCGGTTCTTGCGAGGTTGAGGGCTGCGAGGATCTTGGATGCCACGATCACGGGCAATACCGTCATTGACGTCGGGGACTCCTCGGAATCACTCTTCAAGACGCAATACGGTTCCTCCGGGGTTGGTTCCTACCCGATTCCGATCAAGACAAGATGGAAAGGATCTGATGCATACAACTCGGTGGCGGCGGGTGCTGCAGGTGAGGCAACCTACAACAGTTCGACTTCCGAATACGATAAATACTTGAAAACGGTACCATACACTGCTAATGCCAACGGTGCGCTGCTACTCATAGGCATAAACAGCTCCATCCAGCCAAAGCAAGCCGATCATACCGTTACCCATGCAGGAGTGTATCATATTTATGCCAGTAGCCGTTCAGTGTTGGGGTCAGGAAGCAGCACCCACCTGGTGAAAATCAATAATGTCGTCATCACCCAGCGTACTTCCTCGACCAGCGGCAATATAACCACCTACAGCCAGCCCCATTACCTGAATGTCGGGGATGTGATCCATGCAGAGGTAGGAGGGGATTATCAGGGGGCCGTGTCAATCTCGTTCAGCGAGTACGCCCTGGTGCTGTACAAGGGTACGATTAATGCAATCACGAACCTGTTTGCCATCAGGAACAATAATTCCGCCTACGCGGTGAGGGTGACCATCGGCTCTGCATTTGACTCGAACAACTTCAAGAGTCTCGCACCTGTAGATGCCTGGTACAATGCCTTGGCGAACAACCAGACCATGCCATGCACCTCCGCCAGCAGCATCTCCATCGATGGGAGTCCATACACAGCAAAATACCTGTCAAGGACTCCAGGGACATTGACAATCATCACCACCGGAGGCGACGTATTTACATTTTCAGCACCCTCGACATCCGGCGATCCGTCCCAGCAGGGGTGGCACAATATTTCCGGGACGATATACCCGGCAGGTGAGCCGAGAGGTCTGCTGGTCAGCAATCTTCTGCCTATCGGATCGGACAAGGAAATCGGCGAACCGGGAAACAGATTCAACTATGGATACTTTAAAACTCTTGATGCGGTATTACTACGAGGAAACGTAAATTCGGAGGGAACGGGTAATTTGGTGTATGGGGCGGTGTTCAACTAATGGCAAGTAGCGGGCAACTTATCAATCAAGCAAATTGTGCCGGAATTCTATATGACAGTGGAGAAAATGATACGTCTACTTCTTCCTTCACTTATGGGTTTGGTAATTCAATGTGGTTCAGGGCTTGGTCAGGTTCGGCTTCGAATATATACCAACCTCATCCAAAGGTGGCGTGTGAATTTTGGCGATTTTCCATATCCACCCAATCTTGGGTACTTATTGACAATAGAACAATCGGCAGAGATACAGCTTGCATCTATCAAGTGAGATGCACCACAGCCCCTCCAATGGGAGCCCCGACTGCTCAATATAACGGTGATGATAGTTATCTTTTTCTTTTCAGGGCAACCACCACAACTGGTGAAAGAAGCCGGTGTAATGACAGGATTGTGATGTACAACATCGGCAACGATCCCACTTGGAACACAACAATCAAGGATAGATTTATTTATGGAAAACCTGATACCGGAGTTAGGTACCATGTTACTGATAATCGGAGTGGCGGGGCTGAACTTGCTCCTTTTACAACCATCTCGATGAGAGGAACCTTGATAACTGCCACCTTGGTTGGACGGATGATTAGCGTTCGATCAGCGGCATCTCGGACTTAAGGAGTTGTTCAATGATTGAGACCTTACTTGAGAAAATTAATCTTGCAGCACTGACGGAAGCTGTCAGGGCTTTGCATTTTGTGAAGCCATCCATCATCACAGCAACCGAGGATAATTTCAGCATCTTTGAACCCCACCCAAGATTGAGTCTTGTCCAGATTAACTACACGGACAACCTGTCCTTGAATAGCTATGAGATAGGCAAGATATATGTGAACATCAACTCCAAGACCGAACTGTCTTTCACAAACACCTATGATCTTCACGCTGTGAATTTGTATCTTGATTCAGATGAAAGTACAATTCACTCCTATAATCCGTTCGGAGAAAAACTTGCTGAGTATTACATCAATCGAGATGTGCTCTGGGATTGTTTGAGCAAAGAAACATATATGACCAAATCAACAGGTGACCAGTACTTCCCACACTATAAAAGATCAAGTGATAGTGCAATCAATGCCATCAGACAGGAGTGGTTCATGATGGAAAGGCTGCTCTGCTATTCTCTGAAATTGGATGGAAGAAAGAGTTTCTACATTATCGTCAACAAGGATTTGGATATTGATATGACATCCATCAACCTGCTGGAGGAACGCGTATGAGCGATGTTGTTTGGGTGGCCGTGATCACCGGTTCGGTCACGTTAGCCAACGCCCTGCTATCGCGCAGGTGGGGGAAGGACGATGAGCTTGCCAAGCTGCGCAAGGCGATTGCCAGCTTGTATAAGCAGGTGAACCGGATTGCCAAGGGCATGGATATCGCGTTGAAGAACGACCAGGTGATCTTCGATGCGTTGCGCAAGAATCAAATCAACGGTGAGAGCGAGGTGCAGGACAAAATTATGGAAGACTATTTCCGCGAGTGCGCCGTTGCCGGGTTCAAGGCCGACGGCAAGGAGGAATGATTATGGATTGGAAAGTGGTTGCAGCAGTCGTTGCTGCATTGGTGCTGGTCATAGGCTTCGGGATGGAGGCATACAAGAAATGGCTGCGCGAGGACAAGGCTGGGAAGAAGGAGATCATAACGGTGGCAGCTGTTCTTTCGCTGGTACTTACTGCATCATTCGCTTTCGGTTTGGGCTTCCCGGGCTTGCCCTGGACGTTCCCGGGGTACGCAGTCGGTATCTTCCTGCTGCAGTGGTTCATCGACCAGAAGGCCATCAAGAAAATATGCAAGGTCCTGGGAGTTTTCGGCAAGGCCAAGCTCAAGGAGTACGGGGTGACCAAAAATGATCTGGGGGTGCTGGATGAATGAACTGATTGGGGCGATCGGGGCGGTGGGAGCCGTGCTGCTGGCGGGCCTGTGGGCGCTCCTCAAGCACAAGTTGAGGAAAGCCCTGGCCAGGGCCGAGAAGGCCGAGCAGCGGGCTCAGAGCGCGGAGCTGAGGCTGAAGATCGGGGAGACTGCAGCCAAGGCCAAGGATGATATTCTCGCTGGCCAGAAAGAAAGGAAAGAGCAGAAGGATGCGGTGGATCAGAAGATCGCCGAGAGCGTACAGGAGGAGGATCCAGATGAGAAGAGGGAAACGCAGCAACAGATTGTTGAAGACATTAATGATCTGTTTAATAAGCGCAATACTGCTCGGTAGCTGCAGCACCCTCAAGCCGGTGAGCCCTGGAATTGAGCTGCCTTCCTTTGAGATGGTACGGCCATCCAGGCCGGTGTTGGAGCCGGTGATCATCCCCCAGGGGACGATCATTCCAGATGCGCTGCTTCGCAACTACAACGCCCTGGCCATGTACGCGCTGGACCTGGAGGATTATGCCTGGGGTTGTGATGAATACGGCGGTTTGGAGAAGTATGTAGATGATCTGACGGCTATTTGCAATCTTTAGCAAATCCTATTATTATTATTATTAGCGTACAACTTAGCTCTACTTGAAGAGGGTTCTCGGATATTTCCGGGACCCTCATTTTTATGTTCAGAGTGATGCAGCACACGTCTGCCATACAGGACCCTTATATAGATGAAAGGAATCACGGGGGTGAGTGTCCCTCCAAGATTGACGATGCGCAGATCTAGCTGTTCAAGATCAAGTGCTGGATACTCTCGGGTTCCCCGCTTGTCTATGATCTGCACATTACCTGTTTTCTCCTCGATGCTTACTTCAAGGATTACCGTACCATCCAGGAGGCAGAATCTATTCCGGTGGATTCCTGTTTCTCTATCAACATAAAGATGTTGGTACTCCAGACCGAGCTTGTATAAAGTTCCTTCAAAACCGGTAACTCCATGAAATTTGATCATTCTGCCTCCATAAATATTTGGACCACTCATGAGTAGAATGGTCCATGCCCGATACTGATATTAGCAACTAATCATCCGTTACCGATAGCCCTATGTTTTTGATGATGCTCATCGTAAAGACGGTCAATCGCATCAGCAACTCCCTTTAGGTTCATTGCTACTAGATGTGTATATCGTTGCTGCATTGTTATCAGTTCTTGATGGTGCCAAGCAAGATATTCAGCCACATCCAAGGGTTTTTGTCCATCGACGAGGAGATTTGTATTCAGGGAGTGACGCAATAAGTGTGGATTCAGTTTCTTCCACATGCTGGCGTTCTCTGAATCATTAGCAATAGCTGCAAGTCGAATTGCTGAGAAATAGTTTCCAACCATTGAATGTGATAGTGGGAAAAGACGACCTAGTTTTCCAGGTTTCCGTGATTCAAGAATTTTTCGAGTAATATCTGCTAATGGAATCACCCGAACAATTCCTTTCTTTGGCGGCTGGAATTTCCCCTTCACAGTGTATTGCTGATCAATGGTTAAAGTACCATTATACAGCTTCTCCTGAGTGATTCCTAACACCTCGCCACGTCGCATCCCTGTCGTAGCGATAACGATAAAAAAATCATAGATAGTGGTGTCTGGGAAGAATTCAGGATGATTGATCAACCATGCAATATTCTCAGCTGGAATCGCTTCTCTCCGCTCTTCTTCGTATCGGATGTTTGCCATTCGATTGCATGGAGAGTAGGGGATATAACCATCATCAACAGCTAAAGAAAAGATAGACTTGATCAATTGGAAATCTTGTTGCGCTGATCTACATCGACCACGTTTATCAATGATGATGACGCAGATATCTCTGATTTCCTGTCTGGTGAAATCCGATAAAGGTCGATTAAGTATCCTTTTGGGAAGCATCTTTCGCAGATTAACAGCCCGATAACCAACACGCTCTGCATGCAATTCTGAATACGACTCTTCTGTAATCAAGGCTTGTTGATACCTGGGATTTGTTTCCTTACTCGAGAATTTCTCCAACATGGAACCTAATGTTTTAGAATCATCGAATCCTAATGCCAGCCTTTGCACATATGCCTGGGCATATTTCAATGCTAGTTCCTTGTCGGATGTTCCTGTCCCTTTCTGTTTTCTTTGTCCTCTTCTGTCCGTGTACTGAAAGTAGTACCTGTTTCCCCGTAAATAGACTGATTCAACGTAGATAGTCATTCAACCTCCATTTTGGTGTCACTAAATTGACACCAATCACATAGAATATGAGGCTGCCAAGCTGAGGATGGTTGATGATGTAAGTCTTTACAAATAAAACAAAAGTGCAAGTGCTATTACTCTGTTTGCATTACTAAATCTAGTATGCTACAGGAGCAAATGCAAAAT
>WARP01000195.1_pt1 | contig 31177 bp, 14 predicted proteins | sample 4769151 | NCBI WGS metagenome assembly WARP01 (sample SAMN08893023, study PRJNA449175) | gut metagenome | isolation source: rumen sample fed with dry roughage | host: cow | place: India: Nagpur | collected 2016
TAGTATTTAGGATTAGAAATGAATTAACAAGAAGCAAAAGTACAAAAAAAAATTATATCTTAATCAATCGGTTGTTTTTTCTATTATTTAAATGTGTTTTTATGATTAAACTGCTTACGTTTTAATCATAATAATTGTTCATTTAATTGAATTGATAAATAAAAATGTCTTTTTACTTTGTTATTGAAGATTTTTTACATAAATTTGTCAATTGCTTTTATTGGGTTTTGTATGCTTGATTGTTAGCTAAACAACGCATAATAAAGAGTATAGAATTGAAAAATATAAGATATTAATAAGTAAACATATGAAAAAGCTGTATTTATTATTTGTACTATTGATGAGTTTTGGAGCATTTATACTAAAAGCTCAACCTATTCAAATGACTCATTTAAATTTCGAATCAGGTATTCCTACAGACTGGGTAATTACAGGGACAGTTTCCTCTAATTCAGTATTAGCTTCATCCGGCTCAAATTCGTGTAAACTAAAACCATCAACAACACAGGTTGTATTAACTTCTCCAACTTTTACGAGAAATTCAGGATGTAATGTGAGATTAGAATTTTCTCACATTCCAATGTTGAAAAATTTAACAGGTGGAGTAGGAGGTGGAAAGGTGGAGATTTCGATTGATGGAGGAAATAATTGGAATTTGCTATCCTTTACTGGATCATTAACATCCCCAACAACATATGATGCTAATTATGGGGGTGGAGTTTATCCTTTTTCTGGAAGTTTTAGAAAAGTTGATTACTATAAAGATACAGATCCATTAGTAAATATTCCTGAAGCAAATATTGATCATTCTTATTGGAGAAATGAAGTTTTTTATCTAGGAAATAGTCTTGGCACTTCAACAAGTTTTAAAATTAGGTTTATTCTCCCTGCAACACCAGTGGCTGATCAGTTTACTGGTTGGTATTTAGATGATATTAGACTAACTCAGGCAGCTAATTCAGCAAATACAATACGTATACCGCAATTTTCATCATTTAATTCTGTGCCAAATTTATACTATTTGCCAAATTGTAATGATGTATTAGTTTCAGCGAATATTAAATTCTTAGGTTCTTCAGCTCCAACAAATCCAGATTCAATTTATATAGAATATAAATATAATGATGAAGTTAGTATTAGAAAAGCCTCAATGTTATTGAATTCATCAAATAATGCTTATGAGGGGCATATTCCTTTTAAGGGATTTGACACTGTTGTGCATTGGAGAGTAGTTGTTAATGATAATATTGGGAATAAAGTAACATATCCATACTTGTTTGATAATTTTAATGAATTTGTAAGTGTTAGAGGATTTGAAGGAGAGTTTCCTTTCGCTACAACTGGTCTTTCAAATCAAGAAATTATGATGAGAACTAATCAATCCAGAAATTTAACTCAAATGAGATATAGGGCGTCAGAATTAAGAGCATTAGGTTATCGGGCTGGGCATATAAACAGTATTGTGTATAATGTTACACAAGCTACATCAAATTTTGTCATGAATGGTTTTAATGTTTATATGGCGAGTATTTCTCCATCACATACATTAGACGCTAATTATCAGTATTCAGGACATTTTGTACAAGTTCATTCTTCGAATATGGTTGCTCCTCAAGTAGGATGGAGGGTAATTCCGTTTAATCAACCATATATGTGGGATGGAGAAAGTGATTTATTGGTAAAAGTATGTTGGGATAATACGGCTGGAAATGTTGGAGGTGTTACAAAGATTGAGTGTGTCTCAGCCCCAGGAGCCTCGGGAGTAGTTCCCGCTGCAAAATCTTATCAGTTTTATCAAACAGGAGTTAGTTCAACTTCAGCATGTGGTGCTCCTTTTAATGCAAGTGATGGAGCTTTAAATTTTCGTCCGAATTTTAAATTCAGATTTGTAAATACATGCGTATTAGATTATGATATGGGTGTTACTAATAATATAGTTAATCCGAATAATTATGTGGTTCAAGCAAATATTCCTACACCGATTACAGTAAGATTGAAAAATTTCGGAGCAAGTAATTTGACTTCAGCGAATGTTTATTATAAATTAGATAATAATGCTAATACTGACGCTGGTATTTGGAATGGTACAGTATTAAATGGGGACTCAACCTCTTATCAGTTATCTAGTAATATTACTTTCCCTCCCGGTTTTAGATATTTAAAATCTTGGACAAAATTATTGCCACCTCTTGTTGATTTTGAACCTACTAATGATACAGGATATTACGAGATTGTTTCTTGTAATGGTCCTATGAGTGGAGAATATGCAATTGGGAATGTAACAGGTTTTGCTCCTGAAAGGAAATTCAATAGCTTTAAAGAAGTATTTAAAATGCTTCAAGGTTGTGGAGTCTCAGGACCTGTTACATTTAAAGTACTTCCTCAAAATATATATTCAGATTCTTTATTATTCCCGACTAATATCAATGGTTTGTCTGAAGTTAATTATGTTAAATTTGTAAGTTCAAATGCATCCTTGCCTGTATCAGTTAAAGTGAATAAAATACATAACTCTGTATTTAACTTATCAGGAGTACGACATTTAAAGTTTGAGAATTTCAACTTTACATCACCAGATAGTATTTTTAATGTATCGGACATAATAAAATTAAATGCGAATAGTTTTAATATTGAATTTAAAAAAGTACGATTTTCTCGAAATCCTAATGGAATGCAACCAAATTCGTTTGTCAATGTTGGAGAGGCAAATAATATTAAATTTGATAGTTGTGTTTTTGAAGGAGATGCAAATTATCAAATTTATATTAAAGGCTCTTCCCCAATTAATTTAAGTTCTGATATTACAATTATAAATTCTCAATTTAAAAATAATCTTGAGAATTCAATCTATGCCGAGTATACCTCGAATTTGGTAATAAACAAAAATACATTTGAGAATAATCGTACAATCAGTGCTCTTACTGTATATAATGTTTTAATCCAATCTTCCAATAATTTCGATGTTCAAATGAATAATGTTGTTTTGAATAATGTAAATGCTTTTGGGTTATCAAATATTTTACCGTCAACTACAAGATCAATAATTGCGAATAATAAAATAAGTATTACAAATAGTAATGATGCAACAAGTACAACTAATGTGTCAGCTATTAATATTTTAAGTGGTGAAAATATAATTATTGGATATAATAATATATATTCAAGAGATTATGGCAATTTACTTGCTTATGGATTGAATTTGGGTATAAATGGGCAAGTAATTTCAAATATAAAAGTTGTAAATAATATTATTTTAAGTGATGGATCTGGTTTCGCTGTATATGCTAGACCAACTACTTCTAATGCAATTCAATTTAGTAATAATGTTTATTGGAAAGAGACTACTTTAGCAATAACTTCAAGTCAAATAACATGGAAGTACAACAATATTAATTGCACAACTCTAACACAATGGCAAACAGTTTTGGGACAAGCAGGAGATACTAACTCTTATTTTGAAAATCCAATATTTGCATCTTGGAATCTTTTAAATACTTCAAATGCATTTTTGTGCTATAAAGGTATTAATGTGTCTGACATTTTATTTGATTTTAATAATGTTGCTAGACCTTCAACAGGGGGAACATGTATTGGGGCATTACAGTTTGACCCTCCTCCAAGTAATATTTTCGTAAAACAAGTATGGATTGAGAGAGGTGATTATAATATTGCTCCTGACGGTATTGATTTGTATTCTGAATGTGGTTTAGGTAATGAATATATAAAAGTTAAATTCTCAAATATAAGTCAAAATCAAATTCCAACAGGTCAAATGAAAATTTGGTTTGCAATAGATAATTTACCTATAACAAATAATCAGAAAGATACTATTAATTTTGATATTTCCCCAAACATTGATTACACCTATACATTTAGATTACCTTATGATTTTTCAGTTATAAATCAAAATAGGCAATTCAAAGTAAGGGCATTTTCAGTATTACAAGTTGATCCAATTAAAGCAAATGATACAGCTCATTGTTATATTTTATCACGTCACCAATTATCAGCTTTGCCTTTTCAAAATGCAACAATTAATTATGGTGATTCAATAAATCTAAGTATTACATCGAATGATTCTATTTATTGGTTCTTAAGTCAAGATAATCAAGTGCCTGTAATAAAATCAAAGAACTACCAAACACAAAGATTATACTCAGATACTATTTTTTATTTTTCGAGAAAACAAGAAATACCAAATTTGAAGATTTCTGAAATACAATTTACTAAAACTAATAATCCAGAAGGATTAACCCCTAATCTCCCTTCATGGGTAAATCAAAATTACGCTATAGAATTATCTAATCTTGGAAATGGAGAAATTAATATTAAGAATTATAAGTTCCAATATATTATAAATCCACTAGGAGATAGTTTAAATCCTAATTTGAATTTAATTCGTTCAGTAACATTACCCGACAGAGTAATAGCTCCAAATTCAACTTTAGTACTACAATATGGTGTTAATCAAACTACAACTGATTCATCTAAAACTATTTATATTGGTTCAGGCGCATTTTTTGTGAACTCCAAATTAGGTTTTATGTTGAAAGACACTAATGATAATATAATTGATGCATTAACTGTTAATGGTGTAAGATTTAGTAGTGTACATAATGTGCCTGAAAATATATGGACAGGCCATGGAAAAACGTTACCTTCTAATACAGCAGGCTTGATAAGAAATTTAAGAAATGGTACTGATTCCAACAATTGGACTCCTGCTTCAACTTTAAGATTAATGAGTTTAGGTACATTAGATAGTAATTTAGTGGAAGCTTATGATAATGGGTGTTATGGATATAAATCTTCTTATAATATTAATGTTAGCGGGATTCCAACAGTTGATCCAGGTATTGCAAGTGTAAGTATCGTGGGTGTTGACAATGTTGAAGCATGTACTTTATTGGATGAAGAAATTCAAGTAAGAATTACAAATACAGGAGTTTCTGCAATTAATTCTGTACCTATTATTTTGAATATTTATAATGATTCAAATTTAACTCCTTTTTTGACAATATTTGATACATGTAATCTTGTAATTAACTCAAATGACACTGTAGATTATATATTATCTCAACGTGTGAATTTATCTTCTCATCTTATTGATAAAGATTTCAAAATTCAAGCAATTTCAAATTTAGAATCTGATGTTTTAAGGGAAAATGATACTGCAACAATGACAATTAGATCCCTAAGAACACCTCTTACACCTATAGCAAATGGAGATTCAATTGCTTATGGAAGTTCAATCCTCTTAACAACACAAGGTTCTTCTGCAAATGCCATAATATGGTATGATAATCTTACTACTAATAATGAATTAAGTAGAACAAATTATCAAACTCCAACTCTTTATTTGACAGATACATTTTATGTAGGAGAAATGCTACAAGCAAGTGATACATTGGAAATAGGATTAGGTTCAACAATAACTGCTTCAATGCCTTCTCCGATCAATCCTTCTCACAAATTTGCAAAAGAACAGTATTTATATAAGAACTCTGAATTACAAGCCTTAGGAATGGGAGAGGGTAATATCAATAGTTTGGCATTTAGAATAGCGAGAGTTAATGGTTCATTTACTTATGATAATTACACTATTAAGATTGGAACAACTTCTGCTGAGTCTCTTACAACATGGCAGCATAATTTACAACAGGTTTATTTTAGTAATACAGATACATTACGTTCTACTAATCCAGCTGATACAGGATGGAGAGAATTTTATTTTAATTCCCCATTCTATTATGATGGTATTTCTGATGTTATTGTAGAAATTTGTTTTGCAGTTAATCCAGTGATTGCTCCTTATTCTACTCAAACGTACTACACTAATGCAGGTTTTAATTCTGCAATTGTTTATCGTTCTCAAACTAATGCAGTATGTGATTGGCAAGGTAGTCCACAGGTTTCTACACCAAATAGGCCTAATATTAGGTTCAATGTTGAGAAATTTGGTTGTTCGAGTCCAAGGACACAAGTAATTGTTAAGGTGGCTCCTCCTCCAGCATGTGATGCAGGATTACTTTCTATTGAAAATCCAAACACTCCTACAGTAATGTCTGGAATCCCAATTCCAATCCAAGTAAGAATTAAAAACTACGGGACAGATACATTAATTAATCCAAATATTTCTTGGAGTATAAATGGGTTAGCCGAACCTACTTTTCAATACTCAGGAATAATTTTACCTGAACAAGACACTGTAATTACTATAGGTAGTAAAGTTTTTATTTCGGGTATTAATGAAATAATTGCATGGACAGAAGTAGAATGTGATACAGTATTTAATGATAATGATACTGCATCATTTAGCTTTTCATCATGTATAGGAAATAATTCTTCAACAACAACTCTGACAATTGGAGGTGAGGGTGCCGATTATCCTACTATTTCTTCAGCAATTTTAGCTTTAGAATCCTCTGGAGTATGTGGAAACGTAATATTTGATATAAATCCAAAAGTGGGCGGTTACGAAGAGCAAATTGTAATTCCTCCAATCATTGGTGTAAGTGATGTTAGTACAATAACATTTAGAGGTAATTCTTCCGATTCTAATGATGTATTTATAATATATAATACAGATACGCTCACAGATAAATATGTTTTAAAATTTGATGGTACCTCATTCATAAAATTCGAAAATTTATCTATTAGAGCATTTTCAGAATCAGCTCCAGTGGTAGTAGAAATTAATAATTCATCAAATATTAATTTAGAAAAAATTGTTATACAAGGGATCCCTAAACAGATGCCTAATACCGAGACAACAAAATTATTAGATGTTTATGGGGTTAATAATAATATATCAATTAATAAAGTTCATTTTATTAGTGGAGCTAGATCAATTACAAGTTCTTTGGGTTTAAATGATTCAGTAAATAATTTTGAGATTATTAATTCGTTCTTTGATTCATATTCTTTTGATGGTATTACAGTGTATCGAACAAATAATTTAAAAATTAAAAATAATAAGATACGCCAATATGAAAATAATAATATAACAAAGGCTATTTATGTAAGTAGTATATATGGTTCACTTGATATTTCTTCTAATGATATATTTTTAAAAGGAGGTGCAAGTTCAAGAACAGGTATTGAAATCAAAAGATTTACTGGTAATAATTTTTCTCCAGCATTTCTTACCAATAACTCTCTTTCTATGCAAGGGAACCGATCTCCAGGGGCAATTCTTTACAATGGAATAAATATCGACTCTGTGGATTATTTAAATATATTTTATAATTCTGTTTTCTTATTTCCGAGTATTAATAGTTTGAATTCAAGGGTATTAAATATTGGGACTAATTGTTCAAACTTAAAAGTATTAAATAATAATTTGATTAACAGTTCTAAAGGATATTCATATTATGTTATTTATCCAAGTAATCAAGTTACACTTTCGAATAATAATAATTATTATTCAAATGGAACGACCCCGATATTTTGGGCAGGTAATAAGTTTGATTTAGCTTCATTGCAGACAGCAAACTTACAAGATGCAAATTCTATGATTACTCCAACACCATTTGTAAGCGATTCATTATTAGAATTAAACTATCCTTCTAATATTGTTAGGAGTGCTGAACCTTTGGATGATGTATATGATGATATACTTGGAAGGTTTAGACCAGTTTCTCCAAAACCTACTATTGGTGCTTACGAATATCAATTTGTTAATCATGATGCTGGAGTTATTGAAATAATAAATCCTGAGAGAAAAACCTATATTGAAGGTCTTCCTTTAGATGTTATTGTGAGGGTTAAGAATTTTGGTTTATATACTTTAGATAGTATAAAACTAACTGCTTTTATAAAGTATAAAAGAGATACTTCACATATCGTTCAAACTATATCCGAAACTTTTTATCAGAATATACCTTCATTAACTGAGTATGTATTTACTTTTACAGATAAATTATATCCTCCTTTAAACTTAAGTGTATTTGATTCTTTGTCAATAGGCGTCTTTACTACAGCAGAAAATGATACTATTCAAAGAAACGATACTTTATATTCAAATTTCCTATCTATTCCAGGGTTTAATCTTCAGGCTACAAGTACAGTACAGGTTTCTGAAAGATGTCAATTATTTAATACGGAGATAAGTGTTAATCTTAAAAGTATTGGAGAAAATACTATAACTTCAAACGATTCTATTTGGATTGGTTATGAAATTGAAGGTAGACCTGAGTTGTCAGCTAGAGAATTATTAATTTTGCCTTATGTAGATGTTACTCCAAGAATTGACTCATTACAGAAAAATGAGCAATTTACATATACATTCAATACAAAAGCAAATCTATACCCTTTAGGATTAAATGATACTATATGGAGATTGCGTTCATATGTTTATATGAGGAAAGACAATGTAAGAATCAATGATACAACTGCATATACTAATGTTAATTCACGTGTTTCTCCTCCAAAACCTATAGTTCATGATACTTCAATATATTATGGGACATGGGCAAAACCTTGGGCAGAGCAAATTAATAATTATCCTTTGAAATGGTTTAAGGATTCAAATGATGCAGCTCCATTCTATACTCATAATAATTATGGTATATCAATGCAGTACTCTACTTCACAGTTGTTTACAGATTCAACTTTCTTTGTAAGAGTGAATTTACCAGGTGCTTTCCCATGTGAAAGTAATTATACTCCTATAAAAGTTAATATATTGCCAAGAGAAAATATAGATTTAGCATTAATTAGTCTTGGAGATGAGGGTATTGTTGCACCTCCTGATAATGGCTGGGTTTATATGTCATATAACGAAGAGTTAGAAAACTTTGATACGATTAAAGTTAAGATAATAAACTATGGACTACAATCTGTTTCTAATTTTAATATTTCTTATAGCATTCAACCTACATTACCTTTAAATTCCCCAATTACTATTGTTGAAGAGGTATATACAGGTGCCCTGGATCCAGGTGGTAGTTTAGTATATTCTTTTAATCAACTTGCTAATTTATCTGACCATTCAAAGACTTATAGAGTAAGGGCATGGGTTAAAGCTTTAGGGGATGTAGTCGTTCAAAATGACACCTCAATAACTAGGCTAATAAAACCAAAGAATGGTAATCTAGCTTACTGTAATTCTGCAGCCGGTATAGCTCAATCAATAGATATTTCAAGGGTGCAAATAGCAACATTAGATAATCCGTCTAATCCATCTGGAATTGCATATAGTGATTTTACACAGACTATCCCAGCTGTTAAATTATTCAGAGGAATATATGACTCACTTTATGTATATACCGATATTCCTTCTTCATTAATAGAAGAGGGGCAAACTGAAGTGCAAACTATTGGAGGGTATGTAAGAGCATTTATAGATTGGAACAGAGATGGTTCATTTGACAATTCTGAGCTTGTGATGTCTGATACTGTAATTACTGGAACTTTATCAAAAGGTAAAGTTAATGTGCCGATAAATACTCTTAATGGTCATACCAGAATGAGAGTAATTGTTTGGCAAGGGAAAGATACTGTCTCTTTTAATGGTTGTGATTCTCCAAATATTGGTGAGGTTGAAGACTATTTGGTAAATATAATAAATCCATTTGATATTGATGCTGAGTTAATGAAATATGTAACTCCAAGTGATGAGTTAGAAGTAATTAATAATGATATTAGCGTTGTATTAAGGAATACTGGAGTACAACCAATGACATCAGCAGTAATATCATGGAATGTAAATGAGGGAGAGTTTCAAGATTATATTTGGAATGGAAATCTTGCTTCCGGAGAAAGAGAAGTGGTTACTATTGCAAATTTAGATGTTGATTTAGGTCTAAATAATTTTATTGCTTATGTGAATTTGGAAAATGATGAAAATCATACTAATGATACAATAAGAAAGAGTTCATATATCTATAAGACCTTTACACTCCCATATTCAACTAATTTTGACGAAGAGACTCAAGAGCATAATGATGATTTTTATCCAAGAAATATAAATCCAAGTTTGCCAACTAATTGTTGGGAATTTGGTACGCCTGCTCCGACAAATACTATTATCAAAGACCCTTATTCTGCACCTAATGCTTGGAAAACAAAGCTAGATGGTAAATATCCATCGAATAATGAAAGTATATTATACTCTCCAATATTTGATATAGGTTTAGTAAAACCAGATACATTAACCTTTATGATGAGAAGAGCATTATCTTCCGGAGCAAATATGTATATTGATTATTTAAATTGGAATGGTAAATGGGTTAGATTAGGAGCAAAAGGAGATGGATATGGGGTAAATTGGTATAATGGAGATTCAAATGTATTCGAAGGCACTCAAAGTTGGTCTAATGTTTCTTATTCTTTAAACCATTTACAAAATTCAGGTGATTTAGGGAATAAACTTCAATTTAGATTTGTATTCAAATCAGCTAATGCAACTAATGATGGAGTAGCGATTGATAATTTTGAATTGAAAAGAGCATTAAGAGCACAAGATTTAGGTGTTACAAAAATTGAGATAACTCCTCATCCACTTCCAAATTATGGTACTTATTATTATCCAAAGGTAGAAGTGCAAAATTATGGTTATGATACAGTAAGGAATTATCAAGTTTGTTATACATCTGTTGATATGTTTATTCCAATATGTGAAAATGTAAGTAATGTTTCAATCTCTCCTAGAACAGGAAAGACTACCTATACATTTACTCAGAGTAGATATGTTAATGCAGATTTACCTAATCCATTTGAAATATGTGCTTTTACAAGATTAAATCCAACAGATTTATATTCCGACAATGATTCCTTGTGTTCAAGCATAGTAATAGGACCATTACAAAAGGATGTTGCATTATTAAATATTAGCCATCCGTCTAATGTGGTTGTATCAAATGAACAAGTTGAGGTCTCAATTTCAGTTCGAAATCTAGGCATCGAACCAGTAACAGAGTTGCCTGTTTCGTATAGTGTTTCAGGAGGTGCTCCTATTACAGAAGTGATCACATTCCAACCTCCATTATTTGTTGGTCAAAACTATATTTATAAGTTTAGACAAAGATATAGTTCTCCTTACGGTGCAACAAATCTAAAGGTATGGACAGGTCTTGACGGAGACTTCTATCATGATAATGATACACTATATAAGAGAATCATAGGAACAACTTCCACAATGGATATTGAAGCACGAGAAATACTTGTTGATGATTTTAACCCAGATAATATTGGAGTTCAACTAACAATTTCTAATAATAGCTCAATGAGTGTTGATAGTATCCAGGTTGGCTATTATATCAATGGAGAAATAAATACTGCAGTGATAGAGAATTATAGATTGAATAATGCATTGCCAGCAGGAAGTCTTGGATACCATTATTTTAACACTACTCTCCCAAGAGCAAATGCACCATATACAAGTATTTGTGCATTTGTAAATGTACCTGGAGATAATAATCCACTAAACGATTCCACTTGTGTTTTAAGAATAGGTTACCACGATGCAATTGCCGATACTGTATTTATTGAACATACTTCAAGTACACAGGCGAGAGTTCAGCTAAGAGCAAGGAATATTGGGACACTTGGAGGTCCATCCATAGTTAAGGCTTATTTAGTTGTTGATGGCAACTGGTCTTCACCAATCCAACAAGACTTTAACTGGACTTACGACGAACCAAACCCAAAATACATCAATTACATGACCTTTACTCAAACTATCCCAAGAAAGGATAATAAGAATTATAACGTAATAGGATTTATAAAATATGAAGATGATTATAATTTGAGTAATGATACAACCTATGTTTGGAAGGTAGTAGGTTTAATTGGACTTGAAGATGAAGTAGAGGTTAAGGATGAATTTACACTTGACCAAAACATTCCTAATCCATTTGAAAACAACACTAAGATACCATTCTATCTACCTAATAGTGGAACAGTAAGGTTCTTTATAATGGATAATTTAGGAAAGTTAATCTACTCAGAGAACAAAGAATACCCACAAGGAAGCAATTCAATAGAATTCAATGCACAAAATCTTCCACAGGGAATATATTACTATACAATGGAATTTGATGGTAAGAGAAAATCTAAAAAGATGATAATAGCCAAGTAAGCCCAATTCTTATAGTGATATAAAAACAAAAATCCCCTTGAAAACCAAAATAAAATGGAATTTCAAGGGGATTTTCTTATATAATTCAATTATTTTGCTTATCTTTGCAAATACAAGGGAATGAAAACCTTATCCCTTAACAAAATCACAGAAATTCCAAAAACTACATTATAGTACCTACCACAACGCTCATGTAGTAGCTACCATAAGGGGCGTGTGGTAGGTACCATAATGCTGCTATGGTAGCTATCATAGTGACATTTAAATCAAGGAAAAAAACTTTTAAATCAAAGAAAAATTCTTTTTTATCAAGAGAAAATTCATTTAAACTTGATTAAAATAAAATCTCTTCCAATAACCTCCTCAATTTTCTATCCTATATAAAAATAAATCCATAACTTTGGCACTTGAATTTAGAAATTGTAAATTATGGTTGTATCACGTCATTGCGAGGACGTAGGACGAAGCAATCCAGAGAGTCCATGGATTTACATGTTTTTTTTTGGATTATTGTTTCGCAAGCGGCAAGCCGATAAGCTTAACCTTCGGCTCGCAATGACGAGGGAGCGTATAAGAATTGACTTATTTTATTTTAATTCAACACAATACTAATTCCTTTTGGATGGCGAACTGTGTAGGAAAATGTTATTACACGTTGTTCTAATGTCTTTAGGTTTAAGTCCCATACAAGTTTTCCTGTTTTTTCATCATACTTAGCATTTGCTGTATTTGTTTGGGTTATTTTTATATCTTCTCTGTTCGAAATAGGTATTTGGTCTTGAATGTTTAAATCTATAGATTCTTGATTATTATTCTTTATCTTTAAAGTAATAGTAACCTTTGTTTCAACCACATTTCCTAAGATATTTGTCTTTTCTGGTTTAGATTTATCAACCTTTCTCTCTATTGCAACCCTATTATCCTGACCTATTGAAAGGTTTAATGTGTCTTCGGTATTAAATGAGTTGAGGTAAGTGTCGTTTATGTAATTATTATCAAGGTAAATCTTTGCTGTTGCATCCATTATTTCCAATTCTTCCCAGTTTGGCAATAGTGCAGAGATATAAACTCCTCTGTCTAATTTTGGAATAGAATAATGTTTGTAATCTGCATTAGTTTTCTTTGTTTCCAATGGAATTGTTTTTTGCTTTCCGTCCGACTCAATACTATGTTTCATACCTACTTCGTATTCTTTACCAAGCATTGTAGTCTGCGTGGTGGTCATTTCTGTATAAGCACTGTTATTATAGTATGCTCTTTCTGCTCGAGCGGCTTTTGCACTTACTTCAAATGCAGCATCCTCGCTTGCAGATATTCCTCCAACAGTATTTATTGCTTTGTGATTTCTTGAAGGTGAGTATTCTTGTAAATAATAAGGGTTAAGAACGCCAAGAGTTTTTCTTAGATTAGGTTGTTCGGTTGAGAAAATCAAATTGACATCATTCCAATTCTCACCAGTGTTTTGAGTAATATTTGCTTTTAAAACAAAGCGTGCTGGAGAATTGGTTGAGGTGAATTTTAAGTCATAAACAGGTTGCCAACTTACATTATTAACAAGATAATTATATTTTAATCCAGCCTTAATAATAGGGTTTTCGGCATAGATATTCAACTTGATGAAATATTCGTTTCTATTCATTTCCTTTGGCTTATTTCCTTGTACAATTAAATTGATTTGGGAGTTGATTTCAGAAATATTATTAGACACTTTTACAACTTCCTTGTTTTTCTTTTGTAGAAGTGATGTTACTTCCAGCATCTTGCTGCGATAATACTCCAATCCATCCTTTAGTTTTGCAAGAGAGTCGATATTTTGAGGTTGGGTGATAACCTTCATGCTTGAGATAGCATTTCTTTCTTGATTTAGGATATTTACAAAGGTTGTAAGCTCGGAGTAATAATAATTGAGAATTTCCAATGAATCTCTTAGAGTTTTTAGTTTCTTACGACTTTCTAACGGAAGCTTATCTTCAGGCTCAGGAATTGGATTTACATATTGCATATAGGGAGAAAAATCCATGATAATATAATCTCCAGAGGTTAAAAACTGGAGGGAATTAGTATTTAAGTATTGGGAATTTCCGACCAAAATAATTTCATTACTTCCTTTTTTAAGGTCAAAACTAAGGCTTTTTTCTATTTGAGCCTGATTGAAAAACACCCTTACTTTTTCTGTTTTTCCATTGTACTGATTATTGTTTTGGGCAATAATACCAACTGATAAGAAAAGGGATAGCACTAAAATTGAAAACGATTTTCTCATAATATTGAATGTATTAATTAATAAGATTTACAGAATAAAACAAGGTGATTGCAAATAATATGCCAAGAGAGAATATATTTTAGATATTTAGAATAAAAAAAGAAATTGAACATTTCTATAAAAGCATTATCTTTGCAATCTTGTAAATAGAAACAATTTAAAATAGATATGAGCATAATTGCACCAAAGTACGACCCAAAACAAATTGAAGATAAATGGTATGCCTTTTGGATGGATAAGGGATATTTTCATTCAGAACCAGATGAAAGAGAACCTTATTGTATTGTAATCCCACCTCCAAACGTTACAGGAGTACTTCATATGGGACATATGTTAAACAATACTATTCAGGATGTATTGGTACGTAGAGCAAGAATGCAAGGTAAGAATGCTTGTTGGGTGCCTGGAACTGACCATGCTTCTATTGCAACAGAAGCAAAGGTAGTAGCTAAACTAAAACAGGAGGGTATTGACAAGAAAGATCTTACAAGAGATGAGTTTTTAGATCATGCTTGGCAATGGAAAGAAAAGCATGGAGGAATTATCCTTGAACAGTTAAAGAAATTAGGAGCTTCTTGCGATTGGGAAAGAACCCGTTTCACAATGGAAGAAGCTTTATATACTTCAGTAATAGATACCTTTGTAGATTTACACGAAAAGGGATTAATCTATCGTGGAATTAGAATGGTTAACTGGGATCCTAAAGCTTTAACTGCTCTTAGTGATGAAGAAGTTATATTCAAGGAACAAAATTCTAAGCTTTATTACTTAAAGTATAAATTAGAGGACTCACAAGACTTTATAACAGTTGCTACAACAAGACCAGAAACCATACTTGGAGATACAGCTCTTTGTGTTCATCCAGAAGATGAAAGATATAAAAAATATAAGGGGAAAAAGGTTGTAGTTCCAGTTGTAGGTAGAGTAGTACCAATTATCTTCGACGAGTATGTTGATATGGATTTTGGTACAGGTGCTTTAAAGATTACTCCTTCACATGACGTTAATGACTATGCTCTTGGGCTAAAGTATAACTTAGACAGTATAGATATTTTCAATGATAATGGAACACTTAATGCCAATGGTATGCATTACGAGGGCGTTAATAGGTTTGAGTGTAGGAAGAAAATAGCAAAAGAGCTTGAAGAGAAAGACCTATTGGTTAAAGTAGAGGATTATATAAATAAGGTAGGATATAGTGAAAGAACTGATGAAGTAATTGAGCCAAAACTTTCAACTCAATGGTTCCTAAAGATGGAAGATATATCTAAAGAAGCATTAAGAGTTGTGGAAGAAGATATAGTTAAGTTTCACCCTGCGAAGTTTAAAAATACCTATCGCCATTGGATGGAGAATGTAAAGGACTGGTGCGTTAGTCGTCAGCTTTGGTGGGGACAAAGAATACCTGCTTATTATCTTGATACCAAGGAATGCTTTGTTGCAAAAACCAAAGAAGAAGCATTAAAAAAGGTAGAAGATAAATACGGAAAAGGAAAATATGGATTAAATGACTTAACTCAAGATGAGGATGTATTAGATACTTGGTTCTCTTCTTGGTTATGGCCTATTTCTGTTTTCGATGGTATTCGTTACCCAGACAATAAGGAAATAAACTATTATTACCCTACAAATGATTTAATTACTGCTCCAGAAATATTATTCTTCTGGGTAGCAAGAATGATAATAGCTGGATTGGAATATAGGGGAGAGATTCCATTTAAGAATGTTTATCTAACAGGTATAGTAAGAGATAAATTAGGTAGAAAGATGTCTAAGAGTCTTGGAAATAGTCCTGACCCAATTCAATTAATTGAGAAATATGGAGCTGATGGAGTTAGAGTAGGTATGCTTATGAGCTCTCCTGCTGGCAATGATTTGCTTTTCGATGAAAGCTATTGCGAACAAGGAAGAAATTTCTCTAATAAGATTTGGAATGCTCTAAGATTGGTTAAGGGCTGGGAAATCGCTGATATTCCACAACCAAAAAGCTCTGAGATAGGAGTAAAATGGATTGAAGAAAAGATTAATCAAACTATAATTGAACTTGAGGATGATTTTGCAAAATATCGTCTTAGTGAAAGCTTAATGAGAGTTTATAAATTAGTATGGGACGATTTCTGCTCTTGGTATTTAGAGATAATAAAACCTGCTTATCAAATGCCAATTGATAAGAAGACCTATGATTCTACAATAGAAATATTCGAAAGACTAATAAAAATACTCCATCCTTATATGCCTTTCATTACTGAGGAAATATTCCATATCATTAAAGAAAGAAAAGAAGATGAGAGTTTGATGATAAAACTAATGCCAAATGTAAAAGAAATTGATAGAGAAATTTTAGATAATTTCGATTTGGCTTGCGAGAAAATATCTTCTATCCGTCAATTGAGAAACGAAAAGAATATTCCTTTAAAACAAGAATTAGAGCTTTATATCAAGGAAACAGTAAATGATAACAAAGAAATGGATGGTATTATATCCAAGCTTTGTAATCTTTCTAAAATAGAATATATAAAAGATAAGTTTGAGGGAGGAATATCTTTAATGGTTAGAACTATTGAAATGTTTATTCCAATTGGAGATTCAATCAATAAGGAAGAGGAATTAAAGAAATTGAATGAGGATTTAAAATATTATCAAGGTTTTAAAGTATCTGTTGAGAAAAAGCTATCCAATGATAAATTTGTTAATTCAGCACCAGCAAATATTGTAGAAAACGAAAGAAAGAAACTGTTGGATGCTAATCAAAAGATAGAAACAATAACAGCTCAGATAGAGACTTTGAATTAATAAAAACATAAAAAAAGACTATTATGGAGAGTATAAAAAAGATATTTAAAATTGGTAATGGACCTTCGAGTTCACATACAATTGGTCCAAGAACTGCTGCTATTGAGTTTTTGGCAAGAACAAGATATGCATTTACTTATCAAGTTACTCTCTATGGAGCATTGGCCGCAACTGGTAAGGGTCACTTAACAGATAAAGCAATTCTTGAAGTTTTAGGAAGTGAAAGAACCGAGATTTTATGGAAACCAGAGGAAAACCTTCCTTTCCATACCAATGGTATGAAGTTTATTGCATTTAACTCTCAAAAGGAGAAAATAGACGAATGGATAATATATAGTGTTGGGGGTGGGAAATTAGCCGATGAAAACACTGTTTTCACTCAGGAGCATATTTATCCTCATAAGAATATATCAGAAATCTTAGACTATATAGAAGAAAGGGGTATGACCTTTTGGGAATATGTTCAGGAGTATGAAGACAAGGATATATGGGATTACTTAGGAAATATTTGGGAGGTAATGAGACAGAGTGTTGAGGATGGGCTTTCGGAGCAGGGAGTATTACCAGGAGGTTTATGTTTGCCAAGAAAGGCTATGCAATATCATATTAGAGCATTAAGCTATAAACCTTCTTTAGTAGGTAGAAGTTTGGTGCAGGCTTATGCTCTTGCAGTAAGTGAGCATAATGCAGGAGGGGGTAAGATAGTTACTGCTCCTACTTGTGGCTCTTCAGGAGTCTTGCCTGCTGTTCTATACCACCTTAATCATGAGGATAGATTCTCTACTAAACAGATTATTTGGGCACTTGCAACGGCAGGACTATTTGGAAATGTTGTAAAAGAAAATGCTTCTATTTCTGGAGCAGAGGTTGGTTGTCAGGGAGAGGTTGGTACTGCTTGCTCTATGGCAGCAGCAGCAGCTAATCAAATCTTTGGAGGTTCACCTCAACAAATTGAGTATGCCGCCGAAATGGCATTGGAACATCACCTTGGACTTACTTGTGACCCAATTTGCGGTTTAGTTCAAGTTCCTTGTATTGAAAGAAATGCTTTTGCAGCTCTTAGGGCTTTGGATGCAAACCTTTATGCTATGATGTCGGATGGTAAACATATAATTTCCTTCGATAAGGTTGTTGAAACAATGAATCTAACAGGAAAAGATCTACCTTCACTATATAAAGAAACAGCCACAGGAGGCTTAGCTATTGTTCACAAGATTAGAAATGATAAAGAATCGAAATAAAATTACTAAGCTAATTCTATTAGCTCTGTTTTTTATAATTTTGGTTCTACCAGAATTTCAAAACCTAACAAATGTTTTTCCTCAAAAGCAATTATCTGGTTATTTTCAAAATTCTAATAAGCCTGAATTAGACTCTAAGACATGGTTAAATGGAGAATATCAAAAGAGCTATGACACTTATTTTAATGATAATATTGGGTTTAGAAGTTTCTTTGTACGCGTTTTTAATCAGGTTAATTATTCTTTTTACAAAGAAACATCTACAAATGATGTAATAGTTGGGAAGGATAAATATCTTTATTCTATTAATAATATTGAGCAATACTATGGGCTTGATACTATTAGAAAGGATATTTTGATTTGGAGAGCAATTCAGTTAGAAAGAATAACTGATAGCTTAAAGGCAATGGGAATAGATTTAATCCTTGTTATAGCTCCAAGCAAATCTGGTTATATGCCTGAGTATATTCCCAAGGGTTTTGACCTTAAGAATATGGTAAATAAAAGCAATTACAAGATATTCACAGATAATCTTAAAGATAAAAGGGTTGATTTATTAGATTTGACTAAATGGTTTCAAGCAAATAAAGAAAGGACTAAATATAATCTATTTTCAAATACAGGTATTCATTGGTCTCAGTATGGTGTAAGCCTTTCTGCTGATACAATATTAAAATACTCCCAAAGTCTAAAGAATAGAAATATGCCAAGATTGGTTTATGATACTATTCTATTAAGCAATAAACTTCAAGGACAAGATGAGGATATTGAAACTTCAATGAATTTGCTTTTAAATATTAAAGATATTCCAATGCCTTATCCTAAGATTAGTTTCGATAATTCTTTGGTTACTACTAAAACTAAATTCCTTTGCATTGGGGATTCATATTTTTGGGATTTCTTTACCCTTGATATATTAAAGAATGGTTTTGGTGGAGGTGAGTTTTGGTATTATTTCAACGAGGTCCATTCAATGGCTTATGCTAAGAATAAGGTTAAGGATGTAGATAAGAGTAAGTTTCTTGATGAGTTTAAGAAGAATGATATTATATTATTATTAGCTAATGATGCTAATCTATATTATTTAACAAGGGTTATTTCAGAGATTTATAATGGGATATTTCCTGGGAGGATTGATAAGGAGTTTGAATATGCTGAAAGGGAAAAGAAGATAGATGAAATTGTGGAAGATATTATAAAGACTCCAGAATGGTTAGAAAGTATTAAAAAGCAAGCTAAGGAAAGGGGAGAAGACCTTAATATACTTATTAGAGATAATGCTCGATATGTATATGAAACCCAACAAGCACAATCGAAAAATAAATAATTTATAATAAGGTATTATGGTATTTAGTAGTAGTTTATTTCTTTTGTATTTCTTGCCAATATTTTTATTGGTCTATCATATTGTCCCAAAGTCTTGGAAAAACTATATTATACTTATTTCAAGTATTCTCTTCTATACTTGGGGGGCTCCTCAATTTGTTTTTCTATTATTATCTGCAACAATTATTACATTTTATCTTGTTAAACTCCTTTCAAACTCTAAGGTTAAGAAAACAAGGCGAACACTACTCTTCTTCTCTGTTTCAATCAATCTTGGGCTTTTAGTTTATTTCAAATACTCTAATTTCTTTGTTGATAATTTAAATGTTTTTATCTCATCTTTAGGCTTTAAGCCAATAGCATGGTTGGATGTTGCTCTGCCAATAGGTATTTCTTTCTATACATTTCAAACCATTACCTACGCATTGGATGTTTACCGAAAGGTTCATCTTCCATTAGATAAACTATCTAATTATGTCCTTTATATTATGGCTTTTCCTCAAATGATAGCTGGTCCTATTGTTAGATTTAATACTATTGCAGACCAGATTATTAGCAGAGAAGAAAAGATAGATGATAAATTGATAGGGCTATATCGTTTTATTATTGGGCTGGGGAAGAAAGTATTAATTGCCAATGTAATGGCTGAGCAAGCAGATTTAATTATGGATGGGAATATTCTCGAGCTTAGCTCCTCAATGGCTTGGGTGGGGATTTTTGCCTATACTATGCAGATTTATTTTGATTTCTCTGGGTATTCCGATATGGCTATTGGGCTTGGCAAGATAATGGGTTTTAGATTTCCTGAGAATTTTTCTTCACCCTATACTTCTAAAAGTATAACAGAGTTTTGGCGTCGTTGGCATATAACTCTTGGAGCATTTATGAAAGACTACTTATATATCCCCCTTGGAGGAAATAGGGTAGGGAAGAATAGGCTTTATTTTAATCTTGCCTTAGTCTTTTTGCTTTCGGGTTTATGGCATGGAGCAAGTTGGAACTTTGTGATATGGGGAGGCTTTCATGGTCTGTTTTTAATCCTCGATAGATTATTCCTTCTTAAATTCCTCTCCAAGATACCTAATATCTTCTCTATCCTAATTACTTTCTTCCTAACTATAATGGGATGGGTGATATTTAGAATAGAGAATCTGACAGATGCAATTAATTTCTATCAAGTACTTTTCTCATTTAAGGATATGTCGAACTTAGAACTTATACCTGAGTTTGGATTAATTGCAGTTTTAGCTATAATATTCTCATTCCTTGCCAGTATTAAGATTGGCAGAAAGATAATTAGATTCTTTTTCGAGAAAAATGATTATACACTTAGCCAACATCTTGCTCTTAGCTTCTCAACAATTATTCTCCTAATCCTAAGTATTAGTTTTGTAGTCTCTTCTGATTTTAATCCTTTTATTTATTATAGATTTTAAGTAATAGTAAATGAAAAAGATTGTACTTATTATTCTGTTTTCTCTTTATTTTGTCATCTTGTCTTTTGGAATCTTATCATCTGTATTCAAAAACAAGCCAATGCCTTTATATGGATATTACCAGGAAAAGCCAAAACCAGATTTCAATAAGGAAGAATACCTAAACGGAGAATTGCAAAAGAAAACTGAAGACTATTTGCAGGAGAAAATTAAGCTTAGACCAGTACTTGTAAGGCTGTATAACCAAATCAATTACTCTCTTTATAAAAAGATATCTGTTAAAGGAGTAGTTATGGGTAAGGAAGGTTATTTATTTGAGAAAGCTTATATAGATTCTTATTTAGGAAACGATTTCATTGGGCAGGAAGAGATAAAGAAATATGTAAATGAGCTAATTGATTTGAATATTGAGCTTAAGAAAAGGGGTAAAAGATTCCTTATAGTATCGGCTCCAAGCAAGGCAAGCTATTTTAGCGAATATCTTCCTGAGAAATATCTTAAACAAGAAAAGAAAATTAGCAATTATTTAGCATTTAAAGAGGAGGTTAATAAGACTAATATCCCTCAAATTGATTTCTCTGAATACTTCCGTAAGATTAAACCAAATCATCCCTATCCACTTATGAATAAGAATGGAATTCATTGGACAAGACATGCTGAACATATTGTTATGGATTCCTTATTAGTCTATTTTGAAAAGGAATTCTCTTATCCAATGCCAAAGGTGGAGTATAAGGATAGCTACACCTTAGATTATGCTCAGTTTACTGATAATGATATTGAGATCGCAATGAACCTATTGAGGAAGAAGCCTGATTTTAGCCTAAGATACCATAATATTGAGTTTACTGAAAAACCTGAGAACTCTCCAAGAGTATTAGTAATAGGTGATAGTTTTTATTGGGGGATGATTTATATGGGGCTTGGTCAAAATGCTTTCTCCCAAAGCGAGTTCTGGTATTATAATAATGAGGCTTATGATGGTAAAGAGGTTAAGAAATTAGATAAAACCCTAAACAAAGAAAGTTTAAGCAAGGAAATAGATAATTATGACCTAATTATTCTTTGGCAAAACGAACAAAATCTAATCAGAATCTCATTATAATTTTCTATAATCAAGTTTCAAGAAATTCTTCTTTGATTCTAAAGTATTCTTTTTTGAATCCAATTTCATTATGGTAGCTACCACACGAGCATTATGGTACCTACCACACGCCTCTTATGGTACCTACCACACGGGTGTTATGGTAGCTACCATAATGTAGTTTTTGAAATTTGGTGATTTCTTCTGGAAATAAAGGATTCATTTCCTTGTATTTGCAAAGATACGAATAAAAATTAAAAAAGTCAAGTATTTTCTAATAAAATCTTTAGAAAAACTTGACTTTTTAAATTATATTTATCTGTTAATCTACAACGTAAATATAGGTAAGTCCAAAGGTTTGGTGGGATTGGGTTTCCAATCTTCCATTCTTATGATAATATTGATAGCCGTATTCAAACCCAAAGGCATGTTTATAAGTTGAAATAATAAGACCAACTCTTGGAAGAACACCTACGCGAAACCCACTTTGTCCTTCGTATTCTCTTAGATAATATCCTTCTTTCACCTGTCTTTTATTATCATCATTGCTTAGACTATAGTCATATCTTCCCCAAATTGTTCCAATACCCAAGCCGATATAAGGTTTTACTCTATCAAAGAAATTATAATATGTATGTTCGTTATGAAGATAGTAGTTAGCATAAATAGTAAATGGTATTTGATTTGCAGGGAATAGATATTTTCTTGGTAAATATTGGAGTTTATATGAGTTTGGATTAATGTATGTATAACCTAATTCCATACCAATTCCAAGTTTTAGTTCCTTAAACTGATATTCTATACCAAAATTAGCACCTAAACCATTATTATAATTCTTATCTAAATCTGCTTTGGAGTTTAAGAGATGTCCTTTTGCAATATAATATATTGTATAAGGCTCTCCCGAACCTAATCGTCTTGTGATTTGTGAGAATACATCATTTTGTATTCCAAGACCAAATAGGATAATTAGATTAAGTAATAGAATCTTCTTCATAATCTTTATTTTTGTTTATTCTTCTTTATTCCTTTTTCCAAGAATCTTTTAATGTGGATATTCTATTGAATATTAGTTTTTCTGGCTTTGAATTATAATCTTGTACAAAATAACCCAGCCTTTCAAATTGATATTTTCTATCCTTTGGAGCGTTAATTAAATCTGCTTCTGCTTTAGCATTTTCAACTATCCTTAATGAATCTGGATTAAGATTATCAAGGAAGGTTTTTCCCTCTTGTGTCTTCTCTGGGTTTTCGCTTATAAATAGTCTGTCAAATAATCTTACTTGACAATCTATGCAGTTCTTAGCATCTACCCAATGAATAGTTCCCTTTACTTTCCTACCATCAGGTGAGTTTCCTCCACGAGAGAGTGGGTCGTATTGAGCGTGAATTGCTATAATATTACCCTCAGAGTCTTTTTCAACGCTTGTGCAGGTTACAAAATAAGCATAGCGAAGTCTTACTTCCATACCTGGAGCTAAACGGAAATACTTCTTAGGTGGGTTTTCTTCAAAGTCTTCTTGTTCTATAAATAGGGTATTTGAAAATGAGATTTGTCTCTTTCCGTATGTTTCATCCTCTGGGTTATTTACAGCTTCTAATAATTCAGATTCATTCTCTGAGTAATTATCTATTATAAGTTTAACGGGATTCAAAACAGTCATTACCCTATTAGCTTTCTTATTTAAATCTTCTCTAAGATAGTATTCCAAACGAGAATAGTCTATTGTATTATCACGCTTAGCAACACCAATAGCATCGCAGAAATTGCGTATAGCCTCTGGAGTAAATCCTCTTCTTCTAAGTCCTGAGATTGTAGGCATACGTGGATCGTCCCAACCTTCTACATGTCCTTCTTGAACTAATTGCAATAGTTTTCTCTTACTCATAACGGTATAAGTAAGATTAAGTCTTGCAAATTCGTATTGATGTGAAGGGAAGATATCTAACTTCTCAATAAACCAATCATATAAAGGACGGTGAATATCAAACTCAAGAGTACATATTGAATGGGTTATACCTTCTATTGAATCGCTTTGACCATGTGCATAGTCGTACATAGGATATATACACCAATCGTTCTTAGTTCTATGATGTTCTGCGTGAAGTATTCTATAAAGAATTGGATCCCTCATATGCATATTAGAGTGAGCCATATCTATTTTAGCTCTTAAAACCTTTTCTCCATTTCCAAATTTACCTTCTCTCATTTGAGAAAATAGCTCAAGATTTTCATCAACACTTCTATCTCTATAAGGACTATTTACTCCAGGAGTTTGAACTGTCCCTCTATTCTTCTTAATCTCATCTATGTTTTGATCATCTACATAAGCAAGGTCTTTTTTGATAAGTTCTACTGCCCACTCATATAATTGCTCGAAATAATCTGAAGCATATCTTTCCTCAGCCCAATTAAACCCTAACCATTTAATATCTTCCTTAATACTATCAACATATTCAACCTCTTCTTTTACAGGGTTAGTATCGTCAAATCGAAGATTAGTTTTCCCATTATACTTTAGTCCTAAACCAAAATTCAAACAAATACTCTTAGCATGACCAATATGTAAATATCCATTAGGTTCGGGAGGAAAGCGGGTGATTATGCTCTTATGAACTCCATTTCTCAAATCGTTTTCAATTATCTCTTCAATAAAGTTTAAAGAAGGCTTTTCAGTATTATTATCCTTTGTTTCTATCATTGTTCTTTTGGTGTGAAATATCAATAAATCAGATTAAATTCTTATTTTCTTATGTTGAATATAATGCAAAAATACGTTTTTTCTTATAAATTACTTACTTTTGCATGAAAAAATATTGGATAAATGATTTTAGTTGGCAATTGTATAATCAGCGATGATATAAAAGATATTGAATTTTGTTGCAATCTTGATGCTTGCAAAGGAGCTTGTTGTATTGAAGGAGATGCTGGTGCTCCGCTATTAAAAAGGGAATTAGATATTATTAGTGAGAATATTAAGGATATAATCCCTTATCTTAATAAAGAATCAGTTAATGATATTGAAAAACATGGGTTTTATGAATATGATTTTACTGGAGAATTATGCACAAGGCTAATAAATGAAAAAGATTGTGTATTTGTAGTCTATGAGGGGGATACTGCTTATTGTGGTATTGAGAAAGCTTTTAGAGAAGGTAAGTTAGATTTTATTAAGCCAATATCTTGTCATCTTTATCCAATAAGGGTAGTTGATTATGGAGAATTTCAAGCATTGAACTATCATAAATGGGAGATTTGTTCTCCAGCATTAGAAAAAGGTAAAGATTTAAGACTCCCACTTTATAAATTTTTAAAGGAGCCATTGATTAGACGTTTTGGAGATAAGTGGTATAAAGAATTATTAAATCAAATAGATAACAAATAATTTTGTATAATAGATTGTTTGGTTTATCTTTGCAGTAAAATGATTAAAGTCTATTTAACCATGTTAATATGTTAGGAAAGAAATTTTTTAAGGGTAAAACCCTTGCAATATTATCAGGCGGAGGTGATACTCCTGCTATTAATTCAAGTATTGAAAGTGTTAGAAGTCGAGCAACAGTTCTTGGCTACAAGGTTTATGGAATTAGAAATGGATGGAAGGGATTGTTGGGAGATGGGGATATTATAGATTTGACTTTCCAACCTTTTAATGCTTATTATGGAGGAACAGCTTTGAAATCCTCAAGAACCAATCCTTTTTCTTCAAATAATAATGAAAACAGGGTTTCTCAGGTTATGAAAAACCTTAAAAGATATAAGATTGATGTATTAGTTACAATTGGAGGGGATGATACAAATGGTGCTGCAAAAAGACTATATGAACAAGAGGGAATACCTGTAATAGGTTTCCCTAAAACTATAGATAATGACTTAAGAACAAGGACATGGCATAATTATAAGGGACAAAAAATCGAATCAGTTATTTGTCCAGGTTTCCCAACAGCTGCTAAACGTATTGCTGACTTTGCATCTATTCTCAAAACAACAGCTGAATCACATTCAAGGATTATGGTTATGGAAGTTATGGGAAGAGATGCAGGATGGTTGACAGGTGCTGGTATTCTTGGAGGTTGCTCCCTTTCTTTAGTTCCAGAAATGGAAATGACTAAGGAGAAAAAGGATTTCTTCTTAGAAAGAGTTAAAGAAGAGTATTTAAGTAATCCAAAGAAAACATTAGTTATCCCAGTGTCTGAAGGTGTTCGTTGGTATAATGACAAAACAGGACAAACAGAAGTTGTATATGCATCTAACGAAATGGATGAATATGGTCATGCTCGTTTAGGTGGAGTAAGTGGGATAATTAGTTCAGAGATTTCAAGTAAATTAAAAATAGATGCAAGGTCTCAAATAACTGGTTATTATCCAAGAGGAGGAGCATGTTCAGAATACGATAGAAGACTAACTCAAACACTTGCTGATAAAATTATCGATTTATTATTAAGAGAAGATTATGGTCAAATGCCTGTTTTTAATGAAATTTGTAGTTATTTTGATTTAGAAGAGTTTCATTGTTCATCAATAGATATGGGTTCAATAGGTAATCGTTCTTTACCAAAAGAATATTTCGATGAAAATACGTTTAAGTTTACTGATGCATATATGGATTTTATAACAAGGATAATTGGAGATTCAAGATATCCAGAGTTTCATTATGATTTTCCTATTGTAATCCCTGAATAAAATAAAAAAGTTTATCATGAATAAAGTAAATGCAAATAATTACTGCATTATAATGGCTGGAGGTATTGGAACAAGATTTTGGCCAATGAGCAAAATCTCCAAACCAAAACAATTTATTGACGTACTCGGTACAGGAGAAAGTCTATTGCAAATGACCTTTAGAAGGTTTGAAAAGATTTGTCCTAAGGAAAATATATATATTGTTTCGAATGAGATTTATGCAGAATTAATTAAGGAACAATTACCTCAAATCAACGAAAATCAAATTATTTCAGAGCCAACAAGACGCAATACAGCTCCTTGCATTACTTATGCTAATTTTAAGATAGAAAGCATTAATCCTAATGCAAATATTATTGTAACTCCTTCTGATCACTTTATAGTAAATGAAGAAAGATTTGTTCAAATAATAGAACAAGGATTGAAAGCAATAGAATCAAAAGACATTTTAGTAACTCTTGGTATTAAACCAACATATCCTAATACTGGTTATGGTTATATTCAATTTGAAGATAATAAAGAGTTCGATAAAGCATTAAATATTAAAAAAGTTAAACTCTTTACCGAAAAACCTTCTTTTTCAATGGCAGAAAAGTTTATTGAAAGTGGAGAATTTTTATGGAATAGCGGTATGTTTATATGGTCTTTAAAATCGATAAACAAAGCTTTGAAGGAATATTTAAATGATGTCTTTGAAATTTTCTCTCAAGGTTCAAAATACTATAACACTAATAAAGAATTAGATTTTATTCAAAAAGCTTATACATCGTGTCCTTCAATTTCAATTGACTATGGTGTTATGGAAAAAGCAAATAATGTTTATGTAATTCCGTCTGACTTTGGTTGGAGCGATGTTGGGACTTGGGGAGCTTTGCATGAAGTTAGAGAAAAGGATGAGTATAATAATAGTGTAGTAGGAAAGAATATTATGCTTTATGATACAAAGGATTGTATTATAAATATGCCTAAAAATAAATTAGTTGTTCTGCAAGGATTAGAAAATTATGTTGTTGTAGACTCTAACGATATACTTATGGTCTGTAGGAAGGATGAGGAACAAAGAATTAAGCAGTTTGTGACAGATATTGAGGTGGAAAAAGGTAGAGATTATTTATAGTCAAAAGAAATAGATACAAATATAAAATTAAAAATAGAGATGAAAGATATTTCACGCATTGAGATTATTGATTTATTAAAAGGAAAAGCAAACGATAAAATAAATCAAGAGATTTGTGTTAAAGGTTGGGTTAGAACCAAAAGAGGGAATAAATCAATTGCATTTATTGCATTGAATGATGGTACAATTATTCATAATATTCAAATAGTAGTAGAACTATCAAACTTCGATGAGAGTCTTATTAAAAGAATTACTACTGGAGCTTGTATAAGAGTTAATGGAATTTTAGTTGAGTCGATGGGGCAAGGACAAAATGTTGAGATTCAAGCAAAGGAAATAGAATTATACGGAGAAGCTGACCCAGAAACCTATCCTTTACAAAAGAAAGGACATACATTAGAATTTTTAAGAGAGATTGCACACCTTAGACCAAGGACAAATACCTTTGGAGCTATATTTAGGATGAGACACGCTATGGCTTTTGCAATTCATCAATTCTTTAATGAAAGAAGATTTTTCTATTGGCATAGTCCATTAATAACTGCATCAGATGCTGAAGGAGCTGGTGAGATGTTTCAAGTTACTACATTAGATTTAAATAATATCCCAAAGAATGATAAAGGAGGTATTGATTTCTCAACAGATTTCTTTGGACGTCAAACTTCTTTAACAGTTTCTGGTCAGTTAGAAGGCGAATTAGGCGCTATGTCCTTAGGCAAGATATATACATTTGGACCAACATTTAGAGCTGAAAATTCAAATACTCCTCGACATTTAGCTGAATTCTGGATGATAGAGCCGGAGATGGCTTTTTATGAATTGCAAGAAAATATGGATTTAGCTGAAGAGTTTATCCAATATCTTGTAAAATATGCTTTAGATAATTGTCAAGATGATTTAGAGTTTCTTCAAAATATGTATGATAAAGAATTAATTGAGAGATTAAGGTTTGTTGTAGATAATCAATTTGAAAGAGTTACCTATACTCGAGCTATTGAAATACTTGAAAAAGCAGAACAGAAATTTGAATTTCCAATTGGCTGGGGTATTGACTTGCAATCAGAACATGAAAGATACCTTGTTGAGAAACATTTCAAAAAACCAGTAATTCTTACAGATTATCCTAAAGAAATCAAAGCATTTTACATGAAGCTTAACGAAGATAATAAGACAGTTAGGGCTATGGATGTTTTATTCCCTAAGATAGGTGAGATTATAGGGGGAAGCCAAAGAGAAGAGAATATGGAGAAATTAGTTTCGAGAATGGAGGAGATAGGTATTCCTGCAAGTGAAATGGATTGGTATTTAGATACAAGAAGGTTTGGAACCGCTCCTCATAGTGGATTTGGATTAGGATTTGAAAGGCTTTTATTATTTGTAACTGGAATGTCAAATATTAGAGATGTTATTCCTTTCCCAAGAACTCCAAATAATGCTGAATTCTAAAAAATAACTATATAGAAATACTTGGTTTAAGAAATGATTTCAAATAAACTTCTTTTAAAACTCCAACAAAAACTCTCTCCACAGCAGATTCAATTAATGAAGCTACTGCAGTTGCCTGCATTGGCTTTAGAGCAAAGAATTAAAGAGGAATTAGAAAATAACCCTACCTTAGAAGAAGATGAGGAAGAAAATTTAGAGATTCCGCAAGAGAATATAGAAGAGGAGAATGATGATGTCTTTGGAGATAGAGATATTTTCCCAAATGATGATGAGATTATTTCGTTTAAGAATAACGATAAACAAGATAATTACTCTGAGATACCTATAGTCTCTCAAGCAAGTTTTTATGATGAATTAATCAATCAGCTCCAACTTCAAAATATAACTGAAAAGGAAACATTAATTGGATTGGAGTTGATTGGTAATTTGGATGAATCCGGTTATCTTAGTCGTTCAATTTCTTCTTTAGTTGATGATTTTCTTTTTAGACAAAATATTGAAGTAAATGAAGAAGAGATTTTATCTACTTTAAAGATAATTCAGAATTTTGACCCCCCAGGAATTGGAGCAAGAGATTTAGCTGAATGTTTGATGATACAGTTGAATCGTAAGAAGGAAGACGAAAACATTTCTCTGGCTAAGAAGATAATCAAAAAGTATTTCGACTATTTTCTTAAAAAGCAATATAATATAATAGCTCAAAAGTTAAATATTGAAGAGGGTAAATTGCAATTTGCTATTGAAGAGATACTGAAATTAAATCCGAAACCTGCTAATTCTAATTTTTCTAACGATAATCAAACTATTTCTGTTCATCCAGATTTTATTATTTGGTATCAAAACAATAAAGTGGAGTTTCAGGTTAATAAAGTTTATCAGAGACAATTGAAAACTAATAATTATTATTCAGAACTATTAGAATCCATTTCTAATAGTAAGGAATCTAAAGATAAGGAAACATACAACTTTTTAAAAGAGAAGATAGAGTCTGCAAATATATTTATAGATTCATTGAATAAAAGACATGATACATTGTATATAATAATGAAGGCAATAATAGATTTCCAAAATAAGTATTTTGTAGATGGAGATATTCAAAAGCTAAAACCAATGAGATTAGTGGATATTAGTGAGATTGTGGATATGGATGTTTCTACTATATCAAGAGTAATTAGTAATAAATTCGTTCAAACTCATTTTGGTATATTCCGTCTAAAAGATTTCTTCTCTAATTTCATGATAAATGATGACGGGAAGGCTATTTCAACTGATGCAATAAAAAATACTTTGGTTCAAATTATAGATAATGAAGATAAAGCTAATCCTTTAACAGATGATTCAATTGTTGATCAGTTAAAAGCAAAAGGATATTCAATTGCAAGAAGGACAGTTGCGAAATATAGAGAAAGTTTAGATATTCCTGTTGCAAGATTAAGAAAGGAAATTAATTAGTTTATTTTGTTACTAATGAATAGACAAAATCTTTTATCTAATCTGATTTCTAAAATATTAAATCCTGTTTTTGTATTTAATTATATTTTTGTATTTGCTCTCTTTGTCTCATATTCAATGAGTGGATTTAATAAATCAATTCTCTTCCTTAATTTTAAACTTATTTTAATCTTCTTTGTCATAACTTATATTCTCCCTCTTTTTACAATGTATTCAATTCGTAATACAAACATAATGATTAATAATCTAAAAA
>WARP01001027.1_pt1 | contig 31088 bp, 30 predicted proteins | sample 4769151 | NCBI WGS metagenome assembly WARP01 (sample SAMN08893023, study PRJNA449175) | gut metagenome | isolation source: rumen sample fed with dry roughage | host: cow | place: India: Nagpur | collected 2016
GCGGCAAGGAACAAGGCGACTGCATCATCCAATCCTGTATCGACATCCAAAATAATCCGTTCCATTTAGTTCCTCTTTGGCAGCATGACATGCAAGGCGACAGCCACGATGGTGGCGATTACTACCGGCGATTGTCCGAATATGGTCTGAAACCAAGCAGGGAAGGTAGAAAGGGCGGCCGAAGAATCGGCAATCCCTATACCAAGCGCTGCCGATAGACCGACTATGGACGTATTTCGGTAGTTCATCTCCTCTGATACTACCAACTTCATCCCGGTCATGGCAATCGAGGCAAAAACACTGATCGTCGCTCCTCCCAATACACTTTGGGGAATGGTGGTGAGCAGGGCGGAGAACTTGGGGACAAAGCCTGCGATGAGCAGAATGCCGGCTGCAAGGGAGAGGGTGTAGCGGTTGATCACCTTCGTGGTGGTTACAATTCCGACATTCTGGCTGTAGGTTGCCGTTGGAAGGCCTCCCAGCAGCGATCCAAGCACATTGGACAAGCCGTATCCGACAATGCCCCGTTTCAATTCCTTGTTTGTGGGCTCTCGGTCCATTGAGCCTACGGTGGTGGCGGTGAAGTCGCCGATCGCCTGGATCGAGTTGATCGCAAACAAGATTCCCAGAGAGAAGCAGGCGGCCACCTCGAAGCGGAGGCCGAAATGCATGAGCCTGGGGGCCTGAAAGAGGCTGGCACTGCTTACTGCGGTGAAGTCTACAATTCCCAGCAACAGGGAGAGGATGTAGCCGACGGCAATACCGATAAGGATGGAGGCAAGCTTGAAGATACCCTTTCCCATATGGTTGAGGACCGTGACGATGGCAAGGGTGAGAAAGGCGAGCAGCCAGTTCTGAGCCGACCCGTAGGAGGGGCTGCCCACCCCTCCTGCCATGTAGTTGATGGCGGTGGGGTAGAGCGAGAGACCGATGGTGAAGACAACTGTGCCGGTTATGAGGGGAGGGAAGAGGACGCGAAGGCGTTTTACATTGAGTCCGACCAGCACGGCGACCAGACCTCCGACCAATTGCGACCCGAATATGGTGGCAAGGTCGTAGCCGCCTGCGATGGCCTGCATGGTGGGAAGGTAGGCGAAGCTCACTCCCAGGATCACCGGAAGTCCTGACCCGAACGGTCCGATCGGAAAGAGCTGGAGGAACGTCGCCAAGGCTGCGATTACCAGCGCTCCCTGCACCAGGATGATGGAATCCTGGCTTGAGAGGCCTGCAACCCTGCTCAGGATGAGGGCCGGCGTCACACAACCGACGATCATGGCAACCACATGCTGGACGGCCAATGGCAGGGCCTTGCTTAAGGGAGGTCTCCCACTGAGTTCGAAGATACTTGCTTGGTTCATGGTTCGATGGTACCACAATACCTAAAGGCGCTCTAGGAAAAATGTGCTACTATAGGCGGTATGAGAATCATACAAATTGCTGTGGGGCCCAAGCAGGTCCCGCTTACCGGGTATTTGCAGGATATCACCAGCGACGGGGGGATTCGAAACATCAGGCCGTCGGTTGTCATTTGTCCGGGAGGAGCGTATCGATTCCGCTCCGAACGTGAGCGCGATCCTGTAGCCCTTCACTTCCTGAACATGAGCTACAATGTATTCATTCTCGATTATTCAGTCAAAGAGGATGCCAAGGACCTCAACCCGCTGCTCGAGGCAAGCGATGCCTTCATCAAGATCCGCGAGCATGCATTCTCCTGGATGTGCGACCCCACCAGAATCGCCATCGTGGGCTTCAGTGCAGGAGGACATCTGGCTGCTTCCTTGGCAATCCTGCATGACCACGCTCTGGTTGCCTCGAAACAGACGATCAAGGATGAGAACAACCGCCCCGATGCCGCCGTGCTCTGCTATCCGGTGATCACCGGTGGTGAATATGCACATCAAGAGAGCATCGGCTGGGTGAGCGGTGGTGATGAGAAGCTGAGGGCTCTGATGAGCTTGGAAAACCAGGTATCTTCATCAGCAAGCCCGATGTTCATCTGGCACACCGTCACCGACGCCTCGGTTCCTGTGGAGAACAGCATGCTGCTCGCACTCTCGTTGAGGCGCGAGCAGGTGCCGTTTGAATTGCATCTCTTTGAGAGTGGAAACCATGGGCTGTCCATGTGCACCGAAGAAGTAGGCACCCCGCATCCAGGATGCAGACAGTGGGTGGACCTTGCCTCTACATGGCTGAACAGCCGGTTTCATCACAATCTATAAGGTGGCAAGCATCCCCTCGGCCGATCTGATCCCGCTGGCCCATGCCCCGGTTATACCGCGGCTGGTGCCGGCTCCATCACCTGCAAACCAGATATCCTCGGTTACACGGAAGTTCTCATCAAGATAGGCTGGTTTGTTTGCATACAGCTTGATCTCAGGATAGTACATGATGGTTGAGGGATGCAGCACCCCCGGCACAATGGTGTCCAGGTTCTTCATCGCCTTCCAGATGGCCCTGAGTATTTTTGCAGGTATAGCCAGGGATATATCCCCGGGGCAGCACGTTCTCAGCGTCGGTTCAAAGTCATACAGGTCGCCGCTGAAGCTTGCCTCCTTGCTGCGCGATCCCAGGCGGAAGTCGCCGACGCGCTGCATGAGCGGCTGACCTCCTCCCATGAGGGCCGCCTGGAGCCCGAGATTCTCTGCAAAGGCCTGACCGCTTGCAAGAGGAGCGGTGAAACGCACAGTCTTGAGAATGGCGAAGTTGACCAAGCCGTTGTCATGGCGGGCATCGGGGGCGAATGCATGGCCGTTGACCGAGTACCACTGGTCGCCACGGTTGGTTGCATAGCGCTCGCGCACCACGTGGGCGTTGCCGCTGTTGGTACAGAAGGTCCGTACCTTCTCAGGAAAATAGAATTTCGGGTCGTAGTAGTCACGAACGATCGGGTAATGCTCGATTCGGGTCTCAACCCGCAGACCGATGTCCACAATATTGTCGATGAAGGGGATGGAGAGCGAGCGCATCAAGTCCTGCAGGAAATGAAAGCCCTTTCTGCCCGGGGCGACCAGAAGTTTCTTATAGCCGATCTCGCGTTTCTCTGTGATGATGAACCGGTCTTGCGCATTCACGCTCTCCATCGCTTCGCCGAGGGCGAGCTCGACTCCGGCATCGGCGAGCCTGGCAAGCAGCTGCTTGATCAAGAGAAGGCCGCCGTCGGTTCCCAAGTGGGTCTGCTTGATCTCCAAGAGGGTACAGCCGAGGCGCTCAGCCCGCTTTTGATAGATTTCAATGTTTGATTTTTCCAGGAACGAGGGCTTGAGGAAGTCGATGACCTCATTCAGATAGTGTTTTGCAGCCTCTTCGGTCCAATACTCGACCGGAAAACCAATCGGATAGGTGAAGTTCATTTTGCAGTCATTGCGCATGCCGCCGGTCGAAACCTTTTCGCGGTCGATCATCAGGATTTTCAAATCCGGTCGCTTCTTGATGAGCGTGAATGCAGTACCCATGCCCGCAGGCCCGCTTCCTACAATGACAACATCATACATGTCCATGAAGACCCTCCCAGGTGTAATAGGAAAGGATCTCCCTTTCCAACCAATTATCCCCATTGTCAGGTGTTTGGTAAACCCCTTGTTGGTGCAACCATCCTTGCATAGAGCATGTATTCATGGTATTACACCAAAGTAGGAATGGTTGTTGTGAGGTGACAGAATGTACATAAGTGCCAAGGAAGCTGCAAAGAAGTGGGGTATCTCCGAACGAAGGGTGCGCATCCTCTGTTCTGAAGGCAGGGTCGACGGTGTGCTCAGGACCTCCTGGGCCTGGAATATTCCCGCCGACGCACCGAAACCCGGGGACGGCAGGCACCTCAGGCACATGAAGAACCACGACCTGAGAATCGGGGGCATGGATTTCACCAGACTCGAAGCGGAGGCGCAAAGCCTGAGAAAAATCGTCGACCGCCAGCAATTCATCCGCTCGTACCACAGATTGGTGACCAGATATGTGCTTACCGCCTTTGCAAGCGAGGATATTCTTGTCCAGCCACAGGATTTGGCGGTTCTGTACAATCATTGTTTCGTCCCTTCCCTGGCTTTCGAGATTCAACTGCTCGCACTCAACGCCCGCTCCATTCTGATTCGAATGCTGTATCAATACGGCTTGGGTCCGGTTGAGGGTAAAAGCCGGCCGCAGATGAGTGAACAGCGGCTGAAGGAATTGTACCAGATGCTGTGCCAGGGTATCGAGGATGAGGGGCCGGTTGTCTATCTCGATTCTGATAAAGCCCAACAGATGGAAACGCTCTTTGTCCAATACGATCGCGACTGGGTGCATTTGCACCCTGTTGTACGAGCCCTCTTCCTCTATGGGGAGCTCTTGCGTATCAAACCGTTCGGCAGGTATGACGGGTTGCTCTCCTCCCTGGTCTTCGCCCAGGAATTGATCAATTCGGGCTTCCCCCCGAGCCTCTTCGACGCCGAGCATGTCGATGAGTTCAAGGCAGCCATGATTCTGACCAGAAGCCGTGGAAATTATCAGAATGCACTGCGTATGCTTGAACAGATGCTTCTGTTCGAGTGCTCCAAGCTTGGCGGCAAGGAGTCAATATGATGGTGTTCTCCAATGCAACGGTGGTCGACGGCAGTGCATCCGCCCCTTTTAAGGCCGATGTGGTCATCGAGGGGACCCGTATCGTCTCCATCCTTCCTCCGCAATCCAGCGATGACGGCGCATCAATCGATTGCACCAATCTTGTCTTGTGTCCGGGATTTGTGGACATCCATGGACACAGCGACCTTGAAGTATTGCGCAATCCTTCCATGAGAAAGAAAATCGGGCAGGGGATTACCACCGAGGTAGCCGGCAATTGCGGTATCGGGGTGTTTCCGGCGGAAATTGGTGATTCTCTTCTCGCCGAACTTACATCCGATGTACTGGGACGCTATCCCAGAGTCGGTTGGCCCTCCTTCAGTTCCTATCTTACAAAGCTTAAAGAGAAGGGAAGCGGCACCAATACAGCATTTCTGCAGGCTCACAGCACCCTCAGAAGCCATGCCATGGAGGGTAAGGCGAATCGTACAGCCACTGAAGAGGAGATTCGGCGTATGTGCCTGTACCTTCAGCAGAGCCTGGAGGAGGGGTGTATCGGGCTTTCCAGTGGCCTCTACTATGCTCCGTGCATTTTTGCAGACCACAAGGAGCTGCTTGCACTGCTGTCGGTAGTTGCGTCCTTCGACCGGCTCTTTAGCGTACATATGCGCTGCGAAGGCTCTGATATCCTGGACAGCATACAAGAGGTGCTCGACCTGGCCCGCCTAAGCGGGGTGAAGCTTCAGATCAGCCACCTGAAGGTGATCGGGAAAAAGAACCAACGTTTGGTCCCCTCCATGCTCGCCCTGATCGAGCAGGCCAGGGTTGAGGGTGTGGATGTCCAGTTCGACCAATACCCCTACGAATACGGCTCCACAAGCCTTTTCAGCCTGCTTCCTCCTCCCTATCTCAAGCTGGGCAGGTCTGAATTGAAATCTGCTCTAGGCAGTGAGTCCGAGAGGCGAATCATCAAGGCGATGATGGAGGAGGGCAAAGGCTGGGACAGCATTGCTTCTCTCTGCGGTTGGGATGACATTAAGGTGTTGGTGCTTCACAGTAATCCTCAGTATGAGGGATTGAGCATGAACGAAGTGGCGCAACTGCGCAACCAGGACCCGTACGAGGCGTTTTTCGACGTGCTCGTACAGGAGGAGGGATCGGCTCTGATGACCGATGTCACCCAAAGCCAGGACTCGATCAAGCGCATTCTCTCCCATCCTTTGATGTGCTTTGGAACCGACGCCCTCTATGCCGGACAAAAGGCTCATCCCAGAAGCTATCAGGCGGCCCTGCATCTGCTCGAGCGGTATTGGAAACAAGAGCCGGTTCTCAGTCTTGAGCAACTCATTGCAAAGATGACAAGCTGTGGGGCCAAACGGCTTGGTCTTGCAGATCGCGGGTTGGTTTCAAAAGGCTATAAGGCCGATTTGGTACTCTTCGACCCGGTCGAGCTTGCCGACCGTTCGGACGATGGGCACCCTGACGCACCGTTCAACGGTCTGCGTTTGGTCATGGTGAATGGAACGGTTGCCTTTCAGAACGGCAGATATACCGACAGCACCAGTGGTTCGATTCTGCTGGGTTAGGGTTGCTCGTATCGATTGAGGAATCGCTTCGTCCTGGGATTGGTCGGGTCGTTGAACAGCTTGTCCGGACTTCCTTCCTCGACGATCAATCCATCGTCCATGAAGATGACACGGTCTGAAATATCCCTGGCGAACGACATCTCGTGGGTGACGACGATCATCGTCATCTTCTCCTTTGCAAGGTCCTTGATTACCTTCAGGATCTCTCCCGTCAGCTCGGGATCGAGGGCACTGGTTGGTTCATCGAAACAAAGTACATCAGGATTGAGGGCAAGAGCGCGGGCGATGCTTACTCGCTGCTGTTGTCCGCCGGATAGTTGGCAGGGGTAGGCTTTTGCCTTGTCCTCCAGTCCCATTTTTACAAGCAGTGCACGTGCAACCTGTTCGGCTTCCGCCTTGTTGCGGCCCAGCACATGCATCTGTGCTTCAGTAATGTTGCGCAGCACGCTCATATGAGGAAAGAGGTTGAAGTTCTGAAAGACCAGGCCCAGGTTGAGGCGCACAGCCTTGAGCGTCTGTTTATCGGCGTAGGTGACTTTTCCTGCTTCAGTTGTACTTACCATGGTCTTGGAGCACACTTCGATGGTGCCCCCATCAATGGGTTCAAGCTGGGTGAGGCAGCGCAGCAACGTGCTTTTTCCGCTGCCCGAGGGGCCGATGATGGAAAGGACTTCTCCCTTGTTGAGAGTGAAGGAGATGCCCTTGAGTACTCCCAGACCGTCGAACTCTTTCTTCAGGTTTGCGACCGATATGATTTCCATCCTGATCTCCTAGTGGTAGTAGTTGAGCTTCTTCTCAAGCAAATCGAAGGAGCGGGAGACGAGTGCATTCATGATGAAGTAAAACACCCCTGCAATAAAGATGGGCATGGTGGAGAACTGCCTTGCCGACGCGTTCTGGGCGACCCTGAACAGCTCTGCAACCCCGATGGTCTGCGCCAAGGCTGTATCCTTGACCAGGGTGATCACCTCGTTTCCCATGGCGGGAATGATTCGCTTCACCACCTGAGGTGCGACAATATGGGTAAATGTATGGGCCTTGGAGAACCCCAGTACCAATGACGCCTCATACTGGCCGACCGGAATGGACTGGATGCCCCCCCGGTAGATTTCTGCGAAATATGCAGCATAGTTGATGACAAAACCTACGATGACAGCGGTGAAACGGTCATAGGAGGCTCCAAAGATATAGTAAGGCGCAAAATAGACGAACAACAGCTGCAGAATCAAGGGGGTTCCTCGCATGATCATGATATAGACATTGACCATATTTGAGATTACCGGATTCTTGGACATCCTGCCTTTTGCAACCAGCAACCCCAATGGAAGTGAGAAAAGCAACGTAAGGACGAATATTTTCAGACTGACGACGGTTGCCGCCAACATCTGCAGCAAGAGGTTTCCCATGCAAGTCTCCTATAAATTGGATAGTTCCCTTAGGAAAAAAGAAACGGGGAGCAATGCTCCCCGTCATCATACTGTTTTCCTTATTTTCCGACAACGGTGATGTCAGAGCCAAACCATGCGGTGGAAATCTTGGCCAATGTACCGTCGGCTTTCATGGCGAGCAGCTGATCCCAAACAGCATCAGCAAGCTTCTGATCGCCCTTGCGGAATCCAATGCCGTAGTCTTCGGGAGCGAGTTCTTCGCTGAGGATCCTGAAGGCCTTTCCGCTGCGCTGGATGTTGTCGTTTGCAACAGTGACGTCCACAACCAAGGCATCGATGCCGCCGATCTCAAGGTCCATGAGGCCGGTCAGGTTTTCCTTGAATTCAACGAACGTCTTGATGGACTTCTTGAACTCGGGGGAAGCATCAATGGCGCTGGAGGCCGAGGATCCCGCCTGATAGCCCACGCTCTTTCCACTCAGCGATGCGAGGGTGGTATAGGGGCTGTCATCGCGAACTACGACAACCTGTGCATTGTGGATGTACGGAGGGGTGAAGGTCATGGCCTGCTTACGCTCTTCGGTGATGGTGAAGCCGTTCCAGATGCAATCGATGTTGCCGGTGTTCAGCTCTTGTTCCTTGGCATTCCAGTCGATCGGCTGGAGCTTGAGGGTGACGCCCATGCGCTTGGTTACTTCCTTGGCAAGGTCGACGTCGAAACCGACTATTTCACCCTTTTCATTGCGGAAGCCCATCGGGGGGAAGTTGTCGTCAAGTCCCATGACGAACTGACCCTTGCTCAGTACCTTGTCAAGGGAGTTGTCTCCACCAGGAGCTTGTTCCTTGGTGCCGGCGGCGAACAGACTTGCGCCTGCCAAAAGCAGGGCCAACAGTACAACAGTGCATCGTTTCATTGCTATTTCTCCTCAATTACGAACTACATGTGCTCTCTTTTGGGTGAGTGTACCCGTAAAATGAGGAAAATTCCAGACTTTCTGTATAAATATTCAATAGTTGTATATGTCAGTGACAGGAATCCGCAAATTTACACCCCTTGCAGGCACTGTTCTTTTTCGTGCCGCAGGAGGCGCAACCCTCTTCCTTGCTGTGCTTTCGCAGGGTTTTAATGGCAAAGGTGATGAGAGCGAGGATGACGAGGGCGACGATGGTATTCGAAATGATGGCTGTAAGCATGCTGACCTCACAGAAATAGAAGGGTTGCAGAGCGGATGAGCAACGCTGCAACATAGGCGAATCCGGTTTGCCAGAGGACCGCGAAGAGAAGCTTGCGTTTACTGCCAAGCTCCTTGAACATGGCGCTGATGGCTGCAATGCAAGGCGATGAGAGGAGGATGAACGTCATATAGGCAAGGGCGGTGTCGGCTGTGAAGAAGGCCGAGAGTGAGGAGGTACCGATGGTGACGCTCAGAGTGCTGACGATAGATTCCTTGGCTGCTATTCCGGTCAGAAGTGCGACGCTTGCCTGCCAGAAGCCGAATCCCAGCGGAGCGAACAGCGGGGAGATGACCCTGCCCATGATGGCGAGCATGCTCTGCTCTGCATCCACTGCCTGCAAGGTGAAGGAGTAGGATGAGAGCAGATAGATGATGACCGAGGAGAGCAAAATGATGGTTCCCGCCTTTTCAATGAAGCCCAAGGTACGGTCCTTTGTTTGCAACCAGATGTTCTTGGCTGCCGGAATCTGGTAGCGGGGCAGCTCCAGGATGAAGGCGTTGGTCTCCTTGTGCTTGTCCAAGGCGCGCGCCAGAAGGCCGGTGATGACCACCGCTGCGATTCCCAGCAGGTAGATAAGGGGGGCGATGAACCATTTGCCGGGGAAAAAGTAGGTAAGCATGAGGGCGAATACGGGCATTTTCGCTCCGCAGGGTATGAAGGGAGTGACGATGACCGTCAACTCCCGCTGTTTCTGGTGCTCGATGGTTCTGCTGCTCATGATGGCGGGGACCGAGCAGCCGGTGCCGATCACCAAGGGGATGATCGATTTGCCCGACAGGCCCATGCTGCGCATCAACCGGTCCATGATGAAGGCGATGCGTGCCATGTATCCGCAGTCTTCCAGGATGGAGAGCAACAAGAAGAGCACAAACAACTGGGGGACAAAGGTCAGTACCGCACCCACGCCTGCAATGATGCCGTCCACCAGAATGCCGGACAGCAGGGGGTGTACCTGCATTGCATCTGCAAAGGTTTGGATATGGACTGAAGCGAAGGCAAAGAACGACTCGAGCCAGCCGGTGGTATAGCCCCCTACCAATCCGATGGAGAGGTAGAAAACTGCTGCCATGATGGCTATGAACAGGGGGATGGCTCCAAACTTGCTGGTGGCAAGGTTGTCGAAGTTGAACTGTTTCTCCTTTTTCGTCTTGATCTGGCAATCCTTTGCGATATGTTCGGCTACTTTGTATCGTTGGTCGATGATGATTGCCTGTACATCGTCGTCGTAGTGCTCGGTCAAGTCTTTGCGTGCCTGCTCTATATAGGTTTGGAAGGCCTGGGGCGGAGCGGGCATGGAGGAGAGAAAGAGTTCATCCGCTTCCAGCAGCTTGATCGCCGCCCATCGCATCTGCCTCCCTTTGGGTATGAGATGCAGATAGTCGTCGGTGATGATGGTCGTGATGTACCGTTCAACAAAGTTGGAAAAGAGCGGCTGCATGGGAAGCTTTTTTTCTCGCAGCGATCGCTCGATCTCTTCCAACAGGCTGGATATGCCGGTTCCTTTGCTTGCCGATATTTGTACAACAGGACAGCCTGTCATCTGCGAAAGCCGCTTCCCGTCGATGCGGATACCTTCCTTTTCAAGCAGGTCCTCCATATTCAGGGCAAGCAGCAACGGTCTTCCAAGCTCGGCCAGCTGGGTGGTCAGGTAGAGACTGCGTTCCAGATTGGTTGCATCGATGACATCGATGATCAGGTCGGGCTGTTCATCGAGTATATACCGTCTGGAGAGTTTCTCCTCGGGGGAGTAGGGGGAAAGGGAGTATATGCCCGGCAGGTCGAGGATTCGGTGTCCGTTGACCACCCCTTCTTTCTTTTCCACGGTGACACCAGGCCAGTTGCCGACATACGCAGTGGTGCCTGTAAGGGTGTTGAAGAGCGTAGTCTTCCCACAATTGGGGTTCCCGATGAGAGCAATTGTTTGCATATGCTATCTTAATTCAATGGCACGGGCTTCAGCTTTTCTGAGGCACAAATGGTATCCACGCAAAGAAACTTCCATCGGATCGCCCATGGGTGCCATCTTGACTACCTCAACGCCAACCCCTTTGGTGAAGCCCATATCCATAAGTCTTCGTTTGAGCTGTTTTGGTGCATTGATTGCTTTGACAGCTCCCTTTTGACCTACGGTCAGTTCGTCCATTGTCATCTGCATCTTTCTTTTCCCTCACCTATAAGTTAGTTAATACAAACATTTGTGTCAAGGTTTTTTATCTCTTCCGATGACAAATCGCTTGAGGCATGATACCATCACCACATGCACAAGTCAGGTGAAGATTATCTAGAGGCCGTATTGGCTCTCAGCCAGGAACATGAAAAGGTACGGACAACCGATGTTGCCCTGCGCCTGGGTGTGTCCAAGCCGAGTGTTAATCGTGCCATGAAGGTGCTCGCCTCCGAAGGGTATGTGAACCAGGAGACATACGGGGATATCCACTTGACCGAGAAAGGCAGGCTCAAGGCCTCGCAGGTATATTTCAGGCACAAGACCCTTACCAGCTTTCTCAAGGATGTGCTGGGTGTCGATGCTGTCATCGCCGAGCAGGATGCGTGTTTGATCGAGCATGACATCTCCAGCGAAACCATGGAAAAGCTTGCTTCGTTTTTGCGCTCATATCGTGGCGAGTCATCCTGAATCTTGTATACAGGTGCTTCGTTTCTGCTATCTTTCCATCATTCTTGTCCAACTACACAAAATCGCATGCATAAACACAAAACCTTTTTCTTGTGAATTCCCTAAAGCCTTTTAGACTGAAGGTAGATAGACTTTAGGAGGTCTCACATGAAAAAGACGTTCATCGTTGTTTTACTCATCGCATTGCTGCTTCCTCTTTCCCTGTTCGCACAGGGGTCGAAGGCAACAGCCGTCGACGAAACCAAGCCCGTAACCATCCAGTACTGGACCCATGAGGATCCGGCCAGAACCCAGCTCGAAACCGAGCTCATCGCCAAATTCATGGCGGACAACCCGAACATCACCGTCGTGCGCTCCACCCAGGCCTCGGTCAAGCAGATTGAGCTGGTACAGACCGCTTTCGCTGCCAATCAGGGTCCTGACATGTTCAACCTGCCGATTGAGAACCAGTATGCCTACATCACCAACGGTCGTGTGGCACCGGTCGATTATCAGGCAGCCGGCTATGCCAACAAGCAGGACCTCTTGGACAAGTACATGGACGGCGTTCTGGATACCGTCACCGTTGGTGGTGAAGTCTACGGCCTTCCCCTGGAACTGACCAACTGGTCCATCTATTTGAACAAGAAGGTATTCCGCTCCGCCGGCCTTGATCCTGAGAAGGATTACCCCAAGACTTGGGAAGAGATGGCCGACATCTCCGAAAAGCTGGTCATCCGTGACGGCGACATCCTCATCCGCCGTGGTTTTGACTTCCGCTATCCGTACTATTTGACGTTCTTTGTCCCGATGGTTGAACAGCTTGGCGGCGACCTTCTCAGTGCCGACGGCAAGAAAGCCATCATTGGGGATGAAGCTTGGCTGAAGGCTCTTACCTACATGCAGCAGTGGGGACCGTCGGGCCGCAATCTCGGCTCACCGACCTACAAGAATGCACGCAACCTGTTCAACCAGGACAACAACGACATCGCCATGGCCCATACCGGCTTGTATCAGCAGGGCAGAATCGAGAAGGACAATCCTGCATTCTTCAACAGCGGCGAGTGGATGGTAATCCCGTATCCCACCTTCAAGGATGCCGTTCGTGATGTTGCAGCCTGCTACTACGGCCACTTCTTCATGGTCAATGCCGACAGCGATCCTGCAGTGCAGAAGGCAGCTTGGAAGCTTTCGGGCTATCTGCTCAGCCATGGTGAGGAGTACCTGACCCGCGGTGGAAACATCATTCAGCCGACCAAGGCCCTCTTTGCCTCCGATACGCTGAAGAACATGCCCTACAGCCAGGTATTCATCGACGATATGGCCCGCTCGCACATGATCTACTACGGAGAGAACTCTGCTCAGATCCAGACCCAGATTCGCAACGCAGTCGAATCGGTCATGCTCAGCGGCGTGAGTCCTGAGAAGGCACTCGCCACCCTGAGGGCTTCGGTGCAGGAAATCATCGACGAGCAGTAATTATTCTTGATTCAGCGGTCCTGTGCCTGTGTGACAGGACCGCTCTCTTTCAATCCTTACGCATCCCAGGAGAACACTATGGGTACGAGAAAATATCGGGGTATCGAGAGAAAACAGGCTCGATGGGGATTTATCTTTGTTCTACCAGCCATGCTTTTCTTCTCCTTGTTCAGTTTCTATCCAATCATCAATGCCATCTATACCAGTTTTTTTGACAAGCGTGCATTGAGCAAGCTACCCCCGAAGTTCCTTGGGTTGGGCAACTACATCAGGCTCTTCGATCCAAGCAGGGCCGCAAGCGACCTCTCTTTCCTGAACAGTCTCAAATCCACATTGGTCTTTACGCTGGGAACCTTCATTCCATTGTTGATCGTCAGCCTGATCTTGGCTGTATTCATCAGCAACCTTTCCAGCAACAAGACCAAGAAATTCCTGCAGATTTCCTACTACACTCCGGCCATCCTTTCCAGCGTTGTTGCAGCAACCATCTGGATGATCATCTTTGACCCGCGCGGGTTGGGGAACCAGTGGCTCAACGCCCTGATGAACACTCCCGGTGTTGACCGCCGATGGCTCGTCGATCCGGTTATGGAGCAGGTTTCCACCATGGTCATCTACTTCTGGAAGTACATCGGCTACTTTGTGATTCTCTTCATTACCGGCCTTGCCTCGATTCCTCCCACCATCTACGAAGCATCAACCATCGATGGGGCGACCAAGAACCAGGTGTTCTGGCGCATCACGCTGCCGCTGCTCAAGCCGACGGTGGTCCTGGTTTCGGTCATGGCTATGCTGCAGTGTTTGAAGACCTTCAGCACCCAGTACATGCTCTACTCCAATGGAGCGCCCCGAGCCCCGATCAACGTAATTACGTTCAACATCTATGTTACCGGTATTCAACAACAGTACCTTGGCAGGGCAAGTGCCATGAGCGTCGTGTTGTTCATCATGATGCTGTTGCTGACCTTGCTGCAGTTCAAGACCACCAAGAGTGAGAATGTGGAATATTAGGAGGACAGGATGCAGATAGAAAAACGATTCACCCTGCCGAAAATCGGCATTTACCTGGTCCTGTTGGTTATGTTGACATTCACCTTGATGCCCATCATTTTCATGGTCAGTGCATCGATGATGACCAGCCGCCAGATTCTCAAGATGCCTTACACCTGGATTCCCGAGGGCATCGCTTGGGAGAACTTTGCAAAGGCCATCCAAGGCAACGACAAGACCTACATTTTTGTGCGCAATATCTCCAACTCGCTGATCGTCAGTACCTCGGTTGCCATCACCACCGTCCTGATCGCCAGCCTCACCGGATACGGACTTGCAAAGTTCCGCTTCCGAGGCCGCAACACCGTGTTCATGATGATCATGGCGACCATGATGATTCCCTTCGAAGCCATCATGATTCCCCTGTACATGGTTGTCATGGCACTGCGCATCCAGAACTCCTATATCGGTCTTATTCTTCCCTTCCTGGTAAGTGCCTTCGGGGTGTTCCAGATGAAGCAATTTTTGACGACGTTCCCCACCGAATTCCTGGATGCAGCGCGGGTGGACGGCATGGGTGAGTTCGGAATCTATTGGCGCATCGTGCTTCCCAACTGCAAGCCCGTTATCGCTACCTTGTTGATTCTCTCCTTCCGCAGCCAGTGGGACAACCTCTTGTGGCCGCTCTTGGTCAGCCAGAGTGACAAGATGAAGACCATCCCCCAGTACATCTCCTCGTTCGCTCTTGAGCGCAGCACCGATGAAGGGGCGATGATGGCCGCAGCCCTGCTTGCCTCGATTCCCATGTTCATCCTCTTTATGTCGCTGACCAAGTATTTCATCGGCGGGTCGGCCATCTACGAATCGAGAAAGGGTTGAGTATGTACGACAGGCTCTGCACCGATCTTTCTTCAGGTCATCCCGCCCAAGAGGTGCTGCAACAGTTCACCGATCGGCTGGATGCATTTCCCTTGCAGCGTTTGGATTGTCCGATGAACCGCTGTCTGCTTGTCACCGACAGGGCGGACAGCGTCGAGGAAGCTCAACGATTGGGCATGGGCTCGATGCTTGCCCACGGGCGGTTCGGGCTCGATTCTCTGTTGCCTCATCTGTCCTGGGTGGATTCGCCCATCCCCGATCCCTGTTCGCTGTTCCTCTTTGATATGGGAAATGTCGTGGTGAAGAACATTACGATGCTCGACAAGATTGCCAAGCGCTGGAATCTCGATCGAGAGGAGTTTTTCACCGACTACCTGCACTATGAGTTCCCCCTCATGGATGGCACTTTTTCCAGCGCACAGTATTGGGCCCATGTGAAAGAGGTGTTTGGGACGGAGGTGGAAGGTGATCCTTTCTACGATGCCTTCGAGCCGGTTTTCAATGATGAGATCGTCAGCTTGATTGCCAAGTTGAGAGCGGCAGGCAAGCGGGTGGTATGTGCCTCCAACACCATCGACCCTCATTGGAGGATACTCGATGCGATGGGAGCCCTCTCCTTGTTCGACGAGGTGTATGCATCACATCTGATGCGCACCACAAAACCCTCGAGGCATTTCTTTATGCAGATTCTTCAGAGTGAGGGGTGTCCCATCGAGCAAGCTTACTTTATTGATGATCATGAACCGAACATCGAGCGGGCGCGAAGCTTCGGCCTGGCAAGCCTGCTCTACGCAGACAAAGGGGGAAGAGAGGCCTCCGAGCGGCTCTCTTCGGCCTTCTCCTTCGTGTTATAGACTGCCCAGCTCGTCGCGGAACTGCGTAGGGGTCTTGGTGGTGAAACGCTTGAAGATCTTGGCGAAGTAGCCGGGGGTGGGGAAGCCGCAACTGGTTGCGATCTCACCGATGTTCTTCTTCGGATCCTTCATGAGCTCCACCGATTTATTCACCCGCCACGCGTTCAGGTATTGGAGGAAGTTAAGTCCTGTCACTTCCTTGAACAGCCGCGAAAGATGACTCTCGGAGAGTTCAAGGTAGGAGGCAGCCTCCTGCAGGCCGACCGGGTTTGCATAGTTGTCGGCGATGAAGGCGATTGTGGCATCGATGACATGGTTGTTCACGTTGCGCGGAAGGGCGATCAACTCGGCGGCGGTACTCGTTCCTTTTTTCAATTGCTCGAAATCCTTGTCCTCTTCCTGGATTTTCTTGACCAGGTTGGCCAGCGTTTCTTCCAGCTCCTCGTCGTCGATGGGCTTGAGCAGGTAGTCGAACACACCCAGTCGGATGGCTTGTTTCATGTAGTTGAAATCGGTATGGCCGGTCAGGATGATGGCATGGTTGACCGGACAGTGGCTGAGCATGGTAAGCCCGTCCTGGGCGGGAAGGCGGATGTCGGTTATGACGATGTCCGGCTCGACACGTTTGATCAGTTGCTCCCCCTCCAGGCCGTCGGCGGCGGTTCCTGCCAATTTCAATCCCAACAGTTCCCAGCGGATCGAAGAGACTATTTCCTCACGGACGATTTGTTCGTCTTCTACAAATACCACACTATAGCTCATAGCCTATTTCCTCTCTTTTGTTTCGGCCGGGAATGATATGTTCACCGTCGTACCTTCCCCGACCTTGCTGGTCAAGGAAAAAGTCATCTGCTTACCATAGGTAAGGAACAATCTTCTATATACATTGTATACACCAACGTGTGTCGAGTTGGCAAGTTCATCGAGGTTGTCCGGCAGCGTTCCTGGTGGAAATCCTATCCCGTTGTCCTCAATGGTGATGAAAATCCGGCCTGAGAGCTTAACGACCCTGACCGATAGCGTCCACTCTCCGACTTTCGGTTCAAGGCCGTGGATGATGGCATTCTCCACCAGCGGCTGGATGATCAGCTTGGGTGTCTTGACGGAAGCGCAGCCGGGATCGAGGTAGGTCTGCACTTTCAGCTTGGAGCCGAAGCGCAGCCGTTGGATGGTCAGATAGGAGTCGATCAGGGCCATGCTCTGTTCGAGGGTGCACTCGCTTTCATGGTTGTCGATTGTCGATCGCAGCAGTTTCCCGAGCTTCACCGTAATGGTATAGATGTCCTCTTCTCCATGCATTCGTGCAAGAGCCTTGATGGTGTTCAGTGTATTGAAGAGGAAGTGCGGGTTCATCTGGCTCTCAAGGGCCTTGCGTTCGGCCTCGCTGAGTTTCTCCTGCTCCTCACGGGTGAGCTCGAGCAGCCCTGCAATTTGTTGTACCATGATGTTGAATGAGTGTTCGAGCTGGGCGAACTCCCAGATTCGGCTCTTTACCGCCTTGGTCTGCAGATTGCCCTGTTCAACCTCTCCCATGCGATAGGCAAGGTTGCGAATCGGCCTGGCGATGGAACGGGAGAACAGGAAGGACAAGCCCATTGCCAGAAGGGTTCCTACCGCCATGGTAAGGCCGAATGCATAAAGCAGTCGGTCCAGGCTCTCCTGGAAGGGTGCTGCACTGACGCTTCCCGCCAGATGCAACGTCGTGCCGTGAATCGGCGTGATGGAGACAATCGATGTTCCTGTATGCATGGTCCTGCGTGAGTAGTCGCCTTTGAGCTGTGAAAGCGAAGGAAATTTGTCAAAGGTTCCGAAGCGTTCGGTGTGCACCAGGCTGGTTGCATAGAAGTCACGATTGTCGATCAGCAGTACATCGCCGAGCAATCGTTCGGTATTTACCAGGTTGCTGAGGGCTTCGGCATAGATGTCGATGACCAGGTATCCCAGGTTCGTACCCTCGCTGTCATAAATGCGTCGGAGGATTGAAGCAACCACCTGTCTTCCATTGTCGGCCATCCGATGGCCCCGGATGCTGATGATGCTGGCCGTCGGGGAGATGTTTGCATTCTGGCTGATGATCGAGTTCATGTCCCAGTCGTTGCCGTGATAGCGCAGGTCATAGACATCGGGGAAGGTGTGGGTGCTGATGCGCACCCTTCCTGTATTGCTGACGATGTTTGCACTTGCAAGATAGGTGTCCCCGCGCATCACGCTGAACAACAGCTGGTAGAGGTCCCGGCTGATGGTGGAGTTAGCCTCCAGCCTGTCCTCTTCCATAATGTGAACGATCAGAGGATTGGTTGAGAGCTGGTAGGCCTTATGCCGGTAGTCCTCTAAAACAGAGGATACTTTGTCAGCGTCTACGGCGACCAGATTCATAGTCTGCTCGGTGAGGTACCTCTCTTGGTTTCTTCCACCGATTAGTGCATAATAGGCGGAAAAGAGGCCGAGCGGTACGATGAGGACGATCAGAAAGTAGATGAGTAGTCTTCCGAAGAGCGTTCGCTTTCTCCAGAAGTTGGGTTTGCTGTCCATGCCTGCAGTGTATCTGCAATAGGGTGGGAGAGCAATAACTTCGACTTATAGGAATTTTTACTGCATAAACATACTGTTTTTTGTATAAAGGGTTGACAGAAATCCTAAAAGAGAGCTACAAACAAGAAACGGCCCATCGCCGTTCATTGAGGAGAGTATCGTGAACGCGTTCACCAAGCAGGTGCAGGCAATGCACCGGACAATTGAAAGGAAATGGAAGATGCAGGACTGCTCTCAGTTCTGTTTCGGCACACCTGATTCTTCGCATGCCGCTCTTTCCTTGCTTCTTGGACGCACCATCCTCCTCCCCCTCATCTCCCTCATTACCCTCCTCATTATCGTAGTAAGCCTAATTATTCTCTGACCACGGCTGCAGAGTGAGATACCTGCATGGACCGTGGACGAAGAGCCCCCAATTGAAGCCTGGGGAGCAATCGCTTATACCCAAACACCATACGAAGGAGACAAACATCACATGAATAGTACAGAAAACCGCTACACACTGGCCATCCTGGTCAACAACCACCCCGGTGTCTTGATGCGTGTCGTCTCCCTGTTCTCCCGAAGAGGCTACAACATCGACAGCTTGTCGGTCGGAGAAACGGAGAACGAGGCGGTCAGCCGCATCACCATCGTAGTCAGCGGCGACCGTCCTGTTGTCGAGCAGATCAAGAAGCAGGTGGGCAAGCTCATCGATGTCAAGCGCGTGTATGAGATGACCCAGACGCGGAGCCTGCAGCGCGAGCTGGTCATGGTCAAGGTCTCCACCAAAAGTGAAAGCCGCTCGCAGGTGGTGGAGCTTGCCCAGATCTTCAAGGCAAAGATCATCGATGTCACCGCTTCCACGGTGTCCCTTGAGATGACCGGCAGCTTGGACAAGATTCAATCCTTCCTCGATCTTATGATGCCGTACGGTATTGTTGAGATGGCCAGGACGGGTATCACGGCCCTCGAACGCGGCTCGCGGGCTCTCAGCTCGATCAGCTACAGCGAGGATGATGTCTAAACGCAACGCCCCAAGGGCGCTTACCATAACAAGGCCGGTGGGCCGAAGGAAAGGAAGCAATGAGCACAATGTATTATGATTCACAGGCAGATCTCCAAAAGCTTGATGGAAAGAAGGTTGCCATCATCGGATACGGCAGCCAAGGGCATGCACACGCATTGAACCTGCATGAGAGCGGGGTTGATGTGGTCGTCGGTTTGTACAAGGGTTCCAAGAGTTGGGCGATTGCAGAGGAAGCCGGACTTCAGGTCGCGACCGTCGAGGAGGCCAGTGCCATGGCACAGGTCATCATGCTGCTGCTCCCCGATGAGAAGCAGGCAAAGATCTACCGCGACAGCGTGGAAGCCAATCTGAGTGCAGGCAAGTATCTTGCCTTCGCCCACGGCTTCAACATCCATTTCGGGCAGATCAAGCCCCCTGCCGATGTGAACGTAATCATGATCGCTCCCAAGGGACCCGGCCACACGGTCCGCACCCAGTTCCAGGAAGGCAAGGGGGTTCCCTCCCTGATCGCCATCCATCAGGATCCCAGCGGCGACTCACGCGACATCGCCCTCGCCTATGCAAAGGGCCTCGGTGCCGGACGTGCAGGCATTTTTGAAACCTCTTTCAAGGAAGAGACCGAGACCGACCTCTTTGGCGAACAGGCTGTGCTCTGCGGTGGTGTCACCGCCCTGATCAAGGCTGGATTCGACACCCTCGTCGAGGCAGGCTACCAACCCGAGATGGCCTACTTCGAGTGCTGTCACGAGATGAAGCTGATCGTCGACCTCATCAACCAGGGCGGCCTGTCCTACATGCGTTACTCCATCAGCGATACCGCTGAGTACGGCGATTACATCACCGGCAGCAAGATCATCACCGACGACACAAAGAAGGCGATGAAGGGAGTACTCACCGATATCCAGGAAGGTACATTCGCCCGCAACTGGCTCTTGGAGAACCAGGTCAACAGACCCTACTTCAATGCAAAGAAGCGCATTGAGAGCGAAAGCCTGTTGGAGAAGACCGGACAGAAGCTCCGCTCTTTGATGAGCTGGTTGAAGAAATAACCAATTAAAACTACGAAAACCGGGAAGGACACTATGGAAAAAGACAGAATCTACATCTTCGATACCACACTCAGAGACGGCGAACAGGCTCCTGGCTACAGCATGAACCTTGATGAGAAAATTCGCATGGCACTCCAGCTTGAGGCTCTAGGTGTGGATATCCTGGAAGCAGGATTTGCCATAGCGTCCCCCGGCGACTTTGCCAGCGTACAGGCGATCAGCAGGGAGCTGAAACACACCGTGGTCGCCTCTCTTTCCCGCGCTTTGGAGAAGGATATCGATGCCGCCTGGGAAGCTGTCAAGCTCGCCAAACGGCCCAGGATCCATACCTTTTTGGCCACCAGCGACCTGCATCTGCAGTATAAGCTGAAGATGAGCCGAGAGGACGCCCTTGCAAAAGCCAAGGCCATGGTATCGTATGCACGCAACCTTAATGACGACGTGGAGTTCTCCCTTGAGGACGCCACCCGCACCGACCTCGACTATCTGTGCAAGGTGGTGGAGGAGGTGATCAAGGCCGGAGCGAAGGTGGTCAACCTGCCCGATACGGTCGGCTATGCCACCCCCGATGACATGACCAGAATGGTAGGGACGGTGATGAACAGGGTGCCGAACATCGACAAGGCGATCATCGCCGTGCACTGCCACAACGATCTTGGTCTGGCGGTCGCCAACAGTCTCGCCGGGCTGAAAGCCGGAGCAAGGCAGGCCGAGTGCACCGTATGCGGAATCGGCGAACGGGCCGGCAATGCCGCGCTCGAAGAGTTGATCATGGGCATCCGCACACGAAGCGACGAGTATCCCTTCTCTTACAATGTGAAGACAGAAGAGATCATCCGCTCATCGCGCCTGTTGACCCAGATCACCGGTGTCAAACCGAATCCCTCGAAAGCCATCGTCGGTGCGAATGCCTTCGCCCATGAGAGCGGCATCCACCAGCACGGCATGATGGCCAACAGCCTCACCTATGAGATCATGACTCCTGAAAGCGTGGGAGTGATGAACACCAGCCTGGTGCTCGGCAAGCACAGCGGCCAGCACGCTTTTGAGAAGCGTCTTGCCGATCTGGGCTATACCCTCGGCAAGGAAGAGGCGAAAAATCTCTTTGCCGAATTCAAGAACCTCGCCGACCGCAAGAAGACCATCACCGACCGCGACCTCATCGCCTTGGTGGAGAATGCAAGCCAGAGCTCACCGGTCATCTGGGAGCTGGAGAGTTTTGTGGTCAACAGCGGCAATATGATGACCAGCACCGCCTGTGTCACGCTTCGAAAGGGTGAGAAGAAATTCCAGGAAGTGGCATGCGGCACCGGACCGGTGTATGCATCACTGAGGGCGGTGGAGAAAATCATCCGCCATCCTTTCAGCCTTGAGGATTACAGCCTGCAGGCTGTAACCGAACATCGCGATGCATTGGGCGAGGTCTTTGTGAAAATCAGCGACGGCCATGGCATCTATCGGGGAAGGGGGGTGAGCACCGACGTCATTGAAGCATCCATTCTGTCCTGCCTTGCAGCGGTGAACCGCATGCTGGATGAGACTGTTGCTGGACAGACGGGGAGCCTCAAGCCGACCACTCCTCCGAATTTCGACAACGACATGCTCAGCACTCACTCCGACAAGAAAAAGGAGAGAGGCGATGCGTAAGATAGCACTGTTTGACTCCACCCTGCGCGATGGCAGCCAGGCCGAGGGCATCAGCTTCTCCGTCGAGGATAAGCTCAAGATCGTCCAGGCCCTGGATACGCTGGGGGTCAGTTTCATCGAGGCTGGGAATCCCGGCTCGAATCCAAAGGATCTGGAATTTTTCTTCCGCTCCAAGGATTTGTCCTTGCAGCACGCCAAACTGGTTGCCTTCGGTTCTACCCGCCGAAGAAATACCAAAGCCGAGGACGATCCGAACCTGAAGAGCCTGGTTCATGCAGGCACCTCCTGTGTCGCCATCTTCGGCAAGAGCTGGGACTTCCATGTGACGGACATCATCCGCACTACACTCGAGGAGAACCTTGCGATGATCGAGGATTCAATCCGCTTCATCACCGAGAGCGGGTCCGAGGTTTTCTTCGATGCGGAGCATTACTTTGACGGCTATGTCGCTAACAAGGAGTATGCCCTCGCTTCCCTGAGGGCGGCCCTTGCAGGAGGAGCCACCACCTTGGTGTTGTGCGAGACCCGGGGGGGCATGATCCCCTCCGAAGTGAAGCGAATCACCCAGGAAACCATTGCCCTGTTCCCGAATGTCGATTTCGGCATCCACACCCACGATGATGCAGGCTGTGCTGTTGCATCGTCCATCGCCGCAGTAGAGGCGGGCGTGGTGCAGGTTCAGGGAACACTGCTGGGTTTCGGCGAGCGCTGCGGCAATGCAAACCTCGCCTCCATTGCCGGCATCCTGGGAACCAAGCTTGGCTGCGACTGTCTCTGCGGTGAAAGCCTTGAGCGGCTTACCGGTATCTGCCGCCGGGTTGCCGAGGTAGCCAATGTGCGAATTTCCGGCAATGCCCCGTTCATCGGCAAGAGCGCCTTCGCTCACAAGGGCGGCATGCATATCGACGGGGTGCAGAAGAATCCGCACTCCTTCGAGCATATCGACCCGATGGTCGTCGGCAATGAACGCAGGCTCTTGATGAGCGAGGTGGCGGGCCGTGCCCTGATGCTCAAGCGTATTGCAAGAATTGCCCCGAACCTGGACAAGGACGATCCGGTGACCGTCAGCCTGATGGATGAGCTGAAGCGTCTTGAAGCCGAGGGGTATCAGTTCGAGGGGGCGGAGAGCTCTTTTGACTTGGTGATCAGGCGGCATTTGAAGATGTATCGCCCCTATTTTACACTGGTGCACTACCAGACCATCGGCAGCAGCCCTTATGCCGACCCTCAGAGCGGTGCAACCCACGCTGCGGTGGTGAAGGTGAAAGTAAAAGGGGAGAGTGCCATTACCGCCGCCGAGGGCGAAGGTCCTGTCAACGCACTCGACCGTGCCCTGCGCAAGGTGCTGGAGCAGTTCTATCCGACCCTTACGAGCGTACATCTGACCGACTACAAGGTGCGGGTGCTCGACTCAGCCGGTGCTACGGCTTCCAAGGTCAGGGTTCTCATAGAATCGACTGATGGAAAGGAGAGCTGGTCCACCATCGGGGTGAGCAAGGACATCATCGAGGCAAGCTGGTTTGCCCTCAGTGATAGTATAGAATACAAATTAATCGCAGACGGCGTTGAGCCGTCGGGCGAATGAGAGTAAGGAGAGTTCCCCTATGGGTATGACAATGACGCAGAAGATCCTGGCCCACCATGCCAATCTGGAGTCTGTACGTGCAGGCCAGTTGATCATGGCGAACCTGGACATGGTGCTTGGCAACGATATTACGGCTCCGGTGGCCATCAATGAGTTCCCGAAGTTCGGCAAGCAGACCGTATTCGACAAGGATAAGGTGGCTTTGGTTCCAGACCATTTCTCCCCGAACAAGGACATCAAGGCAGCCGAGCAGTGCAAATGCCTGCGCACTTTTGCCAACGACCATGAGATCACCAACTACTTCGACGTCGGGCAGATGGGCATCGAGCATGCCCTGCTCCCTGAGAAAGGCTTGGTTGGAGCCGGAGACCTCGTCATCGGAGCTGACAGCCACACTTGTACCTATGGAGCCCTTGGAGCTTTCTCCACCGGTGTAGGTTCAACGGATATGGCATGCGGCATGGCGACCGGCCAGGCTTGGTTCAAGGTTCCCTCCGCCCTGAAGTTCAATCTGAGCGGCAAGTTCTCCCCTTACGTATCGGGCAAGGACTTGATCCTGCACGTCATCGGCATGATTGGTGTGGACGGGGCTCTGTATCAGAGCATGGAGTTTACAGGCGAAGGTGTTGCCAACTTGACCATCGACGACCGCTTCACTGTTGCCAACATGGCCATCGAAGCCGGTGCAAAGAATGGGATTTTCCCGGTGGACGAGGTAACGCTTGCCTACTTGAAGGAGCACTGCCCCAAAGATCCGGTGATCTACGAAGCCGATGCCGACGCCCCCTATGAGGCGGTCTATGACATCGACCTTTCCACCATCAAGAGTACGGTCAGCTTTCCCCACCTTCCTTCGAACACCAGAACCATCGACGAGGTGGGCGAGGTGAGGATCGACCAGGTGGTCATCGGCTCATGCACCAACGGGCATATCAGCGACCTCAGGCAGGCCGCCGAGATTCTGAAAGGAAAGAAGATTGCCAAGCATGTGCGCGCCCTCATTTTCCCCGCCACCCAGAAAATCTGGAAGCAGGCGATGCACGAAGGGCTCTTCGACATCTTCGTGGACAGCGGCTGTGCCGTTTCCACTCCCACCTGCGGACCCTGCCTTGGTGGACATATGGGCATTCTGGCAGCGGGTGAGCGGGCGGTGAGCACCACCAACCGCAACTTCGTGGGAAGAATGGGACACGTGAAGAGTGAAGTCTATCTGGCAAGCCCTGCGGTGGCCGCCGCCAGCGCGATCGCCGGGTACATCGCCGACCCGAACAAGGTTATGGAGGCATAAGATGCAGGTACAAGGAACTGTTTTCAGATACGGGGACAATGTCGACACCGATGTCATCATCCCCGCCAGATATCTCAATACTTCGAATCACAAGGAACTTGCCCAGCACTGCATGGAGGATCTCGACCAGAACTTCATCAAGCAGGTGAAGAAGGGCGACATCATGGTGGCCGACAGGAACTTCGGGTGCGGCTCCAGCCGCGAGCACGCCCCGATCGCCATCAAGGAGAGCGGCATCAGCTGCGTCATCGCCCGCACCTTCGCCCGAATTTTCTACCGCAACGCGATCAACATCGGTCTTCCCATCCTGGAGTGTCCCGAAGCGTGCGACGCCATCAAGGCCGGCGATGTGGTTTCGGTTGATTTCTCCACAGGAACGATTACCAATGTGACCACCGGTTCGGTGTTCCATAGTGAGCCTTTCCCTCCGTTCATGCAGGACCTCATTGCAAACGGCGGTCTGGCCGGCTATATCGCCAACAGGGGGAAGCAGGCATGAAAAAGCATATAGCGGTGGTAAGCGGTGACGGAATCGGGCCGGATATCGTCCGGGAGGCCTTGAAGGTCCTCTTTGCCGTAGGAGCCAAATTCGGCCATACCTTCACCACGTCCTCCTATCTTGCAGGTGGAGCCGCACTCGATGCAGTGGGCATTCCTCTGCCCGAGGAGACGTTGGATGGGTGCAGAAACAGTGACAGCGTACTGCTTGGTGCCGTAGGCGGGCCGAAGTGGGACACTCTTGCAAGCAACCTCAGACCGGAGAAGGCGCTGCTGGGGCTGCGCGGCGGCTTGGGGTTGTTCTGCAACCTGCGTCCTGCAATCCTGTACAAGCAACTGAGTGATGCATGCCCTCTGAAAGCTGAGATCATCGGCGAGGGACTGGATTTGATGGTGGTGCGCGAACTTACCGGAGGCATCTACTTCGGTGAACGCGGCCGAACCGATGACGCCGCCTTCGACACCATGGCCTATACGGTCGGTGAAATCGAACGCATCGTGCGCAAGGCTTTCGAGATAGCACAGAAGCGTTCCAAGCGCCTTTGCAGTGTGGACAAGGCAAACATCCTCAATACCAGCCAGCTGTGGCGCGAGGTTGTGAAGCGGGTCCAGGGTGACTATCCCGATGTCGAGGTGAGCCACCTCTATGTGGACAACGCTGCAATGCAGCTTGTGCGCAATCCCAGGCAGTTCGATGTGATCGTGACCGAGAACATGTTCGGTGACATTCTCAGCGATGAGGCGAGCCAGATCACCGGCTCGATCGGTATGCTTCCCTCGGCCTCCTTGAGAGAGGACAGCTATGGCATGTATGAGCCGATTCACGGCAGTGCACCCGATATCGCAGGAAAGGACCTTGCCAACCCCATTGCCACCATTTTGTCGGTGGCGATGATGCTTCGGTACAGTTTCGGCCTGCAAGCCGAGGCTGATTGCATCGAGAGTGCTGTCTCAAAGGTGCTGGACAACGGCTATCGTACCGCCGACATCCATACACCGGGTATGAAGAAAATTGGTACGAACGATATGGGTTCGTTGATCGCCCAGTCCCTGTAAACGGGGGAGGAAGAGGATGGACAATACAAAGCAGCGTTCAGCACAGATGACCGAGGGAGCCCAAAGAAGCCCCCACCGGTCGTTGATGAAGGCCTTGGGATGGACCGACAGGGAAATCCATATGCCGATCATCGGCATCGTAAACGGGGCGAATGACATCATTCCCGGCCACATTCATCTCAACAGGATTGTGGAGGCGGTCAAGGCAGGGGTGCGTCAGGCAGGGGGGAACCCCGTCTCGTTCCCTGTCATCGGTGTCTGTGACGGCATAGCGATGGGGCATACAGGCATGAAGTACTCGCTTGCAAGCCGCGAGGTCATCGCCGACTCCATCGAGATCATGGCAACCGCCCATCCGTTCGATGCTTTGGTGTTCGTTCCCAACTGTGACAAGATCGTACCCGGTATGCTGATGGCTGCAGCCCGGATCAACATTCCCTCGATCTTTATCTCCGGCGGTCCTATGCTCGCCGGAAAAATTCCCGGCGATAGCAGCTGCGGCACCAGTCTTTCGGTGATGTTCGAGAAGGTAGGCACCCATGCAGCAGGCCTGCTCAGTGATGAACAGCTGCTCGCCTATGAGGACAATGCATGCCCCACCTGTGGTTCTTGCAGCGGTATGTTTACCGCAAACAGCATGAACTGCCTGACCGAGGCCATCGGAATGGGACTTCCCGGCAATGGGACGGTCCCCGCTGTATACAGCGCCCGTGACCGGTTGGCCAAGGAGGCGGGGTATCAAGTCATGGAACTGCTGAAGAACAATGTTCGTCCGCTTGATATTATGACAGAAAAGGCGTTTGCCAATGCCCTGGCGGTAGATATGGCCCTCGGGTGCAGCACCAACACGATGCTTCACCTTCCGGCCATCGCCCATGAGGCTGGTGTGGACCTGGATATCTTCATGGCCAATGATATCAGCGCCAAGGTTCCGAATCTCTGCCATCTCGCCCCTGCAGGCGAACATCACATCGAGGATCTCTATGCAGCCGGAGGTGTGCTTGCCGTAATGCATGAGCTTGGCAAGGCCGGTCTGCTCGATCCTTCGCTTCCCACCGTCAGCGGCAAGAGCATCGGTGAGTTGTATGAACAGGCACACGTGTATGACCACGAGGTGATTCGTCCGATCGAGCAGCCGTTCTCCCCCATGGGAGGCATTGCCGTTCTGAGAGGAAACCTGGCACCCGACGGGGCTGTGGTCAAGCGCAGCGCCGTGGATGAGAAGATGCTGGTGCACGAGGGCCCCGCCCGTGTGTTCAACAGCGAGGAAGAGAGCATCGAGGCAATTTTCAGCGGGAGGATCAAGGCCGGCGATGTCATCGTCATCCGCTATGAAGGTCCCAAGGGAGGACCCGGCATGCGTGAGATGCTCAGCCCGACCAGTGCAATCGCCGGCATGGGCTTGGACAAGGATGTAGCCCTGCTCACCGATGGCCGGTTCAGCGGAGCCACCCGAGGAGCTTCCATAGGCCATGTAAGCCCGGAAGCCGCTGAAGGCGGTCCGATAGGATTGGTTGAGGAAGGAGACAGGATCAGGATAGACATTCACAAGGGAACGTTGGATGTGTTGGTTGATGAACAAGTGCTCGCCGAGCGCAGAAAGCATTGGGTCTGCAAGGAGAGTGAAATCCAGACCGGATACTTGGCCCGGTATGCCAAGCAGGTCAGCAGTGCGTCAACCGGAGCGATTTTCAGAACATAAGGAGTACCTACCATGCAGATGACAGGAGCCCAGATCATCATCGAGTGTTTGGTTGAACAGGGAGTGGATACCGTGTTTGGTTTTCCCGGTGGAGCAGTGCTTCCCCTCTACGATGCCCTCTTCCAGAACCAGAGGCGTATACGCCATATTTTGACGAGTCATGAGCAAGGTGCCAGCCATGCAGCCGATGGGTATGCCCGCAGTACCGGAAAGGTCGGTGTGTGCATTGCAACCAGCGGGCCGGGAGCAACCAATTTGGTGACCGGCATTGCAACCGCCTACATGGACAGCGTCCCTATGGTGGCGATTACCGGAAACGTGACCACCCAGCTGTTGGGCAAGGACAGTTTCCAGGAAGTTGATATCACCGGCATCACCATGCCGATCACCAAGCACAACTTCATCGTCAAGGATGTTGCAGACCTGGCAAAGACGATACGTAAAGCCTTCCAGATCGCCCAGGAGGGTCGCCCTGGTCCGGTCTTGATCGATGTCCCCAAGGATATTACGGTTCATACCGCTGACTTTGTCCCCGAGGTTCCCCAAAAACTTGCTCCCAGAACTGAACGACTCAGTGAGAAGAGCATGGAAACGGCCCTCGATTTGATCCAGCATGCACAAAGGCCGATGTGCTATGTCGGTGGTGGAGTCATCAGGGCGAAAGCCAGTGATGATTTGACACAATTCTTGGAGAACATAGACAGCCCTGCCTGTACTTCGTTGATGGGGTGTGGAGCGGTGAACTCCTACAGCCCACGCTTCACGGGTCTGGTGGGTATGCACGGGACGAAAGTCTCGAATATGTGTGTCTCCGCCTGCGACCTCTTGGTGGTAATCGGGGCACGCTTCAGCGACCGGGTGGTCAGCAAGGCCAGTGCCTTCGCGAAGAATGCAAAGATCATCCACATCGATGTCGACCCGGCGGAAATCGACAAGAACATCAAGACCTACTGTCATGTGGTCGGGGACTTGAAGGTTGTGCTGGAGGAGCTGAACAAGCGTATTGCAAAGCCGATGGTCCACAAGGAATGGATGGATCAGGTAGCTGAATTCAAGAAGCGGTATCCCATCCGTGTGGACAGCGAGAGTGCACGCAGCAAGGAGATTCTGAAAGCACTGCAATCGGTTCTGCCTCCCAACTTCTTCGTGGTCACCGAAGTCGGTCAACATCAGATGTGGGCCGCCCAATTTCTCAAGCATGTGCAACCCGGTCACTTCCTTACCAGTGGAGGCCTCGGCACGATGGGGTATGGGACAGGGGCTTCAATAGGGGCGCAGGTGGGTAATCCTGAAAGCCGGGTGGTCAATGTAGCGGGGGATGGGTCGTTCAGAATGAATTGCAATGAGCTTGCGACCATCGCTCGCTACCGTCTGCCGGTGATCATCCTCTTGATGAACAACCACACTCTGGGTATGGTCAGACAGTGGCAGACGCTGTTCTTCGACAAGCACTACAGTGAAACCACCTTGGATACCGACATCGATTGGGTGACCCTTGCCTCGGCCTTCGGCGTCAAGGGCATGCGTATTCGGAGGGAGGACGACCCCAAGCCGATTCTCCAGGCCGCTTTGGAACTGGGAGAGGCTGTGGTCATCGACTGTGAGATCCCTGTGGATGACAAGGTCTATCCGATGGTTGCCCCCGGGGCCTCCATCGAGGATATGCTCGGCGTACAGGAAGTGGATGAATATTGATACAGATAGTGCATGAAATCGAGTAGTGAGACCGAGAGGGCTGCACAGATGCTCTGCATCGTCGGCAGCCTTGGAGTCCTTTTTCCCGATTCAATGTAATAGAGCTGGCTTCGCGAGAGGTCGGCTTTTTCTATGAGCTCTTCCTGGGTCATGTTTTGTGCAAGTCTTAGGGCCTTTATGGCTTGTCCAATCGGTAACTGTTCCATGCACATAGTCTGAAACCAAAAAAATGTGAATGTCTGATATTTGTCAATTTAGTCGCTGTTGGTAAAGGATGTTTACTCAAGGAAAGGGCCATGCAACAGATGCTCCATGATTAGATTTCGATTGAGCAATCAGTTAGCCAAGTATCGCTTAAAGCATGCAATCAGTGAATTCGGGTATGAAATTTCCACATTCCCGTCATCCAATGCTATACTGGGTGCAGTACTGAATGAAGGAGGTCACTGATGGAAGATGCCATGAGAGAACTTTCAGCCCAAGAGTTGGGTGCCTTATGCTCCAACCTGCAGAAAGCTTGTTCCAAGCAGATGAGGAGTGAAGAGGCTGCCTTGTTCGGCGAGCTTGCGTCCTTTTACGATCAGAGGCGGGAGGCCTTGCCCAAGGCTGAATATCGAATGCTGTTGCAGCTGATCAATGATGATTTGGGTCGAGCCTACGCCGAGGCGAACGAACAAGCTTCAGCTGTAAAGGATCGTGGAGCCCTCAGGGCTTTGGTTTGGGGTGAGAAGGTCACCAAGCTGCTGAAGAGCTTGTTGGTCCGCTATGAGAAACAGCAAGCCGGCCTTCTGGAGAATACCAAGGTCTGGGTGTGTGAAATCTGCGGTTTTGTCTATGTTGGTGAACAACCTCCCGAGATTTGCCCCATCTGCAAGGTCCCGAGCTTTAAGATCCACGCTGTTCAGAAGGAGGCCGTCTGATGCATGCTGCAAGAAATATAGCACTCTGTACCAAGGATTGTGTCTGTCTGTTCATCTGCCCTACCGGTGCTACCGATACAGAGAACGGCCAAATCGACTTCTCCAAGTGTATTGACGGATGCCGCCTGTGTGTGGATGCCTGCCCCAGCCATGCCCTCTATCTGGTTCCCGGCACCTATCCTCAACCCCAGCCTAAGACGGAGCCTGTGAAGACAGCCCTGCTGGATCTCGCCAAGAGCAAGGCGGACCAGATGGCCCTTGCCGATCAGTTGGCCCAAGAGAGTGAAGACCCTGTCTTCCGTCAACTCTGCAAGACTGTCGCCATGAGCAATAGAATTCTGGCAGAGGATTGCTATCGAGAAGCAGGGTACATCCTACCCCAAAGCAATGCAGTACGACAGTTGCTCAAAGAGCTTGTACAGAAGCATGAAGGAGATGACGCTTTTCCCAGGGATGCTGTCGAGGCCTTGCTGGCCAAGCTGTAGGCAATACCCCCGGAGCGTTCAGTTTCGGGGTTTTTTTTCTGTCAGGTAGAGGATGAAAAT
>WARP01000224.1_pt1 | contig 31083 bp, 20 predicted proteins | sample 4769151 | NCBI WGS metagenome assembly WARP01 (sample SAMN08893023, study PRJNA449175) | gut metagenome | isolation source: rumen sample fed with dry roughage | host: cow | place: India: Nagpur | collected 2016
TTAGCTCATAGTCATTAACTTTTAAGAAACCCCACTCTCCACCCAGAGACAAAATAATATCGCCTAAGGCTATCCCTACAGATGAGTTTAATCCTGCATCAAATTTATTGTAGTATGTAAAAACAGATTCATTTGAGAACATTTTCGCATCAACTAGAGTTTCACCGGAAGAGAGGCCAATTGATCCACTGCCTCCTATACCATAAGCAACATAAGGCCCTGCACCAATCAGAATCTTTATATTCCTTGTCAATGGAAGATTAAGTGTAAAATTTAGAGGTAACTGCAGATATATAGGATTAACACTAAGATTAATATCAGATTGCTTAAAACCTTTTGAAACAATAAGTAAAGAAGGATCAACTGAGAAAAAGTCTGAAAAGTTATAGTTTATGCCTAAACCTGCCCTAAACCCTGTTTTTGAAGAGGTATTTGGTAATAAATTATTTGTAAGAGTGCTAAAATTAACACCTGCCTGAATATTGTACCTTACCTGTGAGTAACCGGTTTTTGATACCAAAATGAAAAAAGCAGCAACAGTTAATAATGTTAGAATTCGTTTCATCATAATTAGTTTTTAGTGTATAACAATCGATTCTGAAATTAGTTATTTATTCCCAAAAAATATACATTTTTCAGGCCAAAGTGTACAATGAGAGGATATTGTGGTTAGATTTGCTTTTTAGCTAAACACAAAACTTCTGTTATTATATGACAAGGGTAAGAATACTGCTTGCTTTGTTCTTTATTGTAATAATCCGGACACAGGCTTTTTCTCAAAATAAAATTAATCAGACAATATCCATAAGTGGATATGTAAAAGACTCTTTATCAAACAAATCACTTGAATATCCTACTGTTGTTCTTATCTCTGATTCAATGAAAATTGTTTCAGCAGTTGCTGGTGGTGCTGACGGGAGATTCCTGTTCAGTGATATTGTTCCAGGGAGATACTCAATAATTGCGTCAATGCTTGGTTATTCAACAACCAAAAAGTTTATCGCTGCTGATGGAAGCGAGAGAAGAGTTGACGCCGGGGAGTTCCTGTTAACTGAGGGGCTTGAGCTTGGAGAGGTAATAGTTACAGGGGTGAGGCCGCTTATTAAGGCCGAAGCTGATAAAATTACATATAACTTTGACTCTGATCCTCAGACCGCCTCAAGTACAGCAGCCGAAATTCTCAGAAAGGTTCCAATGCTCAGCATCGATGGGGAGAATGAGGTTAGACTTAATGGAGAGAAGAGTTTTAAAGTTCTGGTTAACGGGCGCTCGACAGGAGTACTTGCAAAAAATTTCAAAGAGGCAATTCAGGCGCTTCCTGCAAGTGCAATAAAATCAGTAGAGGTTATTACAAATCCCCCTGTAAGATATGATGCCGAGGGGATTACCGGTATTATTAATATTATCACAAACAGGCGAAGCAACAATGGTTATAACGGGAGCGTAAGCGCATCGGTTAATACAAGAGGCGGATACACCGGAGGCGGATATATTTCGGCACAGGCAGGAAAATTCGCAATAAGCACAAACCTCTTCCATGGTAATATTGTGATGAAGCGTAATGGTTCATATATGGATTCTGAAAATTTTCTCAGTGAGGAGTTCAGAAAATCTTTAACTGCCGGGACCTCTGATCTTAAAAACAGAGTGTCATATCTCTCTATGGATGCGAGCTATGAAATTGATTCGCTTAATCTTATAACTTTAACCGGATGGGGATACCTTGGAAATGCAATAAATACCGGAAGTTCTCTCTTTTCAGCATTTAATTCAGCGGGGCTCTTAACCAGAAAATATGATAATATAACCAATACAGATAATCAGTTTGGAACCGGCTCAGGGGTCATATCCTGGCAAAAGAACTTCAAAAAACCTGAAAAGTCTTTGACAATTAGTTACAGCGCAGACTGGAGTCCAATGAACACTAAAGTTGAAAGTATTATCAATCCAATTCTGGATTATGAGGGATATGAGCAGAACTCTTTTAACAATGCATATGGAATAGAGCACGCCTTCCAGGCAGATTATTACAATCCAATATCTAAAGCCCATTTTATTGAGACAGGTGTAAAATATACGCTTCGTCAGAATTTCTCTGACACTAAGATTAGAATATATGATGAATCAGCAAATAGCTGGAGAGATGATAACACCAGAGTAAATGATCTGGATTATGACCAACACATAGGAAGTCTTTATGGCGGGTATACATATAAATTTAAGAAGCTTACCCTTAAGGGCGGATTCAGGGCAGAATACACTCTAAATGATGGGATATCTAAGAGTGCAAGCGGAAATACATATTTTACAAACAAGCAGTTTGATGTAGTTCCCTATCTCAATATTTCATATATGGAGAGCGGTGGTCATATTTTTTCTTTTTCATACACACAAAGACTAAACAGACCCGGTATTAACTATCTGAACCCCTATATCAATGACTCAAACCCAATGAGTATCTCTTACGGGAATCCGGATCTGAAAAGTGTAAAGAGAGATGCTCTTAGTATAAGTTATATGAAAGCCTCTCTTAGCTGGAATCTTGGGGTTACACTTGGTGCGGATTTTACAAGAAACAATATTGAAAATATCAGAAGAGTAAACGAAAATGGTGTTAGCATCTCTACATACGAAAACATAGGGAGAAACAGGAACTACACACTTAATCTCAATTATTCATACAGAGCAGGTAGCAAACTCAATATTTTTCTAAATGGTTCTGTTGTATACTCGGTAATTTCTTCCGGTGAACTAAATCTCAGCAATAGCGGATTCGGCTATACCGGTGGTGGTGGAGTCAATCTCACTTTGTGGAAAGGTGGATCATTTAACGCAAATGCATTTTTATTCAGAAGTAATATAACACTCCAGTCCAGATATCCGGTAAACTCCTCAACCTCGTTTGGTTTTAGTCAGAAGTTTCTTAACGACAAACTTACGATTGCCTTAAATCTATCAGAGCCATTCAGCAAGACAAAAACATACAAATTTGATTCGGAAGATATCACATACAGAATGCACGCAAGGAGCACTACATATCAAAGAGCTGCCACGCTAAGTATTGTCTGGAGATTCGGGAAGTTTCAGGCCGTTGTTAAAAAGGCCAGGAGGAATGTAAGTGATGACAGGTTAAGCGGTGACAAGCAAACATCCTCTTCTCAGGCTGCAAAATAATAATCAGATTATCAGATTAATAATTAGTTGCTAGTAAACACTTAATCTTCAAGTGTTAATTAAGTTGGTATTCAGGCACTATTATTGTAGCGCCTCACTTCAGTTCCATTTACAACCTACCTGCACCAGATCCATTCTTTTTCTACTTTTTAAAATTAATCAAATATGAGGACTTTACTGTTCATCTGTATGGCATTGTTATGCCCTATAGGAAGTGCAATTGCACAAAAATCAGAGACACCAAAGACTATATTAACCGGTGTAGTCTTAGACTCTTCAACAGGTAATTGTATTGAGTATCCTACTGTAGCTTTGTTTACCGACTCTCTTAAGCTAATAAAAGCGGTAGCGGGAGGTGTGGATGGTAAATTTACCTTAGAGGCTCCGGGATCGGGACAATACTACATATCGGCCTCTATGATTGGTTACTCAAACTCAAAAGATCTTATAACAATAAAAGATGGGGAAAAGAGGATGGATGTGGGAAAATTAATTCTTACAGAGGGGATGGAGTTAAAAGAGGTAACTGTAACAGCAGTAAAACCACTAATAAAAAATGAACCGGACAAACTTACATACAATCTGGAATCCGACCCACAGTCGGCATCAAGTCCCCTTGTGGATATACTTAGAAAAGTGCCGATGCTTAGTGTTGACGGAGAAGATGTTGTAAGACTCAATGGTGAAACAAATTTTAAGGTATTAGTCAACGGGAGATCCTCTGGCCTTCTTGTTAAGAATTTTAAGGATGCAATAAAAGCGATGCCTGCAAGTTCTATTAAATCAATTGAAGTTATTACAAATCCTCCTGCCAAATATGATGCAGAAGGAATTGGAGGGATAATAAATATTATTACCAATAAAAAAACGACTCAGGGTTACAATGGTAGTTTGAATCTTGGAGCAAACTCTCTCGGTGGATACAACGGAGGTGGATATATCTCTGCTCAGGTTGGTAAATTCTCTTTAAGCACAAATCTTTACGCCGGTAAGAGTATTTCAAAGGGATCATCTTATTTAACAACTTCAGAAAATTTCCTTAGTGAGGATTTCAGACATTCAAGAACGGAGGGTACCTCAAATTCTGAAAACATCTTCTACAATTTAGGAATCGAGGCTAGTTATGAAATTGACTCTCTCAATCTTATCACTTTGTCAGGATGGGGATATCTAGGAAACTCCTTAAACAGGGGAACAAGTTCTTTTGAATCATTAGATTCAGATAAAATTCTCTCCAGGAAATACTCTACAACAAGTCTTTCAAAATTTGTATATGGATCAGGGTCAGGGTCAGTTTCCTATCAGAAAACATTTAACAAGCCTGATAAAAATCTGACTTTCAGCTATAGCATTGATGCGAGTCCAACTGAATCAGACTATACAAATAACATCGATCCTGAGCTGAATTTTAGTCAATACTCGCAAAAATCGGTAAATAATGCAATGGGGCTTGAACACACTTTGCAGGCAGATTTTTATAACCCTTTTAACAAGACGCACAATATTGAAACCGGAATAAAATATATTTTAAGACAGAACTTCTCAGAAACTGATGTAGAGATATTAAATCCTGAAACAGGGAAATGGACAGATGCCCCTGAAAAGGTTAATGACCTTGACTATGACCAGCACATCGGGAGTATGTATGGTGGTTATGCTTTCAAACACAAATCCCTGACTTTAAAAGGGGGATTCCGGATGGAATATACAATTAATGATGGAATCTCTAAAAACTCAGAAGGCAACTTAACCTTTACCAACAAGCAATTTGATGTGGTTCCGTACATTAATTTCTCTTATATGCTAAAAAAGGGGAATTCTATATCGGCTTCATTTACGCAAAGGCTAAACAGACCTGGCATATGGTACCTAAACCCTTATGTGAACGATAACGATCCTATGAACATATATTACGGGAATCCGGATTTAGAGACTGTCAGAAGAAATTCATTTACTTTCGGCTACAGGAAATCTGCTCAGAGCTGGAATCTGGCAGTAACTCTTAACGGTAATTTCACATCTAATAACATTGAACAGATAAGAAGAGTGGGAACAGATGGAATTAGCGAATCAACCTATAAAAATATTGGTATTAATAATAATTACAGATTCAGCTTCAATTACTCATACAGATCCGGAGAAAAATTTAATCTTTACCTAAACGGGGCTGTAGCATATACATCAATCTCATCACCTGAGTTCAACCTTTCAAACGATGGACTAAGTTACTATGGAGGTGCAGGACTCTCTGCATCACTATGGAAAAAAGGGAGTGTAAACCTTAACGGCTTTGTCTATGGGGGCGATGTATCACTCCAAAGCAGAAATCCGGTAAACTATACAAGCTCTTTTGGATTAAGCCAGCGCTTTTTCAATGACAAACTGACATTTTCTCTGTATGTATCAGAGCCTTTTTCAAAAACAAAAGTATATAAGAGTGAGTCAAAAGACATCACATACAGTATGAACTCTGAAAACCGATATGTAAGAAGATCTGCAAACTTCAGTCTCTACTGGAGATTCGGCAAGTTTAACGTAAATGTAAAAAAGGCAAGAAAATCTGCAACAGATGACAAAATTGGAGGCTCTCCTGCCGGAACAACTACACCTTAAGTATTATAAAACTCTGACGGAGTCATTCCGGTAAACTGCCTGAAATTTCTTAACGCAGTGCTGCGAGAGCGAAATCCAACATAGAAGAAAGCCTCCTGATAATTCTGAAAATTTCCGGATTCTATCTGATTACGGAAATCTTCAATACGGAGCCTGTTAACATAATTTGTATAGTTTTCAATTCCACTCTGACGCATAACAGATGCAAGGGTGGTTCTGTTAGTGCATAGTTCAGATGCCAGCATGTTTAAAGTCAGATTAGGATCTCTCCACGCATTGTTTTTCTTCATATATGAATCAAGCTTATCTGTAAGGGCACTATTCTTTATCTCCTGAACATGCTGTGGTTTTAAAGATTTTTCTTTAGTGCTGATCTCTGTTAAAGAGCTGCTAATTAACCGGTCAAACAGTTCCATATATACAATATAGAGACTGCAGCCTACACTAAGGTAGTAATAGACAATATGTAGTATCTGATGATTAAAGAAAAGGACACTCAGATAAGCAACAATATTAATAAACAATACAGATGAGTACCTCTTAAGCCAGGCAAGGTCACTATTATTGTATCTGGTTGAACGATGTATAAAAAAGACAAAAAAGAGGGGAGCAATAATTAAAGCCGTCATTATCAACCTAAACCACACATCAAACTTTCCGGCATCTTGAAACATATCCAATACAGAGGCGTATTGAGTGTAATTTACTCCTGCCACAAGGGTGATAACATATACAAATACAAAAAACAGCCAAATTGAGTACAATCCTATTATCCTGCGAAGATTCATCCATCCGGGAGAGATTACCTCAACAGGATACATAATATATGAGATTACCATAAAATTTGCCAGCAGCAGCATATCAGCTGAAACAATAAATTCCGGCACCTCTCCTCTGCATAAATCAATGAATCTGGTTATATAGTTGATTACAGAAAAGAATACAATTACAGCAAGTATTATCCGTGACCGTCCTCCGGCCTTGCGCCGAACAAAGAGTAAAAGAGAGGCTAAAAAACAGACAAGAGAACCGGCGAAAACTGTAGCTATATATAAATATTCCATTAATCTTATAAATAATGTTCAGGGGAAGCAAATTTACAACAATTAATCCCATAATTGTATAAATGAAACACGAGTTTTGTAAATCCGAGACAAGCTCAACTGTGCTTTGGGTTAGATTTGCATTATAAAAATATAAACCATTAATTATTCTGAAAATGCGAATAATCAATTTTCCACTTCTTCTGATTGCACTCATGCTCATATTTGCAGATTGTACAAAAACAGATCCTGTTGTCCTGAATCCATTTGACATTATATTTGACAGCAGTAATGACTCAAGAGACAAAATTGTAGTCATAAGCGACCTGCATCTTGGAAACGACCTTACTTACTCCGAGAATGTAAAACACCTTGAGCGACTTGAGCAATTTTTAAACGAAGTTCGATCATCCGCCACTGTAAAAGAGCTCGTTATTGGTGGAGATATGTTTGATGATTGGTATATTCCTACCCGTACTGATACATATGGGGGCGGCTCTCAGGCCGATTTTATAAGAAAAACTGTCGCGGCTAATCAAGGGGTATTTGATGCTTTAAATGGAATCATCAAAGATGGAAAGATAAAATTGACATATATACCGGGTAACCATGATATGGGATTCCTTCCGGAAAATGTAAATATTGCATTGCCGGGAGTAAACCAGGCCCGTGACAAAGGTGACAAATACGGAGTAGGCACATATTATCCGGAAGATTATCCTCAGATAGCCATTGAACACGGTCACAGATATGACTTCTTCTGTGCAATTACACCTGGTGCAAATGAGAGCGAGGCTCCGGGGGCTTTTCTCCCTCCAGGTTACTTCTTTGCAAGAATCGCAGCCAACTCATTTACCAATCCAACAACCAAGGAGGCAGCTACAAAGGTACCGGATGTAAAACTCAATCATCCGGGGGATGCGGAACAAAAAAGCAAACATATTTACTATCAATTGTGGAAAAATGTAATTGAGAATGTCATTTATGTAAATGACAGCTTTAGTGAACCAATTATTAAAACCAATGTAGGCGGATTCACAAAGACATACTCAATAAATGACATTATGCCAAGAAACAGTGAAACTGACGGCTCAATCCAGATGAATTTATATAATGGGCTATTTACTCAGGCTAACTGGGATGCCCGGGAGCAGTATAATAATGTTCCCAAAATGACAAATATTGATAGTGCTATTGTTGGCAGCCTTGTTACAGAATTCATAGATCTGCAGGCAGAGAGACAATACTTCAAAAATTCTGAGTCAAATGTAAGAGTCGTGATTTTTGGACACACCCATCTTCCAAAGATTAACACCCACACTAATCGTAAGGGGGAGGAGTGTCTCTATGTCAATTCCGGTACATGGGAAGATCAAAAGACACGAGACAAAAATTCAGCCATTGATCAAGATGCGCTTAAGATGGATTTTGTAATAATATCTCCCGTCAAATCAGAGAAGAAAATGCTTCACATTGGTCTCTATCAGTACAGATATGGTCAGCATGTACCGGGAAAAAGCAAGACAATAACTCTCTGAGTTCAACTCACCTATTCTGATTGGGTTAATTTAATCAGATATTTTTGATTTTTCGGAACGTATTTGTATGTTTGCATAAATATTAAATACGATGAAACGTAAAATTAGCGCCTCTCTCGTTAAGTGGAAAAATAGCATAAATCGAATGCCGCTGGTTGTTAATGGCGCTCGTCAGGTGGGTAAAACTTACATCTTGGAACAGTTCGGTAAAGAACAATTTGAGAATGTCGTTTACCTTAATATGGAGATTGAGAGTGCGTTGAATAAATATTTTGAAACAGAATTGTCCCCTCAGAAGATTATTCAATTTGCCGAGGCGGCAAAAGGTCAGGAAATAATCGCCGGAAAAACTCTAATCTTTTTCGATGAGATTCAGGCTAGTGAAAGAGCTTTGACAGCTTTAAAATATTTCTGCGAGCAGACTCCGGAATATCATGTCGTTGCGGCAGGTTCGCTTTTGGGCGTGGCTGTCAATCGTCATAAGTACTCGTACCCTGTGGGGAAGGTTGATGAAATGACCATGTATCCGTTTGATTTCGAGGAGTTTCTTTGGGCAATGGGCAAAGAGAAGCTTGCAGACGAAATAAAGGTACATTATTCTACGACAGAAGCTATGCCGGATGCTCTGCACCAGCTGGCTCTGGAGCAATATCAACACTATTTTATAGTAGGCGGTATGCCTGCCGCAGTTGCAAGTTTCGCAGAAACGAATAGCTTCATCAAGGCACAACAGATACAGAATAACATACTCAATCAGTATATTGCCGATATGGCTAAGTATGCCGATCCTACAACAAGCATCAAGGTCAGGGCTTGCTACAACTCGATTCCGGCGCAGTTAGCTAAAGAAAATACGAAATTCCAGTACAAGGTCGTTCAGCGCGGAGGTACTGCCACTATCTTCGGCGAGGCAATAGAATGGCTTACTTTTGCCGGAATTGCACTTAAATGTCAGAAGCTTGAGCATGGACTAATACCGATAAATGCCTATGTCGATCTGTCGAATTTCAAGCTTTACATGGGTGACATAGGGATGCTTACTTTGCGCTCAGATATGCCATTGCAGACGATATTATCTACCGTCGATGAAGATAACACCTATTTGGGGTCAATGACCGAGAATTATGTGGCACAGGCATTGATGTCAAAAGGATATAATCTGTTTTATTGGCAGAGTGACGGAAAGGCCGAAGTTGATTTCGTGCTTCAAATTGACGGAAAGGTAGTCCCTGTTGAAGTTAAAAAAGGCAGGCGCAATCGTTCAAAAAGTTTGGGTGTTTTTTCCGAGAAATACAAATCGAAATATGCGATTAGAATTTCAAAGAAGAATTTCGGCTTTGAAAACGATATTAAATCTGTACCACTGTATGCAGTGTTTTGTGTCTAATTTGATACTTTAATTTGATAGTCTCCGTTTTATATCTTCTTAGGTTGGAAAACTCACACGATTTAAATCCTGAGTTTGCATTATTTGCTGAACCTTTTGCCGTATCTTTCTTTTATTGCATGTATTCATGGGCGGGTATCATCTTAACCCTCATGCCGTCCTTTTCAAACATATCGCTTTGGTTAAGCGTTATGATACTGCCTTCGTTAAGACCGAGGTTCTGCATAGCTTCTAACAGTCCATTATACTCTCGGTTGAAATTCTCATCGTTTACGGTTAAGCATACTTGTACAGCTTCTTTTACGGTATTCTTTTCCATAGCCACAAAGTCACATTCGCCACGATCTTTATAGTAGAAAACCTGTTTGTATTTTCGACGAAGATGTAAAAATATAAGATTCTCTAAACGCCTTCCCATATTGTCGCTTGTTGACACTGAGTTTTCCGTATATAGCCCCATATCCATTACATAAACCTTCTTCGGGTTGCGAGCCTGTACTTTGAGAGAATGGCTGAATAAAGGCATAAATTCAAGTAAGTAGACATCTTTCAGGAATGAAAAATACTCTAAGAATGTAGCAGGAGACTTGATGTCGAACATTCCTACCAATTTATTTGCCGAAACAAGGTTTCCTATATTGGTTATCAGGTATGCTGTTAACTGACGAAGTGAAACGATGTCACGGATAGAATGTCTTACAGCTATATCCCTCATCAATATATCATCCACAAGTGTATTTAAAACCGTAGGTATCCCGCTTTTGATGTATTCGGGTATTCCTCCCGCTTTCAAATAATCTGCAACTGCCGATTCTTCGTTATTAAGTTTTTTAAATCGTATAAACTCGGAATAAGAAAACGGAAACAATTCCATTGAAAGATGTCTTCCTGTCAGATGTGTTCCTAGCTCAACACTAAGCATGGATGCATTAGAACCTGTGATAAATACTTTGTAACCTTCTCGCAAAAGTTGATTGATATATTTCTCCCAACCCTCAATGATTTGAATTTCGTCAAAGAACAGCACTTTAGTTGCTCTTTTTTCGATTTCTCTATGAAGACGAGTAAAATCCCCGGTTTCAAAATTTGACAATCTTATATCGTCAAAATTAAGGTAAATAGCATCCTGATAATCCAGACGAAGTAGTTGCAATAGCAAGGTGCTTTTTCCGCATCGGCGTATGCCAGTTATGATGGTAGCAAATGAATCGGCTATCGGTATTTCCGATAGAGCATCACGTGTAAACCCTGAATCCTGCTTCAAAAATTTTTCTCTTTGAGCGTCTATTACTACTGCTATTTCTTCTTGTCGTATCATGTTATGACTTATAATTCATCACAAATATAGCAATTCTTTCAATATAATAAAACATATCTTTCATTTCAAATGAAAGATATTAGCATCAGAAATCTACAATATTAATTTTTGTTGTTTTCCACTTATGTGGGAGTGTTTGGAAATAAAAAAAACCCTGAAATGTCTTATTTTCAGAGATTTTCCGACTTTAAAAACTTTTAAAAGTGGTGCCACCAGAAAGAGAACCTTAATTGTATCTCTTTACATTCAATATTTTCCAAACTGAACGTCAGTGTTGCTTGCTGATTCGATAGTCGAGACGATACTGCCTCGTTGACTATTTTGCTTATATCTGCTTTTAGTTTATCATCCATATCTCAATTATCATTATTTCTATTACATATCTGCCAAATCCCAGCAAAAACTTTCTACTGTATGTTTATTCAGTTCCTTTGTTTTTAGGATTTTGACTTTCTCTTCAAACAATTGAGGGTTGAAGTTCTTTTTCTGCCGTTTTACTTCAACAGCAACAGCATTCTTATCATCCAAATATACTCCCACAATATCAATCTCATTCTTATTCCCTTTTGGTTCCCACCATGAGCCAATTGCCCGATAGGCAAAACTCTCCTGCATCTTTTGTTTAAAGTACAGTTCCAAGGTCTTTCCCGAATAAGTGGGATAATCATCAAGCATGATTTTAGACAGTCCTTCAAAGTTCCCAATCTCAATCAGCGACCTGTTCCGCTCAATATATCTGAACCAAAAGCGCAGGAAATTATCGGTTACTTCGTACCTTACAGTTTGTGTTCCTTCCTTCGCAAAAATGGGACGTTGCTTTTTAATTACTTCGTAAACTGTTTCCAATTTATGTAACTGCCCGCCGATACTTTTTTCACCCATAAATGCTTCAATCTCTGCTTGAGTATTTTTTCCCGATGAGATTGCGTCAAGAATAGAGAAATAGCTTCCATATTTTTTGCCAAACTCTTGAATCAACAAATTACGCCCTTCATCTATAAATGGGGATTCGCGTTGGCAGATGTATCTAATCATTTTAGGGATGGTCAACACTTTGTTATCTACCAACAGTTCGATATATTTAGGTATACCACCAGTAAAGGTGTAGAGAGCCAGTAACTCGTCATTCGTGTAACCCGGATGGTAGTCCTGTAGGATTTCTTTGAGTACAGTGGTTGTGAAAGGTGTTATTTTCAGCATAGCATCGGCTCGACCAAACAACGGTTCGCGCTTGTCCTGAAATATTTTTGTCATCAACGAATAGATGGAGCCGCTTACAACAAAATTTATGTATGTTTTAGTCCTGTACCGGTCCCAATAGTTCTGAATATCACTGTATATCGATTCGTTGATATTGATAAACTCCTGAAACTCATCAATCACAAGGGAAAACTTAGTTTTAGTCCCCTGCTCAAGCAGAAAGCGAAATATATCAGAAAATTTGTCCATTGCAGGAACAAATATCCCCAACTGCTTCTCAATTTCTTTTGTGTATCCACTACATAAGTCAGCCTCATTCTTCCGGCTAACAAACAAATAGATTACAGTCTCGTTTTCAAGAGCTCTCAGAATAAGAGAAGTCTTACCGACACGTCTACGCCCGGTAAGTACCGTAAACTTAGAGTGCTCATTGTATGCCTGCTCTTTTGTGCGTTGCAACAGGGTAATTTCGTCTATCCGATTATAGAATTTCATAACTCGTATTTTTACGACGGTAAATTTTACCACCGTTGCAAAGTTAAATGAAATTTAAAATTTTACATAATAAATTAGCGGAAATTTTTATGACGGTAAAATTTACGGCTGTTTAATTTCAACCTCCACATCCACTCCTAATTATGCTGTAAATACGGTGTATTTGAAAAACAAAACAAGCATGATTGGTGTGTCACCTATCTTTTTCAACTTTGTTCTTCTCACATGGAGGATTTTTTAGAAAAAGAAAATCCCTGAAAGGTTTAATTTCAGGGATTTTCCGACTTTAAGTCTTTTAAAAGTGGTGCCACCAGGAATCGAACCGGGGACACAAGGATTTTCAGTCCTTTGCTCTACCAACTGAGCTATGGCACCATTGGGTTTGGGAGTGCAAAAGTAATGCTTATTTTCATTTTTGCAAAAATAATTCTCCATTTATTTTATCTTTGCATCAAATTTCAAAATTAATATATGGCAACAACAGCAGATTTTAAGAACGGACTATGTATTGACTTCAACGGCAAGCCTTGCACAATAGTGTGGTTTCAGCATGTTAAACCAGGGAAGGGGGGAGCATTTGTAAAGGTAAAAGTAAGAAATTTGGAGAGTGGGAGAATTCTGGAAAATACATATAACGCAGGTGAAAAAATTGATATCATAAGTATCGAAAGAAGACCTTATCAATTTCTCTACAAGGATGATATGGGTTACAACTTTATGCATAATGAAACATTTGAGCAGATATCCCTGGGCGAAGAGATGATAGAAAATGCTGACCTTATGAAGGAGGGCCAAAATGTTGAGATGATGTTCCACGCTGACGAGGAGAGAGCGCTTACCTGCGAACTTCCTCAATTTGTTGAAATGGAGGTTACCTATACAGAGCCGGCAGTTAAGGGTGATACCGCTTCAACAAATGCAATGAAGGCGGCTACACTTGAGACAGGAGCAGAGATTATGGTTCCACTATTTATAAATCAGGGAGAGAGAATAAGGGTAGACACAAGAGACCGCTCTTATCATGAAAGATGTAAATAACAATTAATTAATACATAATGAAGAGATTTCTCTCCATACTCATAATCTCCGCACTGCTTAATGCTTGCGGAGATTCTGTTTCTGATATGCTCCCAACTGTCGAGCAAATTGAGCAGACAATTGAAAAGGGTAATTTTTCTGAAGCAAAAAAAATGATCAGATTAGCCCTGACAAACGACTCCCTCACCCCGGCAGATCGCTGGGAGATGAATTTTAAAATCGAGCGGATGGAGAGGATTGAGAGAGATTTTTCACAAAAAGATACCGCCGTATTTAACTATATCAAAAAGTACCATTCCAGCCTTAGCGCAGAAGAGATTGAAAAGTGGGAGAAGAGCAATGCTATTGAGAATATGGTAATCAACGGAGAGAAGAGATATTTCCACTCGGCAGGCCGGAATCTTTTCAGAATTGACTCCATTGCTGCTAAGTACTATGAAGGGGCAAACGGCAGGCAAAGTGACTCTCTGGACCGCCTGCTCGCCTGGTACATCCCTAAAGCCATTACTACTCTGTCCACTCCGGTAAAGATGAAGATTCGCTACACGCTTACCGTTAAAGCAGATGAGGTGCCTGCTGGCGAGACCATAAGAGTATGGATGCCATATCCAAGAACAGATGTACCTGCGCACAAAGAGATAAAACTAATCTCAACCACTCAGCCTGATTATATAATTGCCTCTGACAACAATATTCACAAAAGCATATACATGGAGGGTGTTGCAAAAGCAGGAGAGGCAGCTGTTTTTGGATACGAACTCTCCTACTCCTCTTACAATCAACACTTCCCTTTTAACCCAGACCTTCTTAAAGATTACGATAAGGAGTCTTCAATTTATAAAGAGTATACTTCTGAGAGTGGAGAGCATATTAAGTTCAGTGATAATATAAAGACTGCCGTTAAAGAGGCAGTGGGAGATGAGACGAATCCATACAAAAAGGTAAAAAGCATTTTTACATGGATAAACAAAAACTTCCCTTGGGCAAGTGCAAGAGAGTACTCAACAATTGAAAACATACCCGAATATGTACTGGCTAACAGACATGGAGACTGTGGCCAGGTATCCCTGTTGTTTATTACAATGGCAAGGTGCGCGGGTGTACCGGCAAAATGGGAGAGCGGATGGATGATGCACCCCGGCAACAAAAACCTTCATGACTGGGCAGAGGTATACTATGAAGGGATAGGCTGGGTACCGGTTGATCAATCATTTGGAAGAGTTTTTGGAGCTCCTGACGATGACTCTCACTGGTTCTTCACCAGAGGTCTGGATGCGTACAGAATGATAGTAAATGAGGGAATCTCCGCTCCATTTTTTCCCGCAAAGATTCACCCAAGAAGCGAAACAGTAGATTTTCAGCGGGGAGAGGTTGAGTGGAGAGGAGAGAATCTTTACTTTGGAAGGTGGAGATACAAAATGGAGATTGAGTATCAATAGATACTCCCTGTAATCATATTTTTTTAATGATATTAAGACCATCCCTGAGTGGAAGAATATAGTTCTCCACCCGGGGATCTTCTTTTACAATTCTGTTGAACTCCATAATCCCGCGGGTCTGTTTGTCTGCAGGAGGATTATCCATATAAACCTTCCCATCCCACAACACATTATCTGCAATTATATATCCACCCGGGCGAAGAACCTCCATAACCATTTCATAATAATCCGGATATTCTCTTTTATTGGCATCAATGTAAACCAGATCGTAAACCTTGCTCAGCGTCGGAATGATACTCTTAGCATCTCCAATAATAAGAGAAATTTTCTCCTCAACCCCTGCCCTTTTAAAGCCATCCCTAATCAAACCTTCCAGTTCATCATTAATCTCAACGGCATCCAAATGTCCTCCTTTAGGGAGGCCTAAAGCCAGGCAAATTGCAGAGTATCCGGTAAATGTACCTAGCTCCAGTACATTTTTAGGTTTATGAAGCTCACAGAAAGTTGTAAGAAAGCGACCAATCTGAGGGCCACACATCATTCTTGAGTGAGTTGTCCTCAGATGAGTCTCTCTGTCAAGCCATGCAAGTGCCGGATGAAGGCCAGACTCATTTGTCTCAAGATATCTCTCCAAGGCTGCCATAACTATTTATATATTAATGTTATGAGATTGTCATCTGTGAATATCTCACAAGCTACCTCCTTTATCTGATCTGAGGAAATTGCATTAATCTTTTTCATAACCTCCTCCATTGGCTCAACTTTTTTGAATACAAGCAGAGACTTGCCAATATTCAGACATTGAGACTCGGCATTATCTGTAGAGATGGCGAGCTGACCGGCAAGCTGTTTTTTTGCAGCCTTCAGTTGTAACTGAGTAAGGCCGCGCTCTTTAATAGTATTTAACTCTTTTGTTATCAGAGCCAGAGACTTCTCAAGATTTGCCTTATCTGTCCCAAAATAGACTGTAAATAATCCTGTATCGGAAAAAGGGGTATAAGATGCATCAACAGTATAAACCAAAGCGTGTTTCTCCCTTAATATCAGATTAAGTCTGGAGTTTAGTGCGGGACCTCCCAGTACATTAACCAGAAGGGCAAGAGGAAGTCTGTTTTTGTGATAGAGAGAGTAAGCCTTCCCTCCCAGTACACAATGTGCCTGATAACTTTTCTTTGATACAATATGAATCCCGCCGGAATTACCCGGGGGTATCTGCTCAGTTCTCAAAGGTACAAGCCCCGGGGGATCATTAGATTCAGTATTTCCAAAATATTTTTTTGCAAGAGCTTCGCATCTCTCAGCCCTTGAGTCAGCTACAATTGAAAGGGACATGTTTTCGCACCGGTAATGCAGCTTTATAAAGTTTATCAGGTCATCCCGGGAGATTTTTCTAACTGTCTTGGGTGTCCCTAATATGTTACCGGAGAGTGGATGAGAGCCGAAAAGGAGCTCTTCAAAGTCATCAAAAATCTGCTCAGAAGGGGTGTCTTTATATGATTTAATCTCTTCAAGCACCACCTCTTTCTCCTTTGCAAGCTCAGCTTCAGGAAATATTGAGTGAAATACCAGATCGTGAAGAAGCTCTATCGCCTTGGGAAGGTCCTCTTTTAAAACAGTTGCATGAATTACTGTCTCCTCCTTGGTGGTATAAGCATTTAGCTCGCCACCCAGCTTTTCCAGAAAATTATTTATACTTCTGGCGCTCCTTTTTGAGGTTCCTTTAAATAGCATATGCTCTATGAGATGGGCTATACCTCCCTGGGAGGTATTCTCATCTCTTGTTCCGGCATTAATTGTCAGAGCACAATATGCAACAGGAGAGACAGCCTTTTTAAAACCGAACCTAAGACCATTTGGAAACTGAGATGTATATGTAATCATTATTTTGTTCTGTAAGGAATGGAGATTCTTTTCAGATCCTCCTCTGTAAAACCGGCCGGTGATTTCTGAGAAATTCTGTGTCTTCTGAAGAATAGAAGCTCGTGTGTTTCAGCATCTATAAGCATTTTATAAGAAAATCCTCTGCTCTTGGCTCCAGCGGGTGATACGGTATAACTCACAACTCTCTTCTCTTCTGCATCTTTTACTGCCCGGGCAATTTGTGATGCATCTCCAATAACAATGTTATCCCCAAAAAGATCTTTCATCTCCTGGTCAGAATAATTCCATCCAATATCTCCCTTGTCAATTAGCAGGACTCTATCTCCAATATTGTCTATTCTGTTACTGTAAAATGAGTTTCCAACATAAGCCCTCAAAATACTCTCTCCCACATTTATTATATGATCCTGCATTATATTTATCAGAACAGGCATAAATACAAATGCTTTTCCTGACTCATCATTAATAGGCTGAAGAGGCATTGAGACTATCTCATACATTTTGTCTATCCCTTTTTTTGCAGATGGACCACCCTTAACAAGAGTCAGATACTCCAGAGAGGCCTCTCCCTCTCGTTTCATTTTTCCCTCAACCCTGAGAAGAAAAAAGTAATTTGTGTCTGTCATCAGTTTAGAGAATCTCTCCTGATTGCAGAGTTCATAAAGAGACAACTTCCATCCGCTCTTCACTGCATCAGCCAGAGAGAGGTCTGTAAAGTCTTGTTGATTGACTACAACCAAAGTCTTCTTGTCAGCAAAGCTCCTGTAGTTATATTTTGCCTTCCCGAAAATCTCCTGACCATTTGCTCTGGAAGCGAATGAAAAGAGAATAGGTAAAATCAGCGTCAATTGTAATATTCGTATTATTCTCATAAATGCAAAATTAGATAAAAATTCTTACTTTTGTGGAGTATGGAAAGATTTATAGTATCGGCAAGAAAGTACAGACCGGGAAACTTTGAGACGCTTATAGGACAGGAGAATATTGCAAAGACACTCAAGAATTCTATTCTCAGAAACCAGCTGGCTCACGCATATCTATTCTGCGGCCCGCGAGGGGTTGGTAAGACTACCAGTGCCAGAATATTCGCAAAGACAATTAACTGCCTCTCTCCCTCTCAGGAAATGGATCCTTGCGGAGAGTGTGAATCGTGCAAAGCTTTTGACGAAAACAGATCTTTCTCCATACACGAGCTGGATGCCGCTTCAAACAACTCTGTAGATGACATCCGTGCTCTGAATGAAAAGGTAAGGATTCCCCCTCAGATTGGGAAATATAGCGTATATATTATTGATGAGGTTCATATGCTTTCCCAGCAAGCTTTCAATGCCTTTTTGAAGACTCTGGAAGAACCTCCTGCTCACGCAATTTTTATTCTGGCCACAACAGAGAAGCATAAAATCATACCAACAATTCTTTCAAGATGCCAGACATACGATTTTAACAGAATTTCCGTTGAGGATATTGTCAGGAATATCAGAGGGATTGCGACAAAAGAGGAAGTAGAGATTGAAGAGGAGGCTATGCATGTTATAGCAAAGAAAGCTGACGGAGCAATGAGAGATGCACTTACTCTCTTTGATCAGTCTGTCGCTTTTTGCGGAGAGAGGGTCACATATGATCAGGTTATTGCCAATCTTAACATTCTGGATTACGAATACTATTTAAGACTTACAGATCTCTTCATTAAGGGAGAGCATGCCACTACGCTTATGATATTTGATGAGATCTTGTCTAAAGGATTTAATGCCCTCCATTTTATTGGCGGACTGAGTACTCACTTCAGAGATCTGCTAATATGCAAAGATCCTGCAAGTGCAAAATTACTGGAGCTGGCCCCGTCTGTTGCTGAAAAATACAGGAAACAGGCCACCGGATGCTCTGTAGAGTTTCTTTTCAATGCACTAAATATCACTACACAGTGCGAATCATCTTATAAGGCCAGCGGTAATCAGCGCCTTCACATTGAATTTGCACTAGTTAAGCTTGCTCGCATAAATGCGCCTGCACCCCAGCCGGCAGCGGCTATACCAATATCAGCTGTAACAGCACCAGCTGTAACGGCTACGGTAATATCTGCATCGGATGAAAAACCACAGATAGCTGAACCGGCACCGGTAAAAACAGAGGTCAAGAAGGAACCAGATTACCCGACAACCCGGTCACTTAAAGGGCTAATCAGAAAGGTGGGTGAAGAGTCGGCAAAGACGGAGAGAGCAAAACCAAAAGAGATTGGTGAAGACGAATTTGATCAGGTGAAACTTGAGTCGGCCTGGCTTGCAATGGCTGAATCTGAAAAAAGTTTGCAGAGACTGGCTAACGCAATATCGGATACAAAACCTATAATATCTGACAACCCAAACACAATTATTTTCAATGTGAGCAATGATCTCCAGCGAGAATGGATAGAAAAGAATTGCAAACTGAGGCTTGAGGCGTTTCTTAAAGAGAATCTGAACAATAAAAATGTGGGTCTTGCCATAGAGGTTACCCCTCAGGAATCAAGTACAGAAAATAAATTATATATGCCTGAGGAGAAGGCAAAATTCCTGATTGAGAGACATCCGGAACTTAAAGAACTTCAAAAGGATCTTAAACTTGAGATTAAGTAGAGATATATGAGACTGCATTGCACCCAACTGGTCAAAAAATATGGAGCCCGGACTGTTGTTAAAGGGGTTTCAATAGAGGTAGAGCAAGGTGAGATTGTGGGGCTTTTGGGACCAAATGGTGCCGGAAAAACAACCACATTCTATATGATAACAGGCCTGATTAAACCTAATGAGGGCCGAATATACCTGGACAACGAGGAGATTACCGGACTGCCTATGTTTAAGAGGGCTCAGAAGGGGCTCGGCTACCTGGCCCAGGAGGCATCGGTATTCAGAAAACTAAGCGTGGAGGATAATATACTGTCGGTTATGGAGCTTCACGATATCCCAAAAAAGGAGAGGATGGAGAGACTGGAGGTTCTGCTGGATGAGTTCAGCCTTCATCAGGTTAGAAAAAGCTACGGGATACAACTCTCCGGCGGAGAGCGAAGGCGTTGTGAAATTGCGAGAGCACTTGCAATTGATCCTAAATTCATTCTTCTTGACGAGCCTTTTGCCGGAGTTGACCCTATTGCAGTTGAGGATATACAGCATATCATTGCAAATCTCAAAACAAAAAATATAGGGATAATCATAACAGACCATAATGTTCATGAAACCCTTGCAATTACAGACAGAGCATATCTTCTTTACGAGGGGAACATCCTTGAAAGCGGTACTGCTGAGGTGCTTGCTAATAATCCTGAGGTTAGGAAGAAATATCTGGGTGAAAACTTTGAGCTTAGAAAGGCTGTTCTGAAGTCAAGAGGAGGGAAATCCAAAAACATCTCAGCTGAAAACGCTCCAAAAGCCATAAAAATTGATGCACCTGAAACAGAGCCTGCAGAGATTAATGATTACAGCGAGAGGGCAAACAAAATGGAGAGAGGCAAATAGCCACTCTCCATCTCTTTTCAAACAAACTAAAACTTTTTTTTACTGATTACGGAACTGACGATGAATTTCAATTGTTCTACCGCCATTTCTATTACCCATTCTGCCCATTTTTGCCATTTTTCCTCTTTTTCCGCTTCGCATATCAAACTGAACTCTCTGCTCATCTGTAAGCTGCTCTCTTACTTTGCTTTTGTGCTCAGCATTTAACTTCATCTTTTTGTTTTGCAAATCAGAAATCTCATCAATTTTGGAATTAATGGCCTTCATGTTTGGTTTATCAACCTGCTCAAGAGTTCTAAGCTGAGCTCTCTTCTCCCTTATTTCATTTGCAAGCAGCAATGACTCCTTCTGGTGCTTCAATCTGAGGCTCTCAATCTTCTGCTGTTGTTCTGTGGTAAGGTTTGAAAGCATCTGGGTGTTAAGTGCCCTTGGATTTGCTCTCATATATCCCTCTGCCTGTCTTTTGACTGCCATATTTTGCCCTTGCGCGCTTAAGGTAAGGGCTATAGCCGTCATTACCAATACTGTAGCAATTTTTTTCATCTTTCTTGTGTTTTTAAATGTTTCTCTGTTATTAGGACTAATATGGAAGAAAAAGGTTTAAAGGAAGTAAAAGAATTTATACCTTTGCGGAATTATTTTTGGCAACTTTCAATAATTAAATAAACAGATATGGCAGAAAAATTATTTGATGAGTTTTCACCAGTTTCCACAGAAAAGTGGGAAGAGGTGATTACCAAGGATCTAAAAGGAGCCGACTACGAGAAAAAGCTTGTATGGAAGACCATGGAGGGGTTCTCTGTCCGTCCTTATTACAGGGCAGAAGATCTTGAAAAGCTTAGACATCTCGAGTCAGCACCCGGAGAGTTTCCTTTTGTAAGGGGAACAGTAAGCGATAACAAGTGGAAGATTCGTCAGGGTTACTGTGCTCATGAAAGCTTTCAAAAAGCAAATGCACAGGCTGTTGATGGTCTGGCAAAGGGTGTTGAGTCAGTAGGGTTTTGCATAGATGGTGCAAAATCTGTTTCTAAAGATAAAATGGAGGTACTTCTAAAAGGGATTGACCTCGCAAAGACAGAAGTTAACTTTGAGGGATGCTCATGCGAAACTCCTTCTGTTATTGAAGCATTTATAGCTGTTGCTCTTGGCAGAGGCGTAAAAGCAAACGAAATCAAAGCATCTTTTGACTTTGACCCACTTAGAAGTCTTACAACCACAGGTAACTTCTGCTGTTCAAACTATATGAACAACTACCGCAAAAACATGGAGCTTACCTCAGAATTCCCCGGAATCAGAGTTATTGGTGTTGAGGGCTACGCATTTAACGACGCAGGTTCAACAATTGTTCAGGAACTTGGCTTTGCCCTTGCAATGGGTAGTGAGTATATGAATACTCTTATTCAACTTGGATTCAGCGCAGACGAGGCAGCTTCAAAAATTAAGTTCACCCTCTCTGTAGGGGCAAACTACTTTATGGAGATTGCAAAATTCCGTGCAGCCAGACTTCTTTGGGCAACCATCACTGACTCTTACGGAGTTAAAAATGACGAGAACAAGAAGATTAGCGTTCATGCAGTAACCAGTCAGTGGAACCAGACAGTTTACGATTCATATGTAAATATGTTAAGGGCAACTACAGAGGCTATGAGTGCATCACTCGCAGGAGTTGATTCACTTGAAGTTCTTCCTTTTGACTATCAGTACCGTGAGCCGTCTGAGTTCAGCAACAGAATTGCCAGAAACCTTCAGATTATCCTTAAAGAGGAGTCTCACTTTGATAAAATCGCTGACCCTGCTGCAGGATCATACTATATTGAGAGTCTGACAGACTCTATTGCTGAGCAGAGCTGGAAGCTTTTCCGTTCAGTTGAGGAGAGGGGCGGATACACCGAGGCATTTAAGGCAGGTTATATCCAGTCCGAGATTAAAGCTACTACAGCCAAAAGGGATCTTAATATTGCCACAAGAAGAGAGATTTTTGTTGGAACTAATCAATATCCAAACTTCACAGAGAGAGCCGATAAAGATATTACCCACGATGTTGTAACCCGCGGTGCAAATAAGTGCGTAAGTCAGAATCCTATTGCCGAGCCACTTGAAAAATACCGTGGTGCACAGGCTTTTGAAGCCCTCAGATTTGCTACAGAGACCAGCGGAAAAACTCCAAAGGCCTTTATGCTTACATTTGGCAACCTCGCATTCTGCAGGGCAAGAGCTCAATTCTCAAGCAATTTCTTTGCTGTCGCAGGATTTGAAGTTGTTGACAATACCAGATTCTCATCGGTTGAAGAGGGAGTAAAAGCTGCTATGGATGCAAATGCCGATATAGTTGTTGCTTGCTCTTCTGACGAGGAGTATGCTGAGGCAGTACCTCAAATTATGAACCTCCTTGGAGAGAGAGCTATCCTGGTTGTAGCAGGTGAGCCATCTTGCAAAGATGAACTAGTCTCTAAAGGGGTGGAAAACTTCATAAGCGTAAAGAGCAATGTGCTTGAAACCCTGAGACAGTATCAGGCAAAGCTGGGTATTTAGTAGTAATGATTTAAAAAATTGATTATGCGTCCAAATTTTTCAGATATAAAATATACCGGAGGCACTGCTCAGACTAAGGGAGAGCAGAGCGTGTGGATGACTCCGGAGCAGATAGGGGTAAAAAATGTTTACTCTGCTGCAGACCTTGAAGGGCTGGAGCATTTAAATTATGCTGCAGGTATTCCTCCTTACCTACGCGGGCCATACAGCACAATGTATGTTATGAATCCGTGGACTATCCGCCAGTATGCAGGTTTCTCAACAGCAGAGGAGTCAAACGCATTCTACCGCAGAAACCTTGCAGCCGGTCAGAAGGGTTTATCAGTTGCTTTTGACCTTGCCACACACCGTGGATACGACGCAGACCACCCAAGGGTTGTCGGCGATGTCGGGAAGGCCGGTGTGAGCATCTGCAGCGTTGAAGATATGAAGGTTCTCTTTGACCAGATCCCTCTAAATAAAATGTCAGTTTCAATGACAATGAACGGAGCTGTTCTTCCTATTCTTGCCTTCTACATTGTAGCCGGGATGGAACAGGGGGCAAAGCTTGATGAGATGGCAGGAACAATTCAGAATGACATTCTTAAGGAGTTTATGGTTCGTAATACCTATATCTATCCTCCTGAATTCTCAATGAGAATAATTGGTGACATCTTCTCTTTCACAGCCAAGAACATGCCTAAATTCAACTCTATATCAATCTCCGGCTACCATATGCAGGAGGCAGGTGCAACCTGTGATATTGAGATGGCGTACACACTTGCAGACGGTCTTGAGTACCTCAGAACCGGAATAGCAGCAGGAATGGATGTGGACCAGTTTGCTCCAAGGCTCTCTTTCTTCTGGGCAATCGGCATGAACCACTTTATGGAGATTGCCAAGATGCGCGCAGCAAGGATGATCTGGGCAAAACTTGTAAAACAGTTCAATCCTAAGAATGCTAAGTCCCTCTCTTTGAGAACTCACTCTCAAACTTCAGGATGGTCACTTACAGAGCAGGATCCTTTCAACAATGTTGCAAGAACCTGTATTGAAGCAATGGGTGCAGCTCTGGGACATACTCAGTCTCTCCATACAAATGCACTTGACGAGGCTATTGCACTTCCAACAGATTTCTCTGCCCGTATTGCAAGAAATACCCAGATTTATATTCAGGAAGAGACCAATATAACCAAGTCCCTTGATCCTTGGGCAGGCTCATATTATGTAGAAAAACTTACTGCAGAGATTGCTGAAAGGGCATGGAGCCATATTGAAGAGGTTGAGAAGCTTGGCGGAATGTCAAAGGCTATTGAGACCGGTATCCCTAAACTCAGAATTGAGGAGGCAGCTGCCCGTAAACAGGCAAGAATTGACTCTAAACTTGATACAATTGTTGGTATTAACAAATACAGACTTGACAAGGAAGATCCTCTTGAGATTCTGGATGTTGACAACACAAAGGTTCGTGAATCTCAAATCGCAAGATTAAAAGAGCTTCGCGCAAACCGTGATGAGTCTAAAGTTAAGGCAGCTCTTGCAGCTATTACAGAGGCAGCCGCCAATAAAACAGGAAACCTGCTGGAACTTGCAATTGAGGCAGCAAAGGTTCGCGCAACACTTGGCGAAATCTCTGACGCCTGCGAAGAGGTAGCCGGAAGGTACAAAGCAATAATTCGTATGAATACAGGTGTTTACTCAAGTGAAGTTAAAAACGACAGCGAATTTGAAAAGGCAAAATCGCTTGTTGTTGAATTTGCTAAAAAAGAGGGTCGCCAGCCTCGTATTATGATTGCAAAACTTGGCCAGGACGGCCACGACCGCGGAGCAAAAGTAGTAGCAACTGGTTATGCCGATTGTGGATTTGATGTGGACATGGGTCCGCTGTTCCAGACTCCTGAAGAGGCAGCAAAACAGGCTGTTGAGAATGATGTGCATGTTGTAGGGGTATCCTCTCTTGCAGCCGGTCATAAAACTCTTGTACCGCAAATTGTTAGTGAATTGAAAAAACTTGGCCGTGAGGATATTATGGTTATTGTGGGTGGTGTAATTCCTGCTCAGGACTATGATGCACTCTATAAAGCCGGTGCAGTTGCAATATTTGGCCCGGGAACATCTGTTTCCGCAGCCTCTGTTAAACTTATGGAACTGCTTCTGCAGAAGTTCGAATAACAAAAAAATAAATATTCTTTTTGAGAGTCTGCACATTTGCAGACTCTTTTTTCGTATATTTGACTGCGATATAATGCGCTGATTTTATGGAAAAAATTCTTGTTGTAGAAGATGATAAGATAACCAGACGAATAATCAGGGAGATTCTCAGCAGAAGCGGATACGAAGTATTTGAGGCTGAAGATGGTGCTCAAGGTTTGGAGGCCTTTAAAGCTAACAAGCCTGATCTTGTACTTACTGATTATCAGATGCCTGTTATGAATGGATTGAGAGTTCTCTCAGAGATCCGTAACCTTCAGCCTGCCATTCCGGTGATCATGCTGACCGGATTTGGAGATATTGCACTTATTATTAAATCCATTCAGCTTGGTGCATTTGATTTTCTGGAGAAACCAATAAATACTCCTCAGCTAAAAGAGGTTGTTGCCAGCGCACTTAATTCCGTAATCAGCAGCAAGAAACACGACCAGGTATTAACAGAGGGTATATCAATTGACAAAAAAATACAGGAGAACATCCTTATTGGAAGATCTCCGCAGATAAAAGATATATTCAAGAACATTGGAAGGGTCTCTCTTAATAAAGTTAATATACTTATTGAGGGGGAGTCCGGAACAGGTAAAGAGTTAATTGCAAGACTAATTCACTACTCAGGTATAACCAGAGACAAACCGCTTGTGGTTGTTAACTGTAGCGCACTAACCGAGACTTTGCTGGAGAGTGAGCTTTTTGGTCACGAAAAGGGTTCATTTACCGGATCGTTAAAGACCAAAAAGGGGAAATTTGAACTTGCAGAGGATGGAACCATATTCCTAGATGAGATTTCAGAAATTAGCCCCAATACACAGGTAAAACTTCTTCGTGTTATACAAGAGCTTGAATTTGAAAGGGTTGGAGGCGAGACCACTCTGCCTATGCAGGCAAGGATTATTGCTGCAACAAACAAGAAACTGGAAAAGCTTATTGAGGAGGGAAAATTCAGAGAGGACCTCTATTACAGGTTAAAGGTATTTACCGTACAGCTTCCTCCATTAAGAGAGCGCAGAGAGGATATAAAGGATCTTACCATCCACTTCCTTACAAAACTGAACAAAAGGTTCAATAAGAATGTTACTAAGATAGGAGACGGCGTAATAGAGATGCTTCAGCAGCACACTTGGCCGGGGAATGTGAGAGAGCTTGAAAACACCATAATGCAGGCGATTGTGATGTCAAAGAATGATGTACTAGAGGTTGAAAATATTAAGATTAATCAGAGGGCAACTGAGGGATCTCAGGAGTTCAACCAGAAGTTTGAACTCAGAAGTCTTGCGGATATTGAAAAGGATTACATTAAACGAGTTCTTGACGAGGTAAGATGGAACAAGATTGAGGCTTCAAGAATACTTGAAATTACCAGACCTACTCTTAACGCCAAGATTGAGAAATACAAACTTGAACAGGAGTAGTTAATCTTCCCTTATGAATGTATCCGTATAACCAATTCTCCTCAAGGAGTTGATTATCTTTTGAGCCTCTGCTCTATTAGCAAAAGATTGCGAAACATATCTGTAAACCCCATCCGGGTACTTAATCTCCTCAATTTTTAAATCAGGCACAAATCTCATAATTTTAGCCAGTACCTCTTTATCTCTCATAGGAACATTAAAGGCATAGATCTGCACTCTGAATCCTACAATTTGAGCGGGTTTTGGTGCCAGCTGCGGAATAGCCTGTTGCTGAACTGTCTGTTGCTGAACCGTCTGAGGAGATGGTTGTGGAGCCGGTTGTGTGGCAGGCTGCGGAACTGCAACCTCCTCCTTTAGGAGAGTGAAGTCAAGCCCCCCAACAAGGTCTCCGTCGTATGAAGGTTGTATTGTAAATGGAATAGTCATTTCTGAGACATCCATCTCAAGTTTGCCAATCTGTACAGAGTCAAGAGAAGCGTAGTACTCACCCGGTTTTAGACCAAGGAAGCTGTAGTAGCCATCCGGTTCTGAGAGAACTGACTTAATCATGTTACCATCCTTGGTGAAGAACTTAACAATAATTCTGCCCAGACCCTGCTCAGTTGACTTTCCTCTCTTTATATTAACCATACCGGAGGCCTCTCCCAGCGGGAATACAGGAATCTCAACCCTCTTCATTTTGTTTGGTTCGGCCTCAACCCCTATTACCTTAAATGGAATCTGCCACGAAATATTTTCTGTTGAGCTGGCACTAACCTCTATATTATAAATAGTATATGGCTCCAGATCTGTAACTCTGATTGTTGAACTCTTCTCGTCAAACTGTGAAATACCGCCACTAACCCTGGCAGATATACCGCTGATTGCACTCTCCCCTTCATCCATTACTCCATTGCAGTTTATGTCAAGGAACGGAATAATTATTGCTCCGCCTCTTCCTACCGAACCTCTGTTTCTGAAAGCTACATATTTGTTCTTTGCATCAACAATAACACCACCCCCGGCAGATTCTGAGAATGAGTAGTTTTTGCCGCTCTTCCTTGCATTTACAGAGAATCTTGCGAACGATAGTTCAAATCTCATTCCAAGTTCAATATTTGATGTTTTTGATGAGAAGTTCTGCTCATATGAAAGGTTAGCATATCCTATTCTGGAGAACTGTTTGTCAACAGATACCTTTGCATTGACAAAAGAGCCTGAAGTGTAATTAAATTGCGTTTGCGGAGTTACAATAAACCCTGCGGGTAGTCTGAAAGCCATTGAGAGGGCGCTGTAAACAAAGGGAGAAGAGCCCGTAAAAAATCTTGCTTGCGTAGAGAGGTTTGCCGAAAAACTTCTGAATCCTGCGGAGAGAACCATCTCAGTTGCAAAGGTATTTGCATTTGGCAGAATCAGCTGCATTGCAGCCACTCTTGCAAACATAGAAAAGCTTTTGCCTCTTATAGGAAGAGCCAGAGATACTTTTCTCTCCTCCAGAGTGCTCGTTGGGAATGCCTTCTGGTCTTTGTTATATTTGAGATAATTTAACTCAATGTTAAGATTTTTGGCAATTCTGTAACTTAGAACAGACTCAAACTTAACCTTATAGACATATTCTGCATTAAGAAGCATCTCCGGCAGAATCTTTAACGAAGATCTTACATAAGGCATAAATTTATTTTCAGAGAGGGCAGAATAAAACTCCACCCCTGCCCCTCCTGAAAGGCTTCTTCCAAAACCATAGTTTATATCGGCCCTCGCATATTTAGCCATAAGTGAGTCCTCTGTTACACCCGCAGTAAGGTTATATTCCAATGTCCCTTTAGGAAGGAAATTAAATGGTATTGAGAGTATCCTGTCCTCAGACCTCTCTTCGCCGTAAGGACCGTAAAACTGCAATTTAACATTGGTCTCACCATATACCAGAGGAACCTCAAAGCTAAAAAAGCCGGAGGCATCGGCCTGCATATAGTTTACCAGAATATTGTTCACATAGAGCTCCACCATCCACCCCGGCTCAGTCATATCGCTTAGTATATATGTGCCGAATGAACGGCGGTATGTAGTGGGTGCATTTGTTATATGGGCTCCAACAAGCGGAGCACCCAGGCTCACCTTCCCGGATGAGGAGACTCTTCCCAGTGTAAGCTGCCTTATAACCTTATTGTTATTGTTGGCATAGCGCCATAAATAGTCCTGCTGTCTCAGGTCAAATGGATTATCTGTATCAAAATTCAGTGTGAAATTAGCTTCACCTCCCAATAACTGAGTTCCCGCTCTTACGTTAAACCTTGTGCTCACATTTCCCCCAATCTGCTGGTTTGAGTTCACATTCCAGTCGAAGTTGCCGGCATGAATAAGCGACCTCTTCATCCTGTAAGTGGTATCAGGGGTGACATCATCCTGAATCTTGCTTATGTTTTTCCGCATCTCCTCCAGCCTTATCTCCCTGATAATTGGTAGTTCAACCTGAGTATTAAGAGTAACCGACAGGGAGCGAAAATTAAATGACATTCCCAGTCCAAAGACATCTCCAAAGACCTTTGCCCTAATATAGAGAGAACTCTCTGTCCTTATAAAGTCATCCGGTGTTAACTGATACTCCTTTTTTTGGTAAATAATTTTATTTTGTGGTCTTAATATTTTATACTGAGCATCAGGCGAGACAATAAAGCCTGTCACCTCATCAAAACCCGGGGTGTAATCAATCTTAATTTTCAGATAGTTAAACAGGTCTGTAACCGAGAGGTAGGCCTCACTATTTTTGATTGCCGCAGGAACCTCGGCAGAGCCCACTCTGGGAATTGAGAGAAAGATCGATAGTTCGTCAAAGTCATACACCTCATCCTGAGAAAAGGATAATGAAGTGGTTCCTGTAAAAACAAGAATTGAGAGCAGAATATTTTTGAAAAATCTCCTAAAGACAATCATTTAAATGTGCCCGTTAGGGTAAATACTGCCAGTTTGTATAATAGTGTATAATGTGCTGACTGTTTGACACATACTCTGCGTCCTTGGCGTTATTTGGTATACTAAGTGTTGCACCAACTCTTACAGTAACAAATCCTCTCCCCTCTCGGAAATTAATTTTGTTTTGAGTAAAACTTTCAAGAACATCCCCCTCTGCATATATTTGAAAGCTGTTTGGTAATGTTCTTAAGCTATGCCCCCACTTAGGGCCAAGAGAGTTTAAGGTATTACCGGCACCCCCCTTCCCAAGAATTATTGTAATTTTTTCGTCTGCAGTTTTTTCAATTCTGAATGTAAAGGGTTTAATTGTTGAAAGATCGTCGTATTCAACCCCAAAATACGAAGAACTAGCCGGAGATGCAGGATTTATTGTTATAGAGCCCTGTCCGTTACCGGTTTTATAGAATACACCAAAATTCATCTCTTCAATGCTTCCCGGAACAAGTCTGAGCTGTGACCAGGAAAAGTTGAAAACCAAAAGCATTAAAAAAGATAAAACAACTCCTCTCCTCATTTTTATTATTTTAAATTAAGCAGAGCTTCTGACAGCTTTTCAGGATTTCTGTCACTCTGTGAGTAATATTCTACTTTAATTGTTCCGGAACCTAAGTTTACCGGAATATTTTTATCTAGCAGGTAATTAAATTTCCTTGTTGTATTTGGAGTATAAACTGCAATACCATTTACTGCCCCTACTGGGGTATTTGTTCCATCAGGTGCAATATGTGTAACTCTAATATCACCATAAGCAGACATATTACCTGTTCTGTTAAATGTAATGCTGAGCACCTTTGTGGTATCATTAACCTGACTAAGAGCCAGATCAGAAAGGGTAACCCTGGTACTGTTCTCCCCTGTTCTTATTATTATTGGAATTGTGATACCGAATATTGGTATGAGCCTTATGCTAAGCGCCGCTGTATCTGCATTTGCATCCTCCATACCCAATGCCCCCTCTTTGGGTACAGCTCTGAAGTATACATGTGATCTGTATTCTCCCGGTGCCAGTCTCTCTCTGTTTATTACCTGCATTCTCACTGTCTGAGCTTCGCCCGGAGCCAAAGTTACACTCCTTGGAAAGAAGCGTAGATTTTTGTCCGCAAAATTCTGACCCGGATCCGGTTCTGTAATTTCCTGAAAAGAACCATCCTCTGTCATTCTGTACTGTACAAATGAGACATTGTAGGTTGCAGTATCTCTGCCTGTATTAGAAAGATTCAACTCTTCAACCCTTTTATTCCCCTCAAAGACAACCCTTCTGGGTGTAATCAGCAAATCTCCCTGAGCAAATAAAGAGGCTGTGAAAACCATGAAAATTAGCAGAGAGATTAAATTTTTAAAAGGAACTTTTTTTGTTTTGGGGTACATAATGCTTAGTTTTAAATATTG
>WARP01001183.1_pt1 | contig 30728 bp, 56 predicted proteins | sample 4769151 | NCBI WGS metagenome assembly WARP01 (sample SAMN08893023, study PRJNA449175) | gut metagenome | isolation source: rumen sample fed with dry roughage | host: cow | place: India: Nagpur | collected 2016
TTTATTAATTTGTCCTTTTCTTCGATTATTTTATATAATGTTTCAACTTCTTTATTTAATTCTTTACTTATTAATTTTAATTTTTCTACATTATTCATTTTCTATATTCCCTTTTACTACTTCAAAATAAACTAATTTTTCATAAGCATATTTATTATGTGCTATATCATTTTTTCCTAGTTTTTCAAACTTAAAAGTGTCAGTTAATGGATTATAAATAGCATAATCAGTCCCTTCAGGTAATTCTAATACTTGTTCTTTAGTTAATTCTTTTCCTATTTCCATATTTACCTTCCTTTTTTTCCAACTGTTCGAAATAATCATCTTCCCACATTAAGTTATACATCTTCTTTTTAACTTTGTTATTGCAATAATCTGATACTGTTTGTCTAGATATAAATAATTTTTCTCCAGCTTTTCTACTACTTCTCCAGGTTCTTTTTATTTCATTATCTTTAACTTCAACCACTCTTTTACTTTTTGCTAAATGTCCTGTTCTTTTTCCTAGTTGTTTACCTGTTAGTATTTCCAAATTTCTCCAGTAGTTATCAAATTGTAATCCATTTTTATGATATATAAATTCATTGTCTTTTACTGGTCTTATAAATGCGTTTGCTACTGTTCTACTTGCATTAATAACTTTGTTTTTAGTTTTTACTACATATAGATTATGTTTTTTATAAGGTTTTAAATATCTATAACCTTTTTTTAATTTTTTTCTAAATCTTCCAAAATTAGACACTTCATATCTATGATCGTCTTTAAATATAATTCTCCATTCTTCATACATAGAACCTCCTAAAATGGAAGATCGCTTTCCTGTATCTCTATTTGTTCTTGTACTTCAGTTTTAATGCTATTACCAAATTCTTCAAACGGATTTTCTTCTTTGCCACACTTTGCCACAGGTTTTGCTTCGCTTATTACTTCAAATTTGTTTATAAATACATAAGGAAATGTTTTATTTTCATTTGTATTAAAACTTAACCACGCTTCTTTTATTTTTATTCTTGTCTTATTTTCTAGTATTATGTCTTTTTTAAATCTAGCTGAAATATAACCATTATCATAACCACCTTGTTTATTCTTTTTTGATAGTCCTATACTATATAATTTTTTATCTTCGTATTCTTTTACAAATACCATTACTATATAATCTTTTTCAAAATTCATTATTTATTCTCCTTTATCTAAATATAAATCTTGATAAAATTGTCCTTTAAGATTTATATTGTTATCTTTTATATATTTTTTTAATTCTTCTCCAATAGGAGCAGTTTCAAATCTTTTATATTTTACTAAATATCTATAAGTTGCGTCCTTATTATATTTTCCTTTATGTTGTTTAGTTGGTTTTATGTTTTCTATTAAACAATAATCTGCTTCTGCGAGTTGTTTATTATTTATGCTTTTTAAAGTTTCTAAATATCTTATATATTCAGTAGTTATATCTTCAAACTTTATTTTTTCGTTTAATAAACAATTAAGGATAAGTGCTTGATAATCATCATAATATTTTGTTTCTCCATCTTCTATTATCTTTAACATATATTCTCCTTATCTAATATTTCTAAAGCATCATTTATTGCACCTGTATACTCGTGGTCATTATTTTCTAATATTTCTCTTAATTCTTTTATTATGTTTTGTAGTCTTTCTATTTCTTTATCTTTTTCTTTATATTCATCTAATACTATATCTCTTGCTATTTCATAAGTAGTGTTTTCTATTTTCATATTTGTTAAACAAATTAAAGCATTTTTTACAACATCTTTATTCACTCTTTATTTCTCCTTCTTTAATATCTTTTGTAAGTCTTTTTTAGGATTGTCTACTACTGATTGATAACTCATACGATTGGTATATTCATATATACCTTGTAATCTATCTTCTAAATCCATTACTGTATCTAGTAAAAGATTAATATAATCTGCCAATTCTTCTTTTTCCATTTCCATTAAAAACTCTTTATTCATTTTGTGCCTCTAATTCAAGTATTTCTCTAACTTCTTTTATTTCTTTTTCTTTATTCCAGTCTATTGATAAAGTTCTAAAGCGTCCTTCTTTACCAGGAATTATTATGTTTGGGTGTTTAGTAATTAATTCACTCATACGTGCTGTTGCTTCATAACCTACAAAATATTGTCCTTTTTGAAAATCACTTGCAATCCAATATTTTTTCCCTGGATTATCTAACATAGCTTTTAATATTCTATTTATTTGTGTCATTTTTATTTACCTCCTTAATACTAACTTTTATTTCTTTTTTATCTCCGTCACACTCGAATGTTGTATGTGTATATGTGTCTATTTCCTCTAATGTCATTTTTGAATAATCAAAGTATATAGGTTGCATTATTTACCTTCTTTCTTTTTATATTTTTCAGTTAATAATTTAATAGCTTCCTGTTTTTCTTTATATGTAAGTTGACTATCAACTTGTTTTCCAAAATATTCGTATAGTTTTTCACGTTCAAAGTCTTTGTCTATTTCTTCAGCTTTTTCTATTGCTTTACGTAATTGCAATACTATTTTATTTAAGTCTTTTTCTAGTTCTTTACTTACTTGCGTAAATCTTTCATTTCCTTTTTGATCTCTTATGATTAAATCTTTTATGTTTCTATTTTCATCATAAGTAATTAGTTCAACTGTGAAGTATGTTTTAGTTGTATATTTACCTTCTTTATATTCGTAGAATTCATCTGCTTCAACACCATTATTTTTATATTTAATTTCTTTTCTAGGAAATATTATTATGTTTGGTGCTGTATATAGTTCTCTACCAATTCCCCAGTTGAAACAAGCACGTTTGAAACTATCTGAAGCAAGTCCTTTTTCAGCTTCACTAAAACTTTCAGTTCCTGTATCTTCTTTTGAAATCCATTGTTTCTTTTCTTCGTCCCATATTTCAACTATACAATTCGCATTATCACGTAAATATCTTTTTTGCCAATTCATACAACCAACTGTTTCGTCTAATATATTTTGATCTACACGTGCGTCCTTATAAAGTAGTAAGGTGCAATAATTCTTCGCAATTTGTGAAACTCTGCAATCTATTTCTTCAGCTTTTAAGGTTCTAAATTTTTCCATTTTTCTTAATCTCCTTCATTTCTTTTTTTAATTTTGTGTTTTCTTCTTTTAGTTTTAAATTAATCTCTAATAATTCTTGTATTCTTTCATTGAATAAATCTTGCTGTTTTACTCTAACTCTATGTTCAGTATTTAGTTCTAATATCTTACGTTCTAGTTCTTCACATTTAACGTCATATTTTAACTCTAACGTATTATACTTTTTATAAGTTTTTAAATGTTCGTAAACTCGTTCTTTCATAACCCCTCCTAATAAAAGTCTCTTTCTGATACACCATAGTATGAATAACTTGGTCTTATCGGTTCGTAATTATCTTCAATTTCTTTTTCTTTATCTTCAAGTTTTTCCTCTAAACTATGTACTTCATAAATTAAGTTGTCTATTGTACTTATTAGATCGTCAAGTGTTGTATATTCTCCTTCACGTTCTCCAAATCCAACTATCTTTTCAGCTTTTTCTAGAATTTTAACGTCTTCTTGTTCTAATTTAATTTTCATTTTTTCATCTCCTTTAATAAATTAATTTTAAAAATATCTTTGTTATCTACAAATGGAATTCCTTTATACATATTCTTTTCCCTGTTATGATATTCAATTAACACATTACTAGGTTCTAGGTTTTCTATAAGTATTGTGTCGCCTATTGTTGAATATATTAATTTGATATCTCCATGTATTTTTTTGAATTCTTCATTTGTTTTTAATGTTAGTTCGTGTTTACCCTGTGTCATATCTAATTCGTTGTTACCTACCAAATCAAAACATATTTGTTTGTAAGCTAACATATTAACTTTTTTTAACCCTTTTAATAACTTCCTATATTCGTTTTCGTCTAAATAAGTAATTTTATATTCGTCTTTATATTTAGGAAGTTCATGTTTTAATAATACGTCTTTTTTCATATTTGTAATTCCTCCAATATCTTATTCATTTCACTAGCTGTCGCGATATCAGGATTACTTAAATCTTTATTGAACCAGTCAGGTATTATATCTTCTCTGATATAATTTGTTTTTTGTTTAGGTTGGTGTGTTTCCCACGTAATTATTTTTTGTTTCCAACTCTTAACTTTATTACCTTTACTATCAGTCCAATTATTCGCTTCGTAGAAATCTAAAAATCTTTTAGGATCAATATTGTTATTTCTTTGTAAGCAATACTCTTTTACTTCTTCGTAAGAAGGTTTTTTAAATCTTTCTTTATATATTTCTTTATTATTAATACTTGTATTATTAATACTTGTATTATTATCTTTGATATTTTCGTCAACGGTCCATTGATATTTTTGATAATCGTCCGTTGATATTTTTGTCAATCGTATTTTTCTTGATATTACTTGTGTTCCACGTTTTTCATATTCTATTGTTATGTAATTTTTATTCTCTAAATTTTTGATTTTTCTAGAAATTGTTTCTTCAGTAGTATCAAATAATTCAGCGAAATAACTATTACTTGCGAAACAATAACCTTTTTCAGCTGTTAAACTTGATATAATTACAAGTAATCTCAAATCATTTTTTATGTCAGGATCTAATGCCCATTCATTAAAACATAAGGCATAACCATTATTCATTTTTTTCTTTAAAATCCCTCCTAACTATTCATAATCGAATTTTCTAACGATAATAAGTAGAAAACTACTAGTGCGTTCACACCACAACCGAAATATGATAGACTAGGAAGGTAACCTCCATTGTAAAATGGTGCTAATGTAAACCATATAAATTCCCATAATAGAAATGCTAAACAACCTAACCCTATTAATAATTCAATAATTCTAATTATCATTTTTATTTTTTTCATTTTCCTATACCTCTTTTCTTTTTTTATTATTTTTTTAATTAATTACTTTTTTGTTCTTCAATGTTTTTGAATAATTCATCATAATTTTTGTTATAATGTTCGCATATTTTTTCTATTTCATTGAACTTCCATTGATTTTTTCCAGTAAATTTATTACATATTGATTGTTCTGATATATTAATTAATTTTGCTAATTCCTGTTGTGTTTCTCCGTGTCTTGCCATTTCTCCGTGCAATCCTGGAAATAATATTTTTCTCATTATTTATCTCCTTTCTAGGAAAACAAAAAAACACCCAAGACTATTTTGTCTTGAGTGTCTAACTACTTGATTTTGATATTATGTTAACTTCTCAAGACATTCTTATAGAATTTTTTTATCTCCCTTACACTTATTATTATACTCTTAATTAGTAGTAAGTCAATAATTTTTTTAATTTTTTTATAAAAACTTGATATTTGACATTTTTTGTCAATTTTATAATAAAAAAAGAAACGATACAAGTAGTTATAACCTTATTTTATATAATAAAGGATTATTATTATCATTATAATATAATATAATAAGGTTATAGTTTTTAGACATAATTTCTTCAACTGCTTCCGTTTCAGATGTTTTTGTTTCTTCTTATGTATCAACTTATTGTATTCATAATAGGTATAAAATTTTTGATTATATTCATACTCTATATTTAATACCTTCCAACCCATAGAAGTAGTATCGCCGATCCTATAAGGTAACATTGTTTTTCTTAATCTATATAAGATATTACCATTACGTTTTTGGTATGTTATTTGTATCATTTCTAGTCCACCCCCTTTTTGTGAAGTGGTATTCTACTCTATTTTTTTCTAAAAAGCAATAAAAAGTTGCGTGGTATTTGTAAAATCGTTATACTTAAATTGTACTTATAGAGAAGTACAATAAGGTCTTAATTCACTCGTAGTAGTGAAAATAAGCAAGAAGGTTAAACGCCTTCTTAATAGGTTCTAATTTGATTTTTTATTCATAAAAATCACTAAACCCCCTTTTTTATTAAAAGACTAGGTTAATTCCTAGTCTCTTTTTTTTATGGTCTTTTGATTAATTTACCTTGTTTTAGTAGATTTAGCATTTTAGTGTTTTGTGAAGCTGTTCCAATATATCCTGTTATACCATTTGCTTTTGCTATTGCACGTCTATTATTGAATGAACTATCAGCACCTATTGAACGTAAGGCGTCAACTATTGATACTGATTTTCCTGTATATTTAGCATAATATTTAACTGAAGGTTTTGGTGTAGGTGTAGTCTTTAATCTGAAGAAGTGTACCCCACCCCTAGTTATTTTTATTACTTTTGAAGCATTTGGATTTTGACTAAAATAATATTGTCCGTGATCTACTATTGCAATATGTCCGTGTTCCCAAATTGCAACATCTCCTTGTTGTGCTGTTTTAACTTCAGTAAAATACTTTAATAATACACTTCTTTTAGGTTCTATTAACATATTACTTACTAAACCACAACCTGATAAAACACTTGCTGGAAGTTTTAATACTTCAGTAAAATAGCGTTGTGCCAAATCCCAACATTGACAACCATAATAGCCGTCATAATCAGTATATTTATTATTATATTTTTTTACAAATTCTTTATAAGTCATTATTCCACTTCCTTATCTTTTTTCGCGAAATAGAACGTAAATACCATAACAATTATAGTCATTACGTCATTAGCGTCAAATTTATTTGTTATTGATCCATATATCAATAATCCTGTTAAACATAATGTTACTATCGATTTCAAGTCAATTAATTTAGCGAATTTTTCTTTCACTATATCATCTCCTTTTATTCTACAACTTCAACTGTTAGTATTGTTGGTATGAAGTCGTTTGCTTTTCCTCCTATGGTATTGTTTTTATAACCATAACATCTTAACCAAAACGTATCTCCTTCGCTTACGCTTATTATTCTAGGTGTAACTCCAATATTTACTTGCCAATTTGTACCACCAAACCACGCACCCTCTTGCGTTATGTTTGTTCCACTTTTTGATAAATACATAAATGTCCTGGTGCTGTTTGCTGGACTTAAACACTTCGCTGTATAGCTAACCTTTACTTTAGATACACCAGAACCTATTGTTATTTTTCCACTTGATAATGATAATTTAGTTCCAACTGAAGATAATACTTCAACATTTGTTAGATCATACGCTGTATTTGTATTTGCAATAGTATAATCAGCTTTTAAATAAACTGTCATTATGTTTGGTGTAGGTATAGTCAATGTACCAACTCCCCTCGTTCCGTCTGCTCTATAATAAACAACCCCATTAGCAACATCACTATCAGTTGCCGTTGTATCAGTTATATCTATTAAGGTATTTCCGTCATAGACAACCTTATTAATTGTATTAGACATATTCTACCTCCTAACCTATTTCAGCTGTGTAACCTCCACCAGCGTTCAATGTTTCAGTATATGGAATAGCATTTACTGTAACTTGTGATAAATAGTCATAATTTTGGTCTGGTAATATTACTTGTTGACTTGTACTTGGAGTTGCTGTTTTACTTTGTACTGAAATTGCTTCTCCTGAATAAGTACCTGTTACACCTAATATTTCAACACCACTTTTGATATTTCCAGCAATTATTTTATTTTGTTCAGTTGAACTTATGCCAACTTTACCACCACCGTCATGATAACCACTTGGAATTGTATATTTACCAGCTTTAGTTGTTATAGTTCCAGTAACTGAACCATTATTTGTCATTGATCCAGTTAAAGCTGTTCCTCTTGCGTGTGCTGTTACACCTGATAATATATCACTTGCTGTTGCTGTATCAGAAGAAGTAGTCGCGTCATAAGTACACGAACCTGTTATAGTTGCACCACTTTTATCGTGTGCTGTTACGCCATATAATAAGTCACTTGCTGTAATTGTGTCGCTTGTTAAGTCAATTAGTGTATTACCACCATATATAACCTTATTAATAATATTAGACATTAATAATCATCTCCTTTTTATGCTATTGTTATTGTTGTACCATATTCGTTATGTGTTTCACTATATGGTATTTCTTTTACTTCAATATTTTCTCTTGTTAATTTATTTTTAGTTTCTAGTATTTGTTCTTCAACTTTAGGAATAACAATATATTCTCCGTCATAGTTTGGAAAATTTATTATACTAGGAACTATTGTCGCAATTAATCCAGGATTACAACTGACAGTTCCTAATATAACTGGTCTATCTTTTATTGTTCCTATTAATTTATCATCATCATAAATAACGCCTTTTAATTTATTACTATTTAATGTTGCTTTTAATTCTAAATTATCTTGTATTATTCCATTTAAAGTAAGTCTAGTATCTATTGTTCCATTCATTATGAAATTTTACTACCTTCAGGAAACAACATTAGTAATTTAGCGCCTTCATCATCATAACCTATAACTGTATGTTCGTTATTAAGTTCTATCTCGTACCAATATTCAACTGGTTTATTGATTAAATCTCCTATTTTTGTTTCTTCTCTACTACAATAAATTTCTACACTTTGTTGTTCGCCACTTACTACTATTTCCTTTAATAATACAGCGTCTTCACTCATTTTACCTTTGTTATATACTGAAAAGATTATTTTATCATTATCGTGGAATGTATAAGGATCGCCTGTACTTGTTGACAATGATAAATCAAAGTTAAGTATGTCACCTCTATTAATTTTAATAGTAGTTCCGTCTATCTTTTGCATATAGTTATTCCTCCTATTCTATTACTTCAAAATCTTTTATTTTTTCGACAATAGTTTGTACGAAACTATTACCTTTTAATTTGAAATACAAGTCAGCTGATAATAAAACAGCTTCTAACTCGTATTGAGTTATTTTTTTCTTATCTTTACACATATCATAAATAGTTAGTATATCATTTCTTAACGTGCATTTAACACCTTGAATAGTCACATATATAAAAGTAATCATAGTACCTATCATAGTGATACTAAATATTATTTCAGCCCAATAAGTATGTATGAATTTCTTTTATCATTCTCCTTATTCTGCTTCAATAGTTAATATTGTAGGAACGTATGTACTTGAAGCACCTACTATAATCACATTTTGAACCCCATAACAACTTAAACCAAATGTATCATTTTCATTTACACTCATTAATCTTGGTGTAAGTCCAACTGTCATTTGTTGATTAGCTGAACCATAAGTCGCCATTTCTTGTGAAATTGCTGTGTTATTGTATGTTAGATATACAAATGTTCTTGTAGTATTAATCCCTTGACATTTTGCTGAATAACTTACTTTTATTTTTGATATTCCACTTCCTATAACTATTTTGTCATTACTTAATGATAAACCTGTTCCGATTTGTTCATCAACAGCCCAACCTGTTATTTGATATAAAGTGTTAGTTTGTGCGATTGTGTAATTTGAATTTAATTTTATTGTTAATATGTTTTTATTATTTACTTGTGTTGTTAAATTATCTAAAGCTGTCGCGTTTGTATTTACAACTGACTTTATTTCGTTCATATCAGTTGCATTTACTTTATTAACGTCAGCAACGTCACTATTAACATTTACAGCTGACTTGTCTTGATATGTTATTTGTGCCATTTTATCATCTCCTTTATTCTATTCGTAAATTTTGTGTTAATGTGTAATTATTCCCTACCTCTAAATCAGAAATATCTAATGTCATATATATTTGGTTTTCATCATAAGAAATTATATCTAAAGTTGAAACTTCATTATCTATATAAATAGTTGCTGTAATCGTATAATGTGTATCGTCATTTCTTATTAATCCCATACCTGTAATTCTATCAGTTCCGTCTTCATAGTTTATTCTTAACCACGCTATTTTTGAATTTTCCATAGTTGTATTATCACTATTTTCACTATTAATGTTTGTTGTTATATATTCTGAAGCTGAAGGAAATATTATTCCTGTATCTTTATTTATTACATTTATTGAATTTATGAAATTTAGGAATAATGTTTCATATACATTTTTATTAATTGTGTTTGTATCTTGATCTAAAACAATATTAGTTAATCCTAATAAGTTTTTATTCACAATATCAACACCATTTAACATTGTATTTGGAATTTCTATTGTTGACGTTGTTGTGTTTTTAAATGAAGTTAAATTATATAAATTTCTACCAAATAATATTTTATTGTTAGTGTCATAAAGTACACTTGTATGTGGTATTAATGAATTATAGTCAATATAACTTGTACTATTATAATTAAGGTTGTTATAGATTTCTTTAACCATTTGAATATTCCAATAATTAGGTCTTAAATTTTGTTCCATTATAATAGTTGAAACAACATTATATATATTAAATGTGTAAATAAATGTATATTCCATTTGATATACTTTATTACTTGCAAGAAGTATAGGGTTCCATTTATCATTTTCTAATCTTTGAAAGTGATAATCTGCTGTACTATCTACCTTATTATAGTTATCACAATAACATACATATAATTCTCCATTTAATGCTTTTATGAATATTCCTTCTCTAGAACCATTGTAATCAAAACTTCCAATATTTTTTAAATATATTTGTTCTACTTGTCCTGTGCTATATGTATATTTGAATAATCCAACATATCTTGGAATTACACTCGAACCCCACCTTTGATTATTTATAACAAAATAAACATTATCATAATCTATAAAACTAACTTGGTTTCTCATTGCGACACTATCAACGTATGGTGTGATATTACCGTCATCTTCAATTATTTTAACTGAAGTTGTTCCGTTCCACGAATAAACTATCGCGTTTGGACTTGTTCTTGTTATAATTGCTTCAAAACTTGCGTCATCATTTTCGTCAAATGTTACATTAATTCCACCATATAAGAACGGAACATAAGAAGCTGTTGTTTTTTGCGACCATTGATTACTTGAACCTACATTTATTTTTAAATCAATTATTCTTACACCTTCATAATAGTAACCACCCTGACTTGTTGAAGTTTTACCAGCAAGTATATAATGTGAAGAATTTGGATTTTTTACAATATCTATACAAAAGATGTATGTGTAAGCACTTGGTAAAGTATAAGATTTTCTTAATACAACACTATAATCATCATTATAATCAGGTGTTGAAAAGTTATTTAACATTATAAATCTTTTAGGATTTGTCATTATATCGTTAGTACCTGTTGGACGTGCGAATATTGTACTATCAATAGCAACAAAAGTTCCGTCTTCTATTTGTATCATTTTTTGTATTGGTCTTAATCTAGTACCTGAAGAAAATTCATAAATAGTTTTGATAGGTTTCATATTGTGATCTAATATCATAATAAAACCCCTACTATCAGTTAAAGCTGTTTCTCCTTCAGGAACATAACCACCATATAATATAAAGTTTCCATTTGTTGAAGATTGAATAACGTCCATAGGCATAAATGAAGTATATTCTTCGTCAGGTATAAACCCTTCAAAGTCTGTTCTAGGAATATTATCTATTTCATTTAATATTTGGTCTTTACTTGGACTTGTTGGTTCTATATTTCCTGTTATATATTCTCCTAATAATTCTTTATAGTCATTTGTCATTTTAACACCACCTAATTATTGAATGGAGAATTTAATACACAATTAAGCACGTTGTCGCCTATTAATGTAACTTCAGTAAAATCAGTATTACAAAAGATTACATTTGCTGTATTTTCTATATCTATGTTTCTATCTATATATTCTCCCTCTCCAATATTTCCACTATTTTTTGTTCTTTGATTATCAAAGTAGTTTATTGCATTTTCACTATTGAAATTTGATACCATTTCGTATGAATAGAATATTGTATCTATTGTTGAAATAATTTTAATTGTTTTTTTCTTAACTAAATATGTTGTTGATAATTCAGGTATTGGTGCTTCAAATTCTACAACTTCGCCAACATTCCACGTGTTTTGTGTACTATCAACTTTTAAATTAATTTCAGGACTTCCTTTAAATTGAATATACGCTTGTCCTATTTTTTGAAGTTCAGTTGAAGTAGTCGCGTCATTTCTATTCTCATAACGTGCAATTACACCTTTTCTACCTGTTGCTGTTGCAACCCTTGAAATTTCAGTTGAATTAGTTATTGTTTGTCTACCTTTTATTATTGGTGTGTACCAAATTATTATTATTTGCCCTGCATTTAATATAATGTCACTTTCGAACTCTTTTTCTCCAACTGTATAATAAAAGTCAGCAATTTGTCCTAAATCTTTTTCATTATTTGTTATAAATGTTTTTTCTACACCATTTACAGTTATCTTTTCAATTTGTCCTATTTTTTGTTCGGCTGTAAATTGTGATTTATAACCGTCAGCGATTATTGTTTGACTTTGTTGTATTGTTCCATATACTTCATCTGAAGTCATTATTTGTTTATTTCTATAATCGTTTGTTGAATAATTAAATGTTATATCGTTTATTCCATAGTTTTCAAAAAATGAAGTTGTATATTCAATAGTTGTTCCTGTTGGTAATAACGTAGGATCATAAAAGTCTATTGCAACTGTATTTTCATCTATCATTCTAGTAGTCCATTTTGATTGTGTTATATCAGCTAGATAATTAAATACATCATAAGCTGTTTTTTCTAACGTTGAATAAGCACCTATAACATCATCAGCACCTATTATGTCTATATTTCCTACTACAAATCCATATTCTGAAATAGTATCAACTATACGTTGTATAGCGTCAGTTATTGTTATTTCACTTAATACAAAGTCAAGTGTTTCTCCTTGTGATAAGAAATCTTTAAAATCTAAAACTTGTAAACTACAATAATGTGGTTGTCTAGGATTTAAACTTATATTTCCTGTATTACGTGCTATTCCACAAAAGATTAATGTTTCGTATGATACTTCATTTCCATAAGTGAAACTATCAGTTCCAGCGTTTGTATAAAACACATTGTTTGCTAAATCATATAATCCTGGTTCATTATCGCTTTTTCTATAACATGGAATTAAATCACGTACTAATGTTGAATTATTCCAAATCTTACAATAATAAAGTCTCATAGTTGAATTTCCATAACCAGTTGGAAAAGTACCAGCACCATTAAATATATAAGCGTTTCCTGGTGTTGTAAAACTTGTATAAGTTCCTATATTTTTTTCGTTAGTATTAACTATCATTTTTTGATTATTTAATGAAATAGTTATAGGTTCACTTATTGGAGTTGATACTTGCAATCTATTATTGTTATAATTTTGAAAATCTAATACTATACTTGTTGCTGTTGAAATGATAGAAAAGTTATTTGAAGTTGCACTTGAACGTGATCCAAATATTTTTGTTGTTCCATAAGTTATGTTACTTATTTTAAATTCAACACCACTATTTTGATTTAATTTCATTCCAGTATCTATGTATTGTGTTCCTGAACTTTCAATATATTCTACTTCTTGATATTCACTTGGAACTTTTGTAGGTTGTACGTCATATATTAAACATTTACTATAATCAGAAGGGTAATAAAAGTTTGTTGTATAGTCTTTATTTGTGTCCCAAGTTTTAGGGAATACATTATTTAAGATTACGGAAGAAGTATTAAGCATTTCTTCATTTATTGTTATATTTTTATCGCATAACACTTCTTCATTATCTATTAATACTTTAATCATATACTAACCTCCGTAACCATAATTGTAATCGTTTTTAGCACCACCACTAAATGTTTTTATCTTTGATACAACTTGTCCTAATGGATCAGTTTCAACATTTACGTTATTTACTACATTTACATTTGGACTTAATGTATTATTCATTGTTCCTGTCATAGTTGGACTTAAATTAAACATTCCATTAATTGCTTTATCTAATTGTGGTTGCATTTTTTCAAGTCCTTCCTCGTACCCCATAATTGAAAACTTGCCGAGAATTGCAAACTCTTTTGACGGACTTGATATTCCTAACGCCTTTTTCATGCCACCTAATATGTCTTTAGCAACTCCTTTGACTTTATCTACAATCCAGTCAACCCTTCCTTTTATTCCGTTCCATAGTCCACTTATGATGTCTTTTCCAACGTTTCCAACTTTGCTTATTTGTTTCTTTAAAGCATTTACTATCTTTGTCATTATTGAAGGAACTTTACTAACAAGTTCAGGAATTTTATTCACTATACCACTCCAAATTTTACCTGGAATAGTTAATGCGAATTTAAACAGCTTTGGTAAAGCACTATTTAAAGCACTTACTAATTTTATTATGATAATTGGTGCTTTTTCTATTAATATAGGTAAAGCATTAATAATTCCTGTGATTAACCCCTCTATTAGTTTTATTCCACAATCTACAAGTCTATCAACGTTATCTAATAGCTTTAACATAACGTCTATTATTGCTTCGATTAATTGAGGAATTAATGTAGGTAACATATCAACAATAGCGTCTAATACATCTAATACTAAATCGATAAACATATTTATAATTTCAGGTAAATATTTAGTTAATAATTTCAATGCCTTTGGTAATTCTTTTCCTATTGTTGAAATTAGGTTTGGTAAAACCTTGAATACACCTTCAATAGCACGTTCTATAACTGGAATTAAGTTGTTTATAAATATACTTGCTGATTGTAAAAACTGGTCGGTTAATTTACCTAAATCGGCGCCGTCTTTACTAAATCCAGCAATTAAATTATTCCAGGTTGCTTTCATTTGGTTCATTGAACCTTGTATTGTGTCAGTTGCTTCTTTTTGTGTTCTACCTAAAGCACCAGCACTCTTAACATAGTATTTGATAACATCTAATATTTGATCGTTTGTTAATTCGCTTGTATCTTTTATGTTTTTATTTAAAATACCACTCTTATTAGCTGCTTCGATAAATCCTTCTTTAGTTCCTTTAATACCTACATTTAAGTTATCTAAATAAGAATACGTACCTTTTAACGCCCAATTAATAGCACTTTGATAAGTTTCAACTGTTCCTCCATAAGTGTTATATAAGTCAGTTGACATACTAATCATATCGTTTGTGTATTTGATAGCGTCAGCATTTTTACTTATTCCATTATTAATTATTGAATAAGAACCTTCAAATGCTTTTAAATAATCATTTTGTGATAAAGTTAAGTCTTTATAAGCATTTTCTGACATTTTTGCTACACGTTGCATATCAGCTGTTCCTTTACCAAATAACGCTTCAAGTCCACCATATAATTGTTCGAATTCAGCGTAAGCGTCAACTGATTTCTTTGTAAGTGCTGTAATACCAGCAATAGCAACAGCCGTACCTCTAGTTATGGACTTACCTATTATTGAACCTATATTATTAAAATTGCCTTTTATTTTTGCAACTTTAGTGTCAACGTCTTTACTATCGCCTTTAAATTGAAATATTACTTGTCCTCCGTTCTTACGTATTCCTCCTTCCTTTAAAAAAATAAGAGTTAAGAGTTCAACCCCTTAACTCTTTAAGAGTTCATTATACTGAAGTTGTAGGTGTTGCTGTTCCTATTAGTGTCATTTCAAAACTAAATTCTGAAACGTCTTCAGCTGATCCACCAAGATCACTTAATGATAAGTTTACTTCAGCTTCGTAAGTTGTATATGTTAATGTTGAACCACTTACTGAAGTTAATAAGTCAAATTTAATTCCAACATTATTAAATTGTTCTATTGTACCAGCACTAATTAAAGTATGAACTTTAGTTAATAATTCAATGTCTCCACTATTATTAGCGTCTAGTTTCAATGTTCCTGATAATACAACATTAGCACCAGTTATTAATCTTCTTTGTAAAGCGTCACAATAAACATAAAAATCTTGTGTTTCTAAATCAGTATTTATACTAACTTCAGAAGTAGTACAAATAGTTGTATAACTAGGATTTAATGATGTACCAGTATTAATTGATAAATCCTTTATTAATTGTCTATTTGTAATAAAGAAATTTGCCTTTATACTTCACACTCCTCTACTTTATTTATTACTGTTTGGAATATCATTGAATACCCCACTCTACGAATATCTTGGTATTCAATAGTTTGAGGATTACTTAATTGTTTTATTATAACTTGCCACTTTTCATTGTTATAAGTTATAATTTCATTTTTTCCTATCAGTTCTCCAAACAAAACTGATATGTCTTTTTCTTCACGTATAGAACTACCAAAGATTACAATTTCATAATAGTTATATAATGGAGAAACATCTCCAAAAAATACAACTTTATTACCACTTTGTTCTTGCACCACTATTACTTTAGTGTCTTTATCGTTTGTAGAATATTCAGCTTTAATTTTAAATGAACTATCGTTCAACACGCCTTTTAGATAACTAATTAAAACTGATTGCTTTAATTCAATGTCATTTAATGTCATAACTTGTTCCTTTCTATTACGTTTGTAGTTATTAATACACCTTTTTCCTTCCATACACGTGCGAACCATTTGTTATTAGTTCCTGGTGTAGTCCAGTTTGTAGTGTCAGGAAAATTCCATACATATTTAGCATAAGAAGTATATGATCCAATATAATAATTCAGATTACTACCTTTTACACCTGCTGTCATTGAAGACTTACGCATATTTCCTGTTCTCATTGGTATAACGCTTTCACTTTGTCTTAAAGTTTCACTTGCTACACCAAATATGATTTTATCTTGTCTATCGATTAGAGTATCGTCTAATCTTGGATTTAAACGTACTTTAGTTTGAACTATCATTTTACTGCCAATACATAGTTTTCTATTCTGTTGAATTGCCAACCGTCCATTATTTCTATTATTGTATATGTCTTACCTAGAAATACAATTTGATCTCCTTCTTGCACGTCATATTGACGTTTAGTTATAAAATAACCAGTTGCTTCAGGTATGGTATATTTACCAAATCGTATAGCATTATCTACATTGTAAGGACATACTTTTATTGTTATAGACTTTTGGTCTTCATCATCATAGATACTATCTTCGTTATTTCTATTGTATTGAATTAAAGTCGCTTTTATTCCATTTACTAAAAACATAACTATTCTCCAAATGGTGCTTCGACTAACATATTAGTGTTGATAGGAACACCCCTGTATAGATAACCAGCATTTGATAACATACGTAGTGCAAGTGTTGACATATCACTATGTATATTTGCCTTCATATCTCCAGCTTCAATATGTTTATCGTAATCAATAAATGGTATGCTATGTTCTATCATAAATCTTAATTGTTCCATACTTGCGTTTTTTATAGCAGAAGGAACGTTATTTTCGTTCCAACTACTATCTCTAAACATTAATCCTATTTGTGAGAATATCATCTCACTTACAGCGTCTATTTGCCAACTTTGATAATCAACATCTAGACTATAATCGCTGTATTTTTCTTCAAATTCGTCACTTGTGAAAAATGTCATATTCTCACTTCCTTTTCATTATGCTGATACTGTTTCTACTAATTTAAGAACTGCGTTAGGTTGAACTACGTTAGCACCAAATAATACAATTCCTTCAATAGAAATCATACCTGGAAATCCTGGTCTATCTCCATTCCATTGATTGAATTGAGTGAAGAAAGCGTCTCCTACTACTCCAATTTCAGAAGCGAAGTAACCTTTTTCTCCATTTGTTAAAACATTTGAATTGATAGGGAAACAAGCGATACCATAAGCGTTTGCAATAGTTCCTCTATCTACTCCTTCTTTTCCTGATAATGTTTCATATTTTAGAATTGAAGTTAATGCTGATACAAATTTTCCGTATTCAGTTGCTTCTAGTCCTAATCTATAACCGTCATATACATCTTTGTTGAATAGTAATGCTCTTAAATCATTTAAGTCATTAATATAATCTTGTTGAGTGCTTGGTGTCCATGCGAACTCATCAATAGTGTTATCAAACATTTTGTCATAACCATAAGTATCAACTGCCTTAGCAACAGCACTATCTTCTAAATCGATTTGTCCTGAAATTGCTTGTGCTATGTTAGATACTAATGGAGAAATGTTAATTGAATAATTAACTCTTAATTCAGTTAAATCAACTTTTACTTGATCGTATGAAGCAAGTGTTGGAGTTAATTCTGAAGTAATATCAGGTGTTGAACTTGCTGTACTAACAGCTACTGGTTTTTGTCTCATAACTTCAATCATTGGTGTACCAGTTTGTCTAACTTCTCCTATATAATTTGAATTTACGAAATTCATAAATGAACTTCTGTATAATAAGTTATCGTATGCTCTTTTTACGATAGATTGTAGGTCTAAACCTAATCCTGTGTAATTTGCCATTTTTATCGTCTCCTTTTACTTTAAAAATAAATCTTTGATATTTGTGTTCCTAGTGACTTTAATAGGTTCCTTAACTTGTGGTTCACTATTAATTTTGTTTTCATTAGGAACTGGTGTTGTTACAACTTTTTCAGGTTCAGGAAAATATGTATTCTTAAATTTCTCTTTTATATTTTTGATTGCTGTTTCGTCATCATCATCAGCATACATTGAAGTGCGTAATTTAGAAATTTCACCGAATTGTTCTTCCTTAAATCCTTCCCTAGTCATAACATTTTGTAAGTGAAGTTCACTATTCTTTGAAGTTAAGTCAGCGTTACGTTTTTCTAGATCATTGTACTTTTCTTCCAATTCACTATAATTCTTTGAAAATTCCTTTTCAAATTCCTTTTTTGCTTCTTCAACTCTTTTGTCAGCTTCACTTTCATTAATCATACCTTGTTGTAAGTCTTTGATTAACTTTTGTGTGTCGATATCTTCGTTCGTCAACGTGATATCTTTGTTTGTTAGATATTTTTCAATCTTCATAAATCCTCCTATATTCTAGAAGTGCAACTCGAGTAAAACTTGCCTTTTGATTGGTGTGCCTTTCAACTAACCACATATTACTTATATTGTTCCAATAAGGTCTTTTGTTCTCTTATATTTTCATTTATTTTTCTAATTTTTTGATTAGTTTTATCTACATCATCATAACTACCTAATTCTTTATATATTGACTTATCAGTTTTTAATCTACTCTTTTTTAATTCAAGTGCATTTATCTTTTGTAAAGCGTTGTAATATTCAGGTGGTGTTGAAACTGAAGGTGTTGTTGGAACACTACTATTATAATTTTCAATAGGGTGTTTACAATTAGGGTGCTTTAGTCCACCTTTTAGTGCTTCATCTAATCTAGGGTACATTGGATTAGCACCTGTTATTGAATAAATCCTATCTTCATAAGGCGCACAATAAGGACAACTACCAGCGTGTCCTGGAACATACACTAAATCGTTTTCAGTTTCAATAGCATTTTCTAACGTTGCGTTCCATACACTATTTGTTAGATTTGTGTTATATACCATTGAATTATAACTTGCTATATCGTGATAAGCGACTATTTGTCCTTTTTTATTGTAATAAGGGACTACCTGTTCTACTTTATCGAACTTTGATACCTTCTTTAATAAATATTCAACTTTATTTATTTCCTCTTTTTTTATTACACCTAAAGACTTGTTATAGTAGTTTGTTAATATTCGTATGTATTTTTCTCTTGCGTTTTTTTCTTTTTCTGAAGTTATTTTAAACATTAGCTTTTCAATATCTTTTAAATCAGGTTCTTTAAATACCTTTGAAGGATCACTTGGATTAATTTCCTTTATCATTTTAACTACTTCAGTAAAATCTCGATTTGGTTCTTTAATAGTCTTTTCAACTTGTTTTTTAAAATAGTCCGTACTTACTGTTCCTAATAGAAACACAAAGAACATTATCTTAACTTTATCTAATTCCTGGTATTTCTTATTTTTGTCTTTATCTACTTCACGTCTTATATATTCTTCAATTTCTTCAGCTGTATAATTTTTATCTTGTAAGTCTTGTACTACTTTTTCATAATCAAACATTAAATTTCTCCAAATTCTACATTAATCCTATCTGCTTCTTCTTGATATTCATTTACTAAATCTTCGTCAGTTATATCTTCATCTATTAATTTATTTAATAATGGTGCAACTATCTTAACTCTTGTCTTATATGGAACTGCCATTGTACGTTGTATTCTATTTAACACATCAATTTTCTTCATATCGTCAAATCTTTCATTGCTACCATAATCCCACATTAACTCAGTTGGTAATTCATTTATAGTTATGTTTTGACTTTGTTGTAATTTAACTATGTTAGTAATTAAGTTATCAATTTGACTTGATATTTGTGTCTTAATTGCTTCAATAGTCATTTCGCTTGCATTTGCTGATAATTCTACGTTTGCTGTATTCATATAAGCGTCTTTTTCATAACCAAATGAAGCTGTACTTAAACCTGCCATTTGAATTATTTGGTAATCATAGAACTTGAATGCTTTTTCATATTCATCTATTCTTACATCACCCTGTAAGTATTCAAATAATTGTTTATCTTTATCTCCAGGTAATAACGTGAAGTAATCATTTAAACTATTAACATTTAATGTTCTTACGTTGTAAGTTGTACTACCTGGAACAAACTTCATTGGATTTGAAGTTGTCTGATAATGTTCTGTTGTAACAATTTTTGTTTTTGTCTTTTCTATTTCTTCAGCAATAGTATTAACAATTAACATTTCTTCATTTAATAGTTTTTGACTATCTTTAAAGAAGTTTTCTCCAATATCTATGTTTACTAATACCTCATAAGGTAAATTGTATATTGGTAAATATTCATTTCCTGTTATCTTATTGAAACGTTCTAATGATATCTTTACCCACTCTTTAGAGTTCTTACTACGTTCAAACGCTTCAAATTGAATTGTACTTGATCCATTGTCTATTTCAATGTGTCTTTTTAACATTAATTGTGTATCATCATAATCAAAATCTTGTATTATGTCTCCTGATACAACTTTATCGAATTTTTGAACTAAATTATGTATATCATTCTTCTTTATACATTCTAGATATACTTTATCAGCGTATTTATGAAGATATATAAAACTTTCTTCTTCATAAACAGCTAATTCTAACGCTTCTTTTAAAGTCGGCATTAACCAACCTATTTCAAGTCCTTCTGTTTGTGTGACTAATTCACTACCAAATATCTGATTAACTATATAAGAAGCTATCTTTTTTCCTGTTGGTGCTACTACGTATTTATTTTCGTAAGTGATATTAGGAACGCCGTTTGTCATACCTGGTTGTGTCACTTTAACCTTAACTTGAATATAAGGTGCTTGTAATACGTTGTATGGTCTTAATTTTCCGTTCTTACACCTCAACTCCTCTCTCAAAGTCTATTTCTACGTGTATTTGTTTCTTTTCCTCAATAGTCTTTTTTAAAAGTTTAGGTTTTACTACTAACTTTGTGAAATTAGTTCCAAATATGTATTTCTTAAACCATACGTTTATTACATAACTTGTATTAAATAATTGTTCTACGTTTTTCAATCTTATTGTCTTTATATATTGGTTATTTACATACATATATATTTTCCACATATTAATTCTCCTAATTAAAAAAGACATACCGAGTATCTTCACTCAATATGCCTACGATAGCGAATTTAACCTATCACTTGCACTTCTTAATTAAATTATATATATTTTACAAATCCTTTGCAACTTTTCTAACAAATTTATAATGTGTCTTATAAACGTGGTATATTTCTTGCTCTTTACAGCTTTTACATAATACTTTTATTTCTAATGGTATCTCTTGACTTATTCCTAGTTGTTCCAACTTCTCTAGGTATTCTTCTATCTCTATTTCACATAAATAGCGTTTACTTTTCTTACATCTTATTATCATATTGTAGGACACCTTCCTGTATCTACAAACACTCTTATAATGTATCTTAAAGCGTCTATACTATGATCTAATTCTTTTTTATAAACGTTAGTTCCTGTTATTTCACTTTTTATTTTGTCATATTGATAACTTTCAAGTTCAACTATTCCTTCATCTTTACCACTAAATACTGGTGTTCCGTCTTCATTAAAATATCTTATACTTGGTATATCTAACACTTCAACGAACTCTTTATAGAATAAACTTTGTAAATGTTCTACGCCTTCTGATACACTACCAGCACCTTTTTTTGATAATGTATGATGTATTCCGTCTGCTATTAATCTATTATCAAAGTGACTTGCTTCGCTATCTATAACAACATCAGTTATTGTTACATTGTTATATTGTTTGCCTAAATATCTAATGAAGTGTACTAATTGCCTTGAATAATATTCAGTTGTTGGATTATCTCCTTCTCTATTTGGATCATGATAGTATATTCCTAATCGAACTATTTTCCATTCTTGTTTATCTTTATCAAAACATAATGCTATTGGAACAAACGTAGTAGGATTAACACTACCATAGTCAATGCCTATTCCTATTTCACGTATTACGTAATTCTCCATTGATTTAATAATAGGTATCTTTGGAAATACTCTACCTTCAGCTACAATCCATTGATTATATATCTTTTGCTTTTTTAATGTATCGTCAGGAAACATATCAACAACTTTTTTTATTGCTTCTTCACTATTTAATAACGGATTATCATAAGGGTAAAATGTGTAGTGTTTTGCTTCAGGTTTGCTATCTATGTATTTGACTTTATAAGGGTGTCTAGAACTACCTTCAACATTAAATGAATGTATTGTCTTTAAATAAGGGTGGTTTGCGAATGATACTTGTCTTCCTGGTAATTCGTCAAAACTAGGTTGTAATTGTCTTTGTGTGTAAATCCTAGCGCTTTCGTCAGTCCACTCTAATATAAGAGGTTTACCTAATATTTTATTGAAACTTGTCACGTTATTAAATCCAAAGAAGAATATCTTTAAATTGTATATCTTTAAATACTTTTCTTCTGAACTACTCCAGGACAACTCATATTCGTTTTTGTTAGTCCAACCGAACTTATTAAATATTTGTAGGAAGTTCTCTACTATATTTGATTTTAATGTATCAATAGTCCAACCTACTATACAACCGTTATATTGTTTATCTCTATCGTAATTGTATAAGTTTTTTGCGTATTCTAAAATAGAAAGACATATTGCGAACGTCTTTCCACTTTGTGCTGATCCTAATACATATATTTCAGGTATATCTTTACTTGATATATCATTCTTTAGTTGGTATTGTTTCTTCGATAGAGTTAAGTTCATCTTCTACCTCTTTTAATTTCTTATCTACCTTTTTTATTTTAGCTTGTGCTTTTTTACCACATTCAGCTTTTACGTCTTCAATAATTAGTTCTTCTTTTTCTAATTTTAATTTTTCTTTTTCACTAACTATCATTCCGTTACTATCTTTTATTAGGTATTTGTTTTCTCCTACTTTTATGAATTCCATTTTATGCCTCCTTATCATACATTGCTTTTTCTAGTTCTTCGTTGTCGACTACATTTATGTTTATTTCAGGTGTTATCTTAACTTCGTTAGTTAATTCTCCTATTGCTTCTAATATAGTCTTGTAATTATCAGCTTTACCTTGTATAGAACCTTTGATTAATCCTAGAGTTGCAAGTTGTCTATATGTTAGTTTGTTATCGTTTCCTTCTATATCAGCGACTTCTTCTAGCATTTGTCTTAATGTTTCTTTCATAGTTGCTTTTTCTCTACGTGCTATACCTGAAGCAATCCCACCTTTTTTTCCTAATTCTCTAGCTTCTTTCTTGTTTCGTATAGGTTTAAGGTTTTGTTCATTTGCCACTATACCACCTCTTTAATTTATCTATTATTCTTTTATATAATGGTATCTTTTTATAGGTATATACAATACGAGGTTCACAATCACAATATATTGTATGTTTTATCACTTCATATTTGTTTACCATATTCACACCACCTTATTTTGATTTCTTTTTAGCATATTTAGGAAGTTTCTTATTACCTGTTGCTTGTTCCCATTCTTGTACTGCTTTTTTACCACCTAATGCTTTTGTGCCTTCTTTAGTGTACGCCCATTTTCTTTGTGCTTCACTTTTAAACGGCATTGTATCACTTCCTTAATCAATTATAATTGCTACATCTCTATATACAAGTTGTTCAGCTCTTTCTTTAGATACTTCCCATGTATCTTCTCTTTTTCTATGTACTTCTTTACCTGCTTTAAGAGTTGCTTCAACGTCTTTAAATCCTTTAGTTGCTTTTACATAACACATTCCAGTATCTTCATATTTATAATCATTATATTTTTTTAAATCTCCTAGTTCTTTATACCATTGTTCTACATTATCTATTTTGTTGTATTTACATTTAGGTTTTTTAATTAATTTGTCTATTACTTCATCTACATTAGACATATCGTAGTTTATTTTATAACCGTGTACTCCGTCTTCGAAACCTAATTCTTTTAATACAGGTATATCTCTAACAATAAGTGGTAATCCATAACTCATTGCTTCAACTATTGAATAACCATAACTTTCAGTTGAACTAAAACTTGCGAAATAATCAAATCCTTCGTAATAGTCTTTTAAGTTAAGTACAGGATCAACATAACATATACCTTTTTCCATTCCCTGTTTATTATCAGTAAAACAAATCCATACATAAGGTATATTCTTTAGTTTTAATCGTTCAGCGAAATACTCTGTTTCATCTTTTCCTTTTTCTCGACTAAATCTTTGTGCTGACATAATCATTATAGGTTTTTTCTTTTCTTCTATATCTAATAAGTTGTATATTACAACACATGGTTTATCATCTTGTAATTGTATTCCTTCTTTTGCTATATTACTGACACATATATGTTTGGTTGTCTTTGGGTGTCTTCGATATTTCCACTTCATAGCTTTAAAGTCGGCGTGTATCATATCGTAATAATCTCCACTTGTTGAATATACGTTATCAGCGATATTATCTTGATTAGATACACATATATATTTATCACACTCAAATGTTTGATTTTCATACTTTATACATTTGACATATTTTCTATATCTCATTATTTGGTGCATATCAGCTTCTTTATATACAAGTGTTATATCGTATTTTTTACTCATTAATTTTACAAAATTGTATAAAAATGTTTCTATTCCACCTATTTTACTTATATATTTCTGATATAATAACAAACTGCATTTTATACTTTGTTTTCCTATTTCGCCTCTAGAATATCTTGAAGTTAAACTATCTTGTCTATTCCAGTTGTATTTGTATAAAACTTCTTTTATGTTTGCTTTTACACCTTTTCTTACCTTTATGTTGAATTCTTCATCTTCGCCTATATTTTTGCTTTCATTAAATCTAGTATTTCCTATTAATGATTTTTTATATACACAATTCCATACACTTGTGTTCCAATTTGGAGGTGTATTGTCTATTATGTACGTTCCTTTATTAGACGTCCAACTCATAAAACAATAATCCCATTCTTCATTAGTTTTGTCTAATATCTTTTTAACATAATCATTTGAAACTAGATCATCACTATCAATGAATGATATGTATTCTCCTTTTGCTTTATCTAATCCTATATTACGTGGTCTTGAAGCATTACCACTTGGATTGTCTAGGTGTATTACTTTTGCTTTTATTTTATCTAATTCTTTTTCATTACAACCGTCATCTACTATAATCCATTCTACATTTTCATTTAATTGAGGTTCCAATACTTTTGCTAATTGTTTTGTATATTCTAAAGTCTTATAGTAAGGTGTTATTATCGATAATTTCTTTTAACAATCCCTCACTTTCTAAAAACTCTTTACATTCTTGTGTTAGTTTACCTCTAGTTATTCCCCAACCTATATTTAGTGGTTGGTGTCTATAACCTATATCTATTATGTAATCCTGGTTGTTTATAAAATGAATGTAAGGACTATCTATTTTTGTTGTTTCCCATTCTTGTGGATTTTTGTCTTCTTGTAGTCTTTCAATTAGTTTTTCTTTATTCCATATACTTGGTTGACAACTATTCAAATAAACTTGGTTGTTTTTTTGTATGTCCCACTCTTTTAATTTTAAAGCAGGTTCTCTATATTCTTTTTCAAAGTTATAACATATAGTATTTTCAGATAATTTAATTTTGTTTATTCTATCAACGTCAACTGGTCTTCTTATGAAGAAGTCATCTAACATTAATAATATTTCTTCATCTTCAATATTTTCTAGTGCTTTTCTTAATCTTTCAGTCCATATATTACTTGATATGTTTATTGTTTCACAAAATTGACACTTTTCAGTTTCACATACAAGTAAAGCTGTTGGGTGATTTTTCCAATATTTATTTAATAACGTAAAAAATGGTTTCCAACACATTTTATATTTATCACAACTCATTACTACTATTTTCATAATTTCTCCAATTATCTAATAGTTTTTGTAATTCTTCTTTTGTTAATCTATCAGCATTATCACTCGTAAATGGTTTATCATAATTCCCCATTAAATCTTTACCTACTACATAATATTTATTGTCTTTTAATCTACTATGATTTAGTTCGTTTATTGTTAATAGTGCTTCGTCAGTTTTTTCTTCGCACCTATTACCTATTACTTTTTGATTATCACTAAATAAATCAGCTAATTCTTGAATAGTACATGATTTGTTATTATATACGTATAATTCTTTATGTTTACCATTTTTTAAAGCATATAATACTAAATCAACAGCTTCATCTAAACTCATAAAAAATCTAGTCATTCCTGGATTTGTTATTGTTAAAGTTCTACCTTCTTTTGATAACTTTTCAAAAATCCATGCAACACTACCATTTGAACCAAATACATTTCCGTATCGTGTTCTTATTATTTCAGTATCTTTGTTATCTACACATTGACAATACATTTCTACAAATAACTTACTACAACCATATATTGTACTTGGATTTGTTGCTTTATCAGTTGATAAGAATACTATTTTTTTAACACCACGATCTATACTTGCGTTTATTACATTAATACAGCCGTCTATATTAGTTTTTCTACATTCGTCAGGATTACTTTCGCATTTATCAATATGTTTCATAGCACTTGCCAACATAACATATTCTACGCCTTCTAAAGCACTAAATACAGCGTTATAATCTCTAATATCTCCTATTATGTATTTAACTCTATCACTATGTATTCTTTGTTTATGTTCAAATTGTAGTTTTTCTCCTCTTGAATAAATAACAATCTCATAATCAGTAATTTGTAATAGTTTTTTAGTCATTGCTGTTCCAAAACTACCACTACCACCAAATATACAAACTTTTGTCATACGTTTAGTTTTTCCTCAACATCTTCGACAAATTTAACAGCTTCTTCTTTATCATTAAATGAAGACATAAATCCAATTTGGTTTGCTACAACCCATATTTCGTATGCTTCAACTTCTTGATCTACTATTGTGTTCTTGTCTTCTTCTTTTTTAGTTATAGTGTTTTTAGGAACTGGTCTTGTTGTTTTAATTTTTTTATAATCGTTTTTATTTACTGTTCCATTAAATAATGCTTGTTTATATTCATCTTCAGTTAATGTTAGATAACTACAACTAGCATATAAATTACCAGTAGGAAAATACATTATATTTCCTTTACTATCTTTGTATTTAGTTATCTCCTTACCTATTTCTAGGTTTTTCATAAACTCTTTTAAATCTTTATTCATTTAGTCCTCCAACGTTTTTTATCATACTATCTTTTAAATCTTGTTCGATTTCTCTAGTAGTTAAATATATTTCAGGTATTTTATTTAGTCTTTTTTGTTCTTGCCAATATCTACGTTCTTCTTTATCTTTTATCTTTGATATATCTATTGTTCTAGATTGTATTATCTTGTATAATGGTTCACTTTCAGGAATACTATTAAGTTTCATACTAAATTCACTTAATGGTAATTCTAGGAACTCTTTAAAACTTATATTTTCATACCTAGAACAATAAAAAGCGTAAATTTGTTCCAAATCACTATCGTAAGCGAAACAAATTGTTGTTTTATGATTTCTGACTGGGTGTTTCTATTTTTTGTCCTGTTAAAGCTATAATAAGTTCAGAACTAAATTGTTCTATCTCTTTTTCTCCTAGTCCTAAACCTACAATTAGATTAATTAGATCATAACCTGTCGCTTTTTCTATTTCTTCTGATAAAACAATTTGATTTTCTTGTTCATAATAACTTTGTTCTAATTCATCATAACTTGAACTATCATAAATTGTTTTTCCGTCTTTTTTAACTTCTTTTATTAAATCGTTTTTTGTAAGTCCTTCTTTTGCTAAATCTTTAAGTAGTTTATTTCTTGATACATAAATTGTTGAAGTTAATCTTTTTAATAATTCAACTGTCTTTTTAATTTCAAACTCTTTGTGTTCTCCATTAATATCACATTCTAATCTTGTTGTATCATTATCAATTTTAGTAAATTTATACATAATTCCTCCTACCTGGTTGCAGGGAAGGGAATTGCACCCTTAACCTTCAGCTAAAGAGACTGACGAGATAACTATTTCTCCACCCTGCGATAAAAAGCACTTTATTAGCACCATAGAATAGATATACACTATTGCAATAGTTTACCTTTTTAACCTTGGCAGGTGATATATATCTACTCTATGCTACCAATAAGGTAGCACTGATTAATTGACAAAAATCAAAAACATAATAGTGTCTTTATAGACACCATAGAGTAGAAAGTTGTAATAGGAAATATAACAACATAAACTTGTCTTAAGAATTTAATAATTACTTTCTACTCTATGCTACCTACAAATTACTTTAAATTATTTACTATTAACCTGTATTTCTTGTCTTTTGTTTTTTCAACTATTCCTACTTTTTGCAATTTATCTAAATGATATCTAATAGTTCTATTGGAATAATATAATATTCTTGATATTTCGGTACTTCTTGGATTTTTGTCAAATTTATCGTGATATTCTTTTATAACTTTACATATTACATATTCCACTTCAGTCATAAATAATCTCCACACATTTTTTGTTAATGTATAATTGTATTACTTTTACAAATACCATGCAATAAAAAAAGACAGGTTTTTAACCTATCTTATAAATTCTATACTTTTTCTTATCTCTTAACATAAAGAATTTCTTTAATCCTTCTTGTGTAAAATAACAAGCGTCTTTTAGAAATTCACACTCTTTATCAAATATAAATGTAAATTCACTTATATAACCATTTTTAGTTTCTATTACGTACTTATTGATCCCCTCCTACAATTAAAACTAAAAGCATTAATAAACTTATAATTATAAGTATTCTAAATATCATCATCACTATCATTGTCGATCCTTATTATTGTTCTATAACCTACGCCATTTCTCCTGGTTCTATTAGCTACTCTTTTTTTATAACTTATACTTCGATAATAAGCGAACGTTTGAGGTTTTATTCCTAATTCTTCGCATATTTCGTCTTTTGTGCCTACTGATAAACATTCGTCACCTTTATAAATAGCATATTCCCATTTTTTACTCCAACCTTGATTTTTCATTATCTTTTACCTAATTTCTTAACTTTTAATGAAATGTTTACAGGATTTGCATATTGATCTAATATTCCTTTTAATTCTTCTAAACTTCTGATTGTTTCAGTTCTTTCTTCTATTGTTAATTCATAAGGTTTAGTTGCATTTACTAACTTCTTATTCGCATAACTTAATAATGTTTCTAGTTCGTGTTCTCTATCTATCATTGTTATAATCTCCTTTTATTATATGTTTTATTGTTTTATATAGTGCTTCAGTAACAACAACAGCTACCATTGTTGATAATACTATTCCACTATATATTAGTAATATCTTTATTATTTCCATAAACTACCTCTTTCTATTTCTATTGTAGTATTTCCAATTTTCTTGACTTTCTTGTTCTACTTTAGGTTCGTGTTTCCAATTCAAACTATCTTGTTGGTAATTCTGATATGGTTGTACTCCTTCAACCCTTTTTATCAATAAGTCAATTTGTCTTATATCATATAAAGTATCGTCAAATTTACCTTGTTTTACTTTCGTTTGTGATTTCATTTCTTTTGCGTACTTTAATAATCGTATAAATTCTCTTTTTTCGTAAGACGTGCATTTTATTTCTTCCATTTATAACCTCCTACAAATAATTTATTCGATATCTCTTTAAGAAGTCTTCTATTGTTGCATTATAGTATTTCAACCAAACCTTTTCACATTCCTTTTTTACTTCTAAATCGAATTTACTATCAAAGTGTATTCCTTTATTACTCATATTATGATGTTGAGGACATAACCAAATCCAGCAACCGTCTTTATCAGAATTATCCCTATTTCTACCCTCATATATATGGTGTTGGTGGAGTGCTACGGTTCGTTTACATTTATAGCACTCCTTATTATCTTGTAATAATGATTTCTTTAAATATCAGCCCCATATTCTCTTTGTATTTGATTTTCCATTATTCTTATTTGAAGTTTTAATACATTTATTGCTTCCTGGTTGCTTTTGTATATTGCTTCTTTAACGTCTCTTTTAAATCTTTTGTCAGCAACTTCAGGAACACCATATACTATTTGTTGTATTAATGTGACAGGCATATTCTTTTCACTTCTTAACTTTAATGCTTCTTGTCTTAACGTAATCTTATAATCTCGTTCAGCTTCAGCGAATTCAGTTCCTGTTTCACGTAGTTTTTTTAAACTAACATTTAATTCACGTATTTTCTTTTCTAATTCTTGAAATAAGTCCATAACTACACCTTCTTATCTTTTAATAATTCCCAAATATAATGACGTTGCATTTTTATTAATTTGTCCTTTTCTTCGATTATTTTATATAATGTTTCAACTTCTTTATTTAATTCTTTACTTATTAATTTTAATTTTTCTACATTATTCATTTTCTATATTCCCTTTTACTACTTCAAAATAAACTAATTTTTCATAAGCATA
>WARP01001350.1_pt1 | contig 30708 bp, 24 predicted proteins | sample 4769151 | NCBI WGS metagenome assembly WARP01 (sample SAMN08893023, study PRJNA449175) | gut metagenome | isolation source: rumen sample fed with dry roughage | host: cow | place: India: Nagpur | collected 2016
AAAATAATCGTTAAATAAACCAGATATTAAATAAATTAAATTTATTCAATTACTTATTTTTAAAACCAAGATGCTTGTTTTTCTATTGATTGCTGGTTCTAGCTCAGCATTGTTTCCTGTTCCGCAGTAAGTCATGCCAATAGGCAAGTGAAAAGAAACGTTTGCTACATATTGTGCAACCATGTCCACATCTCAAAAGCGATTTAAACTGGGGCGACTTTCTGTAGGTGAAGGGTAATTAACTGAATGGGGGGCAGAAAAGATATATTAGCCTTCGTTGAACTGCGGGCATACGGCTACTTGCCTGCAGATGAAACAATATTTAAATCGAAGAGCCGAGGAGAATATTCAGGGCGTAAATAAACAGCGGCATCAAGTTTCCACTCAATAGTGAAAATGCTTGGCTTTGTAAGCTCTGACGTACATTGATTTAGGGATTTTGCGGATTGGAACAGCCGTTCTTTTTTCTTAAGATCAAGTCATACAGGAACAGGATATTCCGGAACAGAAAACAACAATAATACGTTCAAACACCAGGACTGTGAGGCAAGACAGGAGTCATGCTTAATCAACCCATAAGAAAAACCCTGGCATCCTGCCGGGGTTTTTCTTTGCCATTGCGTCATGCTCATTAGCTGTACTGATGAGCACTATCCCATTTTTGGGACTGGCTACCGCAATATGGATACAATCAGTAAATCCTCCGCAAGGGTATTATTTGATATAAGTGCTTTTATGGAATATGGCTTGAAAAAAAAGAGCACCGAAGTGCTCTTTTATTTTGACTTAAACTTTACAGTTTAGTAGTCAAAGCTAAAGTGTTCAGGTGCCAGTGAAGTCATGGTCTTGGATGGATTGACCATCGCTTCGGCATGACCCTGAGTACGTGGCAGCAGGCGTTCAAAGTAGAAATCAGCTGTTTTGATTTTTGCTTTGTAGAATTCAGGCACTTCCTGACCTTCACCCGAAGCCAGTTTTGCCGAAGCTACAGCGGCTTGTTGCGCCCAGAAGTAAGCCATCATCACATAACCTGAGAACATCAAGAAATCAACCGATGCAGATGACACGATGTCGCGGTCTTTACGTGCCGCCAGCATAATACGAACGGTGAGAGCATTCCATTGTGCGCAAAGCTTGGTCAAGTCCCAGGCAAAACGGCGCATGTATTTGTTACGCGCATGCTGACCACAGAATTTCAGGATTTCAGCCGTGTAATCGCGAATCACTTTACCTCTAGAGGTTAACAGGACTTTACGGCCAATCAGGTCAAGTGCCTGTACACCGGTGGTCCCTTCGTACAGGGTAGAGATACGTGAGTCACGAACAATCTGTTCCATGCCCCATTCTTTGATGTAGCCATGACCGCCGTAGACTTGCATACCGTGGTTGGCAGCTTCAAAACCCAATTCAGTCAAAAAACCTTTCAGGATAGGGGTGTAGAAACCCAGGTGATCATCATGTGCTTCATATGCTGCAGTATCACCCTGTATTAAGGCATCAGCCATTTTGTCGGCAATTTGTGCGGCGTAATAAATCATTGCACGACCGCCTTCAGCAATCGCTTTTTGAGTGAGTAGCATACGACGAACGTCAGCATGGTGAATGATCGCATCAGCCACTTTTTCAGGGTCTTTCTTACCTGAAAGGGCACGCATGGACATACGCTCCTTGGCATAAGGAAGTGCGCCCTGGAATGACAGTTCAGCATGGGCAATGCCCTGGATCGCGGTACCGATACGCGCAGTGTTCATGAAAGTGAACATGGCATGCAAGCCTTTGTGTGGCTCGCCAATCAGGTAACCCGTTGCATTGTCAAAGTTTAATACTGCGGTTGCAGAAGCGCGAATCCCCATTTTATGTTCGATTGAACCACAGCTGACAGGGTTGCGCTCACCCACTGTACCATCTGCATTGACCAGGAATTTTGGCACGATGAACAGCGAAATACCTTTGGTCCCGGCAGGCGCATCTGGAAGGCGGGCAAGCACAATGTGAATAATGTTTTCAGTTAAATCATGTTCACCGGCAGAGATAAAGATTTTAGTCCCTGAAATGGCATAGGTACCATCTGCCTTGGGTTCCGCCTTGGTTTTGACCTGGCCTAAGTCCGTACCACATTGTGGTTCGGTAAGACACATCGTACCTGACCATTCTCCTGTCACTAGGTTAGGCATATAGGTGTTTTTTTGTGCTTCAGTACCAAACTGAAGAATCGTGTTCATACAGCCGACACTTAAACCCGGATACATCTGGAAGGCCCAGTTTGCAGTACCCATCATTTCTGATTTGATCAGGTTTAAAGATTGCGGCAGATTTTGACCGCCAAATTCTTCAGGGAAAGACAAACCTTGCCAGCCGCCTTGCACGAACTGGTCATAGGCTTCTTTAAAGCCTTTTGGGGTTTTGACTTCACCATTTTCAAAGTGACAGCCTTCTTCATCACCCGATTGGTTGAGTGGAGAAAGTACGTTTTCACAGAAATCTGCCGCACCTTCAAGAATCATGTCTACAGTGTCAGCATCCGCTGCTTCACCATTTGAAAGCGTTTTGTAGTGTGCTGGGTAATCAAGCACTTCGTTCATTAAAAAACGAATATCATGCAAAGGGGCTTTATATGCTGGCATAGTCTTAATCCTAATTTAGAAATAGTTCTGGATTATCTGTATCGATACCTTGATTATTCACATTTATCATCAAAAAACATTGATAAGGATAGCGATTAAAAATGTCAGAAATGCGAATTATAAAATATGCTCGACCCAATAGTATCAACATCCTATTATGTTATATTGGGTTGTAATTCTGTAGCTTAGAACAGAATAAAGTATAATGAATATAAGGCGTTTACATGTGAAGGCACAACTAAAATATTTAACTTTTTGTCTTTGTAGTCTCAGTTTCTCAGGCTGTTCACAGCATGTCATAAAGACCAATCCGAATCAGGTGGCAACTGTAGAGCAAAGAGCGATTCATGGTCTAAATGCGATGTTTGAAACATCCAGTTATGATTTTCGGGGCAAGCTCAGTGTACAGTCTAGTCCGGACATAGGACGTCAAAAAGCACAGCAACAAGTCAATCCGGCGATAGCATTTGAACCGGCATTGAAAAAACGTTTAGATCAATATTTAAAAGCGCAAAATATCCGTTTAAACAGCACTGAAAAACAAAACCTGTATGCCGCTATGGCGAAACAGCAGCAAGGGCATGCGGACAGTTTTGCTTCAGAGGACAAGCTGAGTTCATTCAATATTTTTGCATTGAATTTACTCAATAATACGCAATTTGAATATGATGGTTCTGTGCATTATCGAGAAAAGACCGCTGCTTTAAACTTGGCAGCCCGTTATGAAAAGCCGACCTTGCTGGTGCAAATGAAAGTACCGATGGTGGTCGATTTTAAAGAATATAAATTTTATACCAATTATTTTTCTTTGATGCCGTATTTGGTGAATAAAGACAGTCAAAACAGCTTTGCCTATATTGATTTCTCGAAATATAAAGCTGATTTTGAACGGGTAAATGTAGCGAAGTTGGCTGATTATTTAAAAGCGGTAAATGCCTTGCCATATATTTTGGCTGATGCTAGACAAATCAAAAGCCTGCCACTGAGCGTTGCAGAGAAGAACGGTCAGTTGATTGAAAAAATACGTTTTAGCAGCACCTTGGAAGAACTGATGTTGCAAATGGCCCTGTTTGAACAGGTGAATGAGCCGTATTTAAAGCGCTCCGTGCTGGGCTATACCACAGCTACTAAAGTGAGCGATGCCGGGAGTGAAAAGCAGGAGGGAGAGGCTGTAACCCAGGCTGTAGAAGATACTGCTTCACCTGTGCAAGCAGGTAAAGCTGATGCTGTGGCTCAAGACGGCACAGCCTACAGTGCAACACTTGCTTTGCGTGAACTGGTCAGCGACAAACTTTATGGTTCAGCCGATTCACTGGTAGACGAAGAGGATGTAGCGCTAGAAACAGAAACGGATGATGAAAGCCCGACAGAACAAGACACTGCTGATGAAACTATTACTCTTACAGTAGACGACTGCCAGCGTATAATTGCTACGCCAAAAACAGCCCAAGTCGGTGATTTAACCTACTGCGTTTCTGCCTATGAATTAGATGCTTTTAAGCGTGTTGAACCGGTACAGATCACGGCTTCGGTTGAAGCGAAGGACCGTTCGGTACACGAAAAATTAGCCTTGGTCTTTGCACCGTATGTTTCTGAACAGTTTATAGATGCAGCGCATTTTGCTGAGCTGTGGGCAACGCACCAGCCTGAAATTCGTCAGGTTCTGGCGGCAAGTTCGCCAGCTAAAAAGACCCCGATACAGATAGATGTCGGTTTAGATGCTCAGGGACGTGCGGCACAGGTCGATTATGCTTTGCAATTCCTTACTGAAAAGTACGGTAAAATTGATGTACAGGCCGATATGCGTGTATTTAATTATGGGCAAGCCAGCAAAATTGACCGTGCTGCATTGCGCGATGCCAAGTCGATTCAAGAGGTGAGCAAAGGTTCAATTTTAGAAAAATGGGTGAAAGATGTAGGGCGAACTCTGGAGCAGCCAGCTGCTGTGATCGAAGGAACTAAAGCCGAAGCACCCGCCTTAAGCTATGAGGATGAGTTGAATCTGTTGGCCGATAAAACCTATCAGCAAGCCCAGTCGTTCAGTCAAACCTACCAAACCTTATTTTTGCTCGATATGGCTGCAGAGCAAAGTGAGTGGGTGAAAAACCTTAGTCCGCAAACCTTGCAAGAAATGGCAGAGGTGTATGCCTACTGGTTTAGCGATGAACAGTATTATGATCCTAAAGGCAAAGAACTTGAGCGCATTAAGGCCTTACAGAAAAAGCATCATCTTGAGGGTGACAGCCAATTCAACCGGGCTATAGGCAGCCATGTTAATACCTTGACTGAGCGTGCTGTAGGCGAAGGTAAGGTCGCTGCAGCTTGGCACCAAGCCGTGAAGCAGTATAAGCAGCCACAGCATATTTTTGCCCAGCAATACCTGAAAGCATACCGGGAGGAATATCCGGACAATGCCGCCGACTCGCGTGTGCTCAAAGAAACTGCGCAGATTTTGGGGCAAAGCTATATCGACAGCAAGCATGGAAAATTAAGTCAGAAAACGATTCAAGACCTGACCCTTCAACATGCTGAAGTTATTAATTATGAAATATATATGGAAGTGTATGAAAATATGCAGAAATATGTAAAATAAACAGGAAGATGGTTCAAAAGAACCTCAGATCATCCTGAGGTTCTTTTGATGGATGTTAGTTAAAGAAAGTCTTTTAATTCAGGTTTAATGCCGTTCCAAATCGAAAAAGATTCAATCGCCTGTCCAACCAGCATGCCATAACCTTCCGAGGTCGGAACACCGCGGGCTTTGGCTTGATCTAAAAAGCTGGATGGCTTGCCATAGGCCATTTCATAGGCATGCTTAAACTGTAAAGCTTTAGGTAAAACCAGGGCATCGCCGGTTAAACTTGCCGAAGTTGCATTAATGACAATGTCAAAATGACCAGTCAGATCATTTAACGAAATGGCTTCAAGGGTGGCTTGCGGCACAGCAGGTTTTAAGTCGGCAACCAGTTGTTCTGCGCGGGTTAAAGTCCGGTTAGCGATGACAATTTTTTTCGCACCCGCCTGTACCAAAGGGTAGATGACACCACGGGTTGCACCCCCTGCACCAATAATTAACAGCTCGCTATTGTCGAGTTTCCAATCTAGGGCCTTGATGGCATCGACCAGACCCTGCCCATCAGTATTGTCGCCATACAGCTTGCCATCCTGCATCCATAGGGTATTGACTGCCTTGGCAATTTTGGCACGTTCAGTTAATACGGCACAGGCTGCAAAAGCTTGCTCTTTGAAGGGCACGGTCACGTTCATGCCTATTCCACCCTGAGCAAAAAACTCCTGGATATTGGCTGCAAAGCCATCCAGTGGAGCAAGGCGTTTGCTATAGCTCAGGTCAATGCCAGTTTTTTCGGCAAAAGCATGATGCAGTTCTGGAGAACGTGATTGTTCGATTGGATTGCCAATCACGGCAAATTGTTTGCTCATTTCACAAGGTCCGTGTGCGGAAATGGCATTCAATATACGTGATTTTTCCCGCAGGCTAAAGCCACTACGGAAAGGAAAAATGACAAAGAAGAAAGAAGAGGGGAAATCGTTAAAGCGGTAAAGTTAAATCCTGTTAAGGATTACAAATTTCGCGAATGGTATCTTCCAGCCACATGGCTGCAGTAAAAAATAGGGCAAAACCTGCAAATACGGTAAAGCTAATCGACACGCTGTCTGCAAGGGTGTTATGTGAAAGCAAGGTAATGGTGATAGAACACACGATCAGGGTTAAAATACACCAAAATAAAATCACCTTATTATTTAACATTGTGTTGAGCATCGTTTCTCCTTCAAGCATACTTTTTTGTATTTATCCATGCTGATTAAATCAGTATAGGTCATGAATATCATGATCCAGTCTAAACGATTTTTGTGACACACTCGTGTCTAGTGCTGTAAGGAAATATGTCGGTTTTTCTTGCATTAATAGCCTGGTTAATTATCTTAATTAAATTAAAATATTGATTTTAATTATTTAAATATTTTAAGTGTCGATTTTTTCAAAAGTTATTTCAGTGAAAAATCCCTTTTTCTGTAGTGAAAAAGGGATAAAAACTTTATTATTTTTTAAGTTCGGTCAACCAGTCATGCGGTTTGAGATAATAGTCGGTTAAGCATTTTTCAGGCGAATTTTCCTCCCATTCTGGACGATACGACCAGGCTGCCAATGGGGGCATACTGACCAAAATCGATTCAATTCGACCACCGGTTTGCAGACCAAACAAAGTCCCCCGGTCATAGACCAGGTTATATTCGACATAACGGCCACGACGGTAAAGCTGGAAATCGCGCTGTGCTTCGCTATACGGTTTATCCTGATTGCGTTGAAAGATGGGAACAATCGCTTCCAGATAACCATTGCCGACGGCTTGAATGTATTGAAAGCAGGTTTCAAAATCCCACTGATTTAAATCATCAAAAAATAAGCCGCCAATACCACGCTGTTCGTCGCGATGTTTTAAATAGAAATAATCATCACACCATTTTTTGTGTTCCGCATACACCGTATCACCAAATGGTGCACATAGCTCATGCGCAGTTTGATGCCACGCCAAGACATCTTCATTATTTGGATAAAATGGTGTTAAGTCGAAACCGCCACCAAACCACCACACTGGATCCTGACCTTCTTTTTCGGCCACGAACAGGCGCACGTTGGCATGTGAAGTTGGCACATTGGGATTCTTCGGATGAATCACTAAAGACACACCCATAGCCTGGGCTTTAGCACCGGCAATTTGGGGATGGCGTTCTGTGGCAGAAGCGGGGAGTTTAGCAATGTTGATGTGAGAGAACATGACTCCGCCTTTTTCAATGACGCTGCCCTTTTGCAAGACCCGTGAACGGCCGCCACCGCCTTCAGGGCGCTGCCAGTCATCAATTTCGAATTGAGCTGTGCCGCCTCCTTGTTGTTCTTGTTGTTCAAGTGCCGAGCAAATACGGCTTTGCAGATCAAGCAGGAATTCGCGAACGCGTTGAATATCGGCAGATGTAGGATGCTGCATCAAAGCCCTCATAGCGGAAAAGAAAACTGAGATACATCAAAGCATAAATTGTATAAAAGAGTAAGGATTTTTATGCAGCATGTTTTTTATTGAAATAGATACCATCCATTTTATTGAGACTTTGATTCAAAGTGATCGCTGAAAAATATCCCGACTAGATCACTAGGTTGAATTCTATAAGCAAGCCCAGCAAAATGAGTTGAATATGTGATGCAAAATATGGGTTCGGTTATAAGTATAACCGGCTGTTGCAGTAGAGAGTGGATAGCAACGATGACGCGTTCTTTAATTCAAAAATATAATGTACCCGGACCCCGTTATACCAGTTATCCAACGGTGCCGTATTGGGAAGCCGAGCCATTTTCGCTTGATCTGTGGAAACAGAGCTTAAAACGTTCCTTTGATGAATCCAACTCAAGTGAAGGCATCAGTTTGTATATCCATCTGCCTTTCTGTGAAAGCCTGTGTACTTTCTGCGGCTGCCATAAAAAAGTGACCAAAAAGCATGAGATGGAACAGCCTTATATTCAGGCCGTGCTGAAAGAATGGGATTTGTATTGCCAGTTGCTGGTAACAAAGCCGAAAATTAAAGAAATTCATTTGGGCGGCGGCACACCGACCTTCTTTTCGGTTGAGCATTTACAACAGTTAATTCAGGGCATATTGGCAAAGGCAGAGGTGGCTGCCGAGCATGAATTCAGTTTTGAAGGGCATCCTAACAATACCACCCGTGAACATCTGCAAGCCTTATATGATCTGGGTTTTCGTCGGGTCAGTTACGGGGTCCAGGACTACAATGAAACGGTGCAAAAAGCCATCCACCGGATGCAGCCTTTTGAACATGTACAGCGTGTAACGGAGTGGGCACGTGAAATTGGTTATACGTCCATTTCACATGATTTGGTTTTTGGTCTGCCTTTTCAGAGTTTGCAAGATGTGCTGAATACCATTGATCAAACCAATCGGTTAAGGCCGGACCGTTTGGCATTTTATAGCTATGCGCATGTGCCCTGGATTAAGGGCAATGGCCAGCGTGGTTTTAAAGATGCTGATGTACCGAAAGATGAAATAAAACGCCAGTGCTATGAAGAAGGAAAGAATAAGTTACTAGCGCAAGGTTATCATGAAATTGGTATGGATCATTTTGCTCTAGAAAAAGACAGTATGTGCCAGTCCTTTAAACAGGGGACTTTACATCGTAATTTTATGGGCTATACCGCATCCAAAACCCAAGTGATGATTGGCTTGGGGATTTCTTCGATTAGCGACAGCTGGTACAGCTTTGCGCAAAATGAAAAAAAACTGGAAGACTACTATGCACGTCTGGAGCAAAATGAAATTCCGGTGGTCAAAGGCCATGTGCTGAGTACAGAAGACCTGATGATCCGTAAACATATCTTGAACTTGATGTGTACTTTTACTACATCTTGGGCATCGAAAGAGATGCAATTTCCTGAATTGCCCGAGGTTTTGCGGCAACTTGCAGAAATGCAGCAGGATCAGTTGTTACAGATTGATGAGCAGGGCATTACTGTGACTGAGCAAGGCAAGCCTTTTGTGCGTAATATCTGTATGGCCTTTGATTTACGCCTAAAACGCCGCGTTCCGGAGAATCGGATTTTTTCGATGACGATTTAAATCCCTACAAACTTCCCTTTTAAAAAAGACAACTCCCTCCTTTAGCAAAGGAGGGTTGGGGTGGATTTGTATAAAGTCGGGGAGATTTATAAAATAAGTGGGATTTAAAAATCGCCTTTCTTATACATATGCGCCATGCGTTCATGTTTGGTTTTTAAATACTCGGCATTAAAAGGATTTAAACCGACAGTGAGCGGCACACGGTCAACCACATCAATGCCCAGTTCTTGTAGTGCCTGAATCTTTGAAGGGTTATTGGTAATCAGTTTAACCTGCTTGACCTGTAAATGGTCGAGCATGATGGTACACATGTCATAGTGTCGTGCATCCGCGGGCAAGTTCAGCATCAAGTTGGCATCAACCGTATCGTGTCCCTGATCTTGCAGGGCATAGGCACGAATCTTGTTGGTTAGTCCAATACCGCGACCTTCCTGACGTAAATACAGAATCACGCCTTGACCGACTTCATTAATCAGTTTCTGGGTGGCTTGCAGTTGCGGGCCGCAATCGCATTTCAGTGAAGCAAAGGCATCACCGGTTAAACACTCAGAATGTATTCTCACCAATACCGGTCCGACAGGCGGCATATCCAGACCTTTAGACAGTGCTACATGTTCTTCACCCGTTTTAGGATCTTGAAATACCGTGATTTTAAATTCACCAAAAGCGGTTGGTAATCTTGAAGTCGCGACAAATTCTATGGGCACTGCTTAACTCGTTAAATAGTTCATTAATTAGCTAAAGTATAGCTGAATGATTGGACATTAGTTGAATTGTAAAGATGAATTTATGCAGAAGATTTTCTTTTTTGTATAAAGAGAACGATAATGGTTGATAAATAGTAAGATTATTCAGGATAATCTCGCTCATGAACAAACACCCAGTGTAGAGATTTGCCTCTAAACTGCATCGCTAGAAATGTGGCTGATTTAAAGGTGATACAATTCGATCATTATGCTCGAATAAACCCATTGACCTAGCTTAGGATTTGCCAGGCTTTAGAAGGCTTCGCCATTTATGTTGTATACAGAAATACCGACTCACCGACCTGTAACTCCGTTGCTGAATGCGATTGATCATCCGCAACAATTACGATTGCTCGAGCGCAGCCAACTAGAACAAGTGGCAGATGAGTTACGTCAGTACATTTTGTATGCAGCAGGACAAAGCGGTGGACACTTTGGTGCTAACCTGGGAGTGATCGAACTCACTGTGGCTTTGCACTATTGTTTTAATACGCCGCATGACCGTCTGATCTGGGATGTGGGTCATCAGGCCTATCCGCATAAAGCTTTGACTGGTCGCCGTGAACAGTTGACCACCATTCGTGCCAAAGACGGTTTGGCTGCTTTTCCTGCACGTGAAGAATCGATATTCGATACTTTTGGCGTGGGACATTCTTCAACAGCTATTTCTGCGGGATTGGGCATGGCACTGGCACGCCGTTATCAGAACGATCCGTGTGAAGTGGTGTCGATCATTGGAGATGGTGCCATGACGGCCGGTATGGCCTTTGAAGCCATGAATGATGCCGTTGCACATGATGCAGATTTAATCGTGGTACTGAATGACAATGACATGTCTATTTCGTGCAGTACCGGTGGATTTGCCAAACATTTGGCAGCTATCTGGGAACGTGGCGAATCGGTGAATGTTACTGATGAGGGTGATGCATATATCCAGCCGCATCCGGAATGGACTTACAATTCTCGTTTGCACTGTGCTGCCACTGAAGCTGCAGATAATCTGTTTAAAGCCATTGGTTTTGACTATTTTGGCCCATTTGACGGCCATGATGTCAATCAATTGGTACAGGTATTTAATGCCCTAAAAAAACGTAAAGGTCCGCGTTTAATTCATGTCTATACCAAAAAGGGTAAAGGATTTGCGCCTGCGGAAGCCGATCAGATTAAATACCATGCCATCAGTAAATTAAATACTGTATCTTCAAGCAATGCAGCACCGAAATATTCCGATGTGTTTGGACAATGGCTCTGTGATGAAGCTACCCAAGATCAGCGTTTGCTGGCGATTACGCCGGCTATGTGTGAAGGTTCGGGCATGGTGCAGTTTGCCAAACAGTTCCCGGAACGCTTTTTTGATGTGGCGATTGCCGAACAGCATGCCGTGACCTTGGCGGCAGGGATGGCCTGTGAGGGCTTAAAACCGGTGGTAGCGATTTATTCGACTTTTCTGCAACGCGGTTATGATCAGCTGATTCATGATGTGGCCTTGCAAAATCTGGATGTCACTTTTGGCATCGACCGTGCCGGGCTGGTGGGTGAAGATGGCCCAACCCATGCCGGTGCTTATGACTATGCCTTTATGCGTACTGTACCTAATATGGTCATTATGGCGCCTAAAGATGAAAATGAATGTCGTCAGATGCTGCATACCGCTTATTTATACAATGGTCCAGCGGCGGTACGTTACCCGCGTGGCAATGGTGTAGGGGTTGAAATTCAGCAACAAATGACGGCTTTGGAGATTGGTAAAGCAGAAATTGTGGCCAGTTTTAATGAATTTCAAGAAGAGCAGATCAGCATTCTGGCATTCGGTAGCCGTGTCAGTGTCGCGGTAGAAGCAGCACAAACACTCGCCGCTAGTCATGAGGTGGGGGTGCGTGTGGTGAATATGCGCTTCGTTAAACCGCTGGATGAGCAGATTATTGAACAGCTTGCTGCGACAACCAGTCTATTTGTCACTGTTGAAGAACATGCCGTGATGGCAGGCGCAGGCAGTGCGGTAAACGAGTATTTGGCGCAGGCACAAATTGTAAAACCAATCTTGAATTTGGGGCTGGCAGACATCTTCATGCACCAGGCTTCACATGCACAGATGTTGCAACAAGCCGGGCTGGATGCCAAAGGAATTGAAAAATCAGTTGAATTGGCCTGGTCAAAGCTTGTGCAGTCGGTGTCCTGATCAATTTAAAAAATTTTAGAAACATTTTTTCCCTAAAAGCCCTCGTATTTGTTAAAATGTGAGGGCTTTTATGCATTATTCTTTATCAATATCTTCAAATTTGTAGTGGGTGTTCAATGGAACCTATGGTGGTGATGGCTGCGCGTGCGGCTCAATTAGTTGGTCAAGAGCTTTTAAAAGCGCATCAAAATCGTCATAAACTCGATCTACAAGTCGAAGAAAAAGGGATTGATGGTCCGGTAACGCGTGTAGACCGTTATTTGGAACAATTGACTATCGATACGCTACGTAAAAGCTATAAAAACCACAGCTTCCTTGGTGAAGAGTTTGGTCTGCAAGAAGGTAAAGGTCACGACGCCGAATGGTGCTGGGTGATCGACCCGCTTGATGGAACTTTAAACTTCATTAACGGTTTCCCGCATTTCTGTATTTCTATTGCTGTTCAGCACAAAGGTGTGACTCAACACGGCGTGATTTATGACCCTGTAAAAGATGAGTTATTCTCTGCCAGTCGTGGTCGCGGTGCCATGTTGAATCAACGCCGTATTCGCGTAAATGTCAAAGACAGCCTGCAAAATACTTTCCTTGCCGTAGGTCATGCTTACCGTGCTAAACGTAACGGTGAAGTGATCTCTTATGCAAAAAACCATTTTGAGTCATTATTGAACGTGACTGAAGCGGGTGCACAATACCGTCGTGCAGGTTCTGCTGCATTAGATTTGGCTTATGTTGCTGCAGGCCGTTTGGATGGTTATTTTGAACTGGGTCTGAAACCGTGGGATATCGCTGCAGGCGAGCTCATCGTGAAAGAAGCGGGTGGTACTGTAGTGGATGCACGTGGTGGTGCCGATTCTATGGAAAATGGTCAAGTACTTGCTTGCTCTATGAAAATGCTTAAGCCTTTAATGCAAGCTGTTGTTCCGGCTTGGGGTGACGCAGCGAAGTAAGATCGATTGAATCGAGTGACATGACAAAAAAGCTCTCCTTGCGAGGGCTTTTTTTATTTCTGGATTAAATTCCTGATTCAATGAAAATGCCGGATAGCGTCTATTTGCCCGCATTTTTATCCAGATAAAGCGTTACAATATTACCTGTTTAAAAATTAAACAAAATTAAGTTGTAAAATAGACTGTTACTGAAAAAAACAGTATGTATGCATCATTTGATCGAAAAAAATGATTACTTTTTTAAATGGTTCTGTTATTATGCCGGCACGCACTTAAATTTCCGTTCTTTACCTGAACATTATCTTCTAATCATTGTATGCGCGTGCTGTCCATAGAGAGGACATATCCTTCGCGCCCCAATCGCTTAAGCGATTCCTTCAGGTTTGCGGCCGTAATCATGCGTGCGTTATATCCACATCGTCGTTATTCGGATCGCTGCTGAATTCTTATTTTTTCAGCTCTAATTGCTGTGCCGCTTTTTGCCGATGTCCATATTGTAATTTATTAAATGGAGCACCCATTTCAGGGTGAATACTCTCTATGAGCAAAACTTTTGCTGATTTTTCCCTCGATGAGTCATTAACACAGGCTCTTGAAGGTTTAGGCTTTACTACGCCAACTCCTGTACAAGAACAAGCGATTCCTGCTGCGCTTGAAGGTAAAGACCTTTTAGTATCAAGCCAAACCGGTTCTGGTAAAACAGCTGCATTCTTGCTTCCAACTTTGAATGCACTTGCAAATCAAGATACTTTCGTACCGTTTAAAGAACGTATGAAAGCAATTACTCAACCGTCTATTTTGGTAATTTCTCCGACTCGTGAGCTTGCACAGCAAGTATGTCAGGATGCGATTGCCTTGGTTCGCCATATGAAAGGCGTACGTGTAGCTGCAATCATGGGTGGTATGCCTTTTGGTAAACAAATCCAGCAGTTAAAAGGTGCACAAGTGGTTGTAGCGACTCCAGGTCGTTTACTTGACTTGGTTAACCGTCGTCAAATTAAACTCGACAAAGTTGATTCATTAATTGTTGATGAAGCTGACCGTATGCTGGATCTTGGGTTCTCTGAAGATCTAGAAGCCATTGGTGATTTGGCTGCAAACCGTAAGCAAACACTTATGTTCTCTGCGACATTTGCTCCACGTATCATTACACTTGCAGAACGCATGATGAATGATCCGATGCGTATTTCGATTGAAACTGGTCACTCTACAAATACTGATATTACTCAGACTTTGCATTGGACTGACGGTTTCGAACATAAGAAAAAACTTCTTACTCACTGGTTGAACGAAGAAGACGTTGATCAAGCAGTCGTATTTGCTTCTACTCAAGAAGACACAGATATGTTGGCTGAAGAACTTGCTGAAGCAGGTCTATCAGTTGTAGCACTTCATGGTGCTATGCCACAAACTGTTCGTAACCGTCGTTTACGTAGCATCCGTGAAGGTCGTGCTAAGATTCTAGTTGCAACTGACGTTGCTGCACGTGGTCTTGACGTACCAACCATTTCTCACGTAATTAACTTCGGTCTTCCAATGAAGAACGAAGACTATGTACACCGTATTGGTCGTACTGGCCGTGCTGGTCGTACTGGTAAAGCAATTACACTTGCAACTTACCGTGAACGCGGCAAGATCCGTGCTTTAGAAGACTTCCTGGAAGCACGTTTAAACGTTTCTGAAATTGAAGGTCTTGAGCCATCTCCACCTCCTGCACGCGGTAGTCGTGATGGCGGCGGTCGTGGTCGTGGCGGTCGTGATGGCGGTGGTCGTGGTCGTGGCGGTTTTGGCGGTCGTGATGGCGGTGGTCGTGCACGTTTTGAAGGCGAAAGTAACTTCAAACGTCGTGAAGGCGGTGATGATCGTCCACGTCGCAGCTACGATGACAAACCACGTGGCGAACGTCCAGCATTCGGTGGAGAAGAGCGTCCACGTCGTGAATTCAATAGCGACCGTCCACGTCGTGAAGGTGGTTTTGGTGATCGTCCACAACGCAGCTTTGGCGGTGAAGATCGTCCACGTCGCGAATATAATGGCGATCGTCCACAACGTAGCTTTGGCGGTGAAGATCGTCCACGTCGTGAAGGTGGTTTTGGCGACCGTCCACAACGTTCTTTTGATGACCGTCCGAAGCGTGATTTCGGTGATCGTCCAGCTCCACGTCGTGAAGGTGGTTTTGGCGACCGTCCTCGTTCTAACGATGACAACCGTGGTAACCGCGTAGACTATAAACCAGCAGGTGATCGTCCACGTCGCGAATTCAATGGTGACCGTCCACAACGCAGTTTCGGTGATCGTCCACAACGTTCGTTTGGTGATGATCGTCCTAAGCGTTCTTTCGGTGAAGATCGTCCTAAACGCAGTTTTGGTGAAGATCGCCCACGTCGCAAATTTAACGACTAATAACGTTAGATTTGGGTAGTAAAAAACCGGTGGAAACACCGGTTTTTTTATGGGATTAATCTTTGATCTTGTTGGATAGAAATGTATACTGGATCATAGTTTGTCTTGATTCTGTTAAATATGAATAATGAATCTAATTATTATGTTTGGAATTTTAATCAAGAGGTGATTATGCCTTATATTGGTTTAATTTTATTACTCATCAATATTGCATACTATATCTATAATAGCATTCTGTAACACAGTATCCTGTTTGTTAAAATAATTGCACCACAATTAAATAATTAAAAAATTATGGTAAATCGGTTGCTTTTTACCTAAAGGTAACATTTTAAACCCGAATCCTTTATAGTATGCATGCTGAAAAAATGCAGGAAAACCCTCAGCTATGAATAATCAAATACCTCAGCAAGCTCAATCTTGGATTGAAGTCCATGATTTGAGTTTTAAACGAGGGAAACGTGTCATTTTCGATAATGTCAGTTTAAAAATTCGGCGTGGCCAGATTACCGCGATTATGGGGCCTTCAGGTACGGGAAAAACCACTTTGCTGCGTCTGATTGGTGGTCAGTTGACGCCTGAGCACGGTGAAATTCTCTTGGACGGCAAAAGTATTGCAGATATGTCACGTCAGGAATTATTTGCTGCACGTGCACGTATGGGTATGCTATTCCAAAGCGGTGCACTGTTTACCGATATGAGCGTCTATGAAAACGTGGCTTTTCCGTTACGTGCACATACGCAACTTTCGGAACATCTGATTGCCGAGCTGGTGGCACTCAAACTGGAAGCGGTAGGCTTACGCGGTACTGAAAAGCTGATGCCTTCAGAGCTGTCAGGCGGTATGAACCGTCGTGTGGCCCTGGCTCGCGCCATTGCACTGGATCCGGAACTGATCATGTACGATGAACCTTTTGCCGGCCAAGATCCGATTGTAAAAGGGGTGCTTGCACGTTTAATTCGTACCTTGCGTGAAGCACTGGATTTAACCACGATTATTGTGTCGCACGATGTGGGAGAAACCCTATCTATTGCCGATTACATCTATATTATCGCGGAAGGGGTTATTCAGGGTGAAGGCACGCCGGCTGAATTAATGCAGCATGAATCGGCATTTGTCCGTCAGTTCTTAACCGGTGCTGCTGAAGGTCCTGTCGATTATCAGTTTAGCCATACGGCTTATTTAAGTGATGAGGTGCGTTCATGAATGCTATTGCCTCATTAGGTAGACGCGTTATTGAACGCGTTCAGGGGATAGGGGTGGCAACCCAGATGTTGCTGCAAATCCTGTTTTCCATGCCGACCTGGCTCGGGGTCAAACTGTTTATTTACCAAATGTACCGTATTGGTGTGATGTCTTTATTGATTATTGCCGTATCGGGTTTATTTATTGGTTTGGTACTGGGCTTACAAGGCTATTCCATTTTGGTCAATATCGGCTCAGAAGCCATGCTCGGCACCATGGTGTCTTTAACCTTATTAAGAGAGCTGGCTCCTGTAGTAGCGGCATTGCTGTTTGCAGGGCGTGCTGGCTCGGCTTTAACGGCTGAAATTGGCCTGATGAAAGCCACAGAGCAGCTGGCCAGTATGGAAATGATTGGGGTCGATCCGCTAAAGCGTATTGTTTCCCCGCGTTTATGGGCTGGTATTGTCAGTCTGCCGATGTTATCGATTATTTTTGGTGCCATCGGCATCATGGGCGGTAAAATGGTCGGCGTCGATTTTTTAGGGGTAGATGAAGGTTCTTTCTGGAGTGGCATGCAAAATAGCGTGCAGTTCTATAAAGATATTTTTAATGGCACCATTATTAAAAGCCTAGTTTTTGCATTGCTTTGTACCTGGATTGCAGTCTATCAGGGTTACGCCTGTGTGCCAACTTCAGAAGGGATTGCAACATCGACTACGCGAACAGTAGTGTATTCCTCATTGTGTGTTTTGGGTTCTGATTTTGTGTTGACTGCGGTCATGTTTGGAGGTGTTTAATGAAATCACGTGCAAGTGAGCTGGCCGTAGGTATTTTTGTCATTCTTACTGGTATTGCGTTATTTTTCCTGGCCATGAAAGTCAGTGGTCTGATGGGAACCAACCTGCGTGACAGCTATAACATGACTGCGAGTTTTGACAATGTGAACGGTCTGAAACCGCGTGCCAAAGTGACCATGAGTGGTGTCACCATTGGTCGTGTTACAGATATTACTCTTGATCCGGTATCGCGTTTGGCAACGGTGTATTTCGAGCTGGATGGTAAGTTAACGTCTTTCAACAAAGAACAGCTGAAAAAAGTTCAAGCCAATGCTTTGGAAGAATTGCGCTATAGCACAGAATATAGCGAAGCGGATCCTGCGAAACAAAAAGAAATGGAAAAGCAACTTGTTGATAACATGAACTCCATCACCAGTATTGATGAAGATGCTTACATTATGGTTGCAACAAATGGTTTATTGGGCGAAAAATATTTGAAAGTGGTACCAGGTGGTGGCCTAAACTATATCAAACGTGGTGAAAGCATTGCCAATACCCAAGGCACCATGGATCTTGAAGATCTGATCAGCAAGTTCATTACTGGCGGTGCGGGCAAGTCATCAGCGAAAGTGGCGGAAGAAAAAACATCAACTGAATCAACAGAAGATGCGCAAACTTCATTTGTTGAATAATTTGGAGAGGAGAATTTAGTGAATACCTTACTTAAACATACACTTGGCATAAGTGTTTTATCAACAATGATGGCGAGTACTGCTTTTGCACAACCAGCTGAAACTCCACCAGCTTTTGTAAAAAAAGTGGCGGATGGTCTGATTAGCCGTTTAAAAGCGGATCAGGCAAAATTGCAAAACAATCCTGCTGCAGTGAAAGCGATTGTGCGTCAAAACCTTGATCCTTATATTGATTCACAAGCCTTTACCCGTCTGGTGATGGGAACTTATGCGACCAATCAGTATAGTACGGCTGCTCAGCGTGCCAAGTTTGAACACAATTTTCGTGAAACTTTAATCGAAAATTACGGTACAGCGTTTGCTAAATATACCAACCAGACTTATAGCCTGCGTCCATATAAAGAAACCAATAGCAAAAATCCTGTGGTCACGATTGATTTTAACAACAAAGGTGAAAAAACTCCGGTATCTTTCCAGTTGGTGGATAAAGGCAATCAATGGAAAGTGCGTAATATCAATGTGGCTGGTATTGATTTAGGTTTACAGTTCCGTAATCAGTTTGCTGCAACGGTAAAACGTAATGGTGGCAATATCGATAAAGCGATTGCGAACTTCCAACCAGATGCATCTGTAAATAAAAAATAACCGGGAAGGGTGTTCAGTGATTCAATTCATTCATCAGGAATTGCAGGTTTCCGGCAAAATAGATTATGCCAATGCAGAGGACTATTACCAGCAAGGTTTGAAACTGATTCAATCGCAGCATCAGTTTCCGGTGGTGGTCAATCTGGCAGAGCTGGAACAGGGCAGTACGCTGGCACTGGCCGTACTGGTGCGCTGGTTGCGTCAGACCCCGAAAGCTCAGGGTCTGCAATTTAAAGCAGTCCCTGAGAAAATGATGAAAATCATTCAGGCCTGTCATTTGCAAGATGATCTGCAGCTGATTGGCTAAACCAGTAAAAAAGCACCGGAAGGTGCTTTTTTATTGAGCTGAGCTTGTAAGAGATGAATATTGAGCAGTCCTCTCTCCCTCAGGGAGAGAGTTAGAGAGAGGGGATAAAATTAGAATTCTAGATTTCTTCCTGTAGCTAGATTGGCGAGTAAAGCAGCTTAGATAAGTAATGAAATTGATGGGATTTAAAATACCTCCCTCTAACTCCCTCCTGGAAGGAGGGAGGATAAATGATGCCTCAAATCCATTTCTTCCAGCGGAAATAGGCCAGCGGTCCAATAAAGAAAGCCGCTAAAATAATACTGACCATAATAAAGCTGGTGGTTCCTCGTGCAAAGGGCAGTACATCGGTATTCATGCCATAAACACTGGCAACCAGCATCGGTGGCGCAAGCATACTTGGCAAGATCGAGAAGCGACGGATGGTATCGTTCTGTTCGGTATTAATGAATCCCGAGGTGGTATCCAGCAAGAACCGAACCTTCTGGAACAGGAAGGCATCATGTTCGACCAGAGATCGAACGTCTTCACTCAGTTCCCGAATATCGGCATCATAAATATGACTGCCCAATGCACGTGGACGGGACAGGAAAGTCAGGACACGGCGCAAATCGATTAAACACAATTGTGCTTTTCCAAGTATGTCTTCCAATTGTGCCAGACGGGTAATCATGTCATCCAGATCGAGAATCTGTTCACGATGGCGGTTATTGAGCACTTCGGTAGAGTACTTTTCCAGATCCTTGTGGATATCTTCCAAGATATCCGCAAGTTCATCCAGTTTGGCTTCCAGCAAGCCAAGCAAGACCCAGGTCGGGTCTTTATAGTCAATCTCATAGTCATTGCGGCGGGCACGGGCACGGAAAGCGCGAAAGGCCACCAGTTTTTCACCGCGCAGGGTAAACAGGTGTTGTTTATGCAAAATAAAGGCTACCGTTTGCACGGTTGCCAAAATGCTCGAGTTGTCATCGGTTTCGCCATCGACCTGAAAATTTTTATTTTTCGTCAAAAAGTAGGTGCTGATATGTAAAATACCATCATCATCACGGTAAAATCGTGCCGATGAAGAAATATCTTCCAAGGATTTTAGCGTCGGTAAATTTTGCTCATAAGCATCTAAGACCCATTGTTGTTCTTCTTGTGATGGGGCAATGAGATCGATCCACACTAAATCCGGGTGGAGATCAAAACCACCATTGATGGTGGCATCTTCCAGACTACCGCGCTCTGTGGCGTAAAAGGCTTCAAGCATGCTGTCTTTTCCCTGCGCAGTATAGGTGAATTGATGGGTGTATTTTAGACAAGGAATTGAATAAAAACACTGATTCAATCGCTTTTTTATTAAAAAATCTCCTGAAAATTTACTTTATTAATATGACATCTGCAAAACAGGCTGAAACAATGACGAAATCGATCGCAATTTTTTGTGGCTCAGCTTTAGGTACCGATTCGATTTTTTTAGATACCGCACAAAAAGTGGGACAAACCCTTGCCCGGCAAGGTAAAACGCTGGTCTATGGCGGTGGCCGTTCTGGCTTGATGGGTATGGTGGCCGATAGTGCTTTACAGGCAGGCGGCAAAGTCATTGGGGTAATTCCAAGGGTGTTGGTGGATCATGAGCTGGCTCATCCGCATTTAACCGAATTGCATGTGGTGGCCAATATGCATGAACGTAAAACCAGGATGTCGGAACTTTCTGATGCCTTTATTGCCTTGCCGGGTGGTGCAGGTACGCTGGAAGAGATTTTTGAGCAATGGACCTGGTCACAGCTCGGTATTCATTTAAAGCCCTGTGCATTTTTAAATGTGGCCGGATTTTACGATGATTTGCTGAAATTTATTCAGTTGACCACAGCAAAAGGTTTTACCCAGCCACGTTTTTCAGACAGTATGATTGCTTCGGACTCCATTGAAGAGATTTTGCAACAATTTGATGCTTTTCGAGCGCCACAACCGAAATGGGGTATGGCTGATCAAGAAATTTTGGTGAAACATGCATGAATATCATTACTGTGGCGGCGGCCATTATTTTAAATGATCAACAGCAACTGTTAATGGTGCGTAAACGTAACACGTCCTGCTTTATGCAGGTGGGTGGCAAGCTTGAACCCCATGAGCCACCCGAAATCACAATGCTGCGTGAAATTCAGGAAGAAATAGGCTGTCGGGCCTCGATTAAGCAATTCATCGGTCGTTTTGAAACTGCCACTGCCAACGAGCCGGATCATCAGCTGGTGAGTTATTTGTATTATGTGACTTTAGATCACGCACCGAAAATTGCCGCAGAAATTGCCGAAATGAAGTGGGTCGATCTGGAGGCTCAAACTACCCCATTAGCACCTTTAACCCGTGAAATTGTCATGCCGTGGGTGAAGCGGTTTTTAACAGAAAGCATGATGTCCTGACTGGTAAAAGGATTTTTCCCTCAAGGATGAGCCGACACTTCTCAAGGAGATAAGGGGGAAATCAGTATGTCCTTTCCAAAGATTAAATCTCTGCACTGGCAATACAGGCTGCATAAACTTTTTGACAGCCTAATGCTTCAAGTTTCTGTTTTAAAGCATGTAGCGAACTGCCGGTCGTGACTACATCATCCAGCATCAGCACTTTGCGGTAACGCACACGGGTCTTTGTGGCAATCACAAACTGCTGGTCAATCTGATCCAGCCGTTCGATCCGGCTCAAGCCTTTTTGCGAATGTTGAGCCACTCGTGCAACCGGTTGCCAGACTGGAATATTCAGCTGTTTTGCCAGGAGTTTCGCAAGCACCAAAGACTGGTTATACCCCCGTTCTGCCAAACGCTGATGGGAAATGGGCATCGGGACAATGGCTTGGATTTTGGGAAGTTTGAGACCGATAAGTGAGCCAGCAAGCAGATTTTGAAAGTGCAGCTGTTGTTCATATTTGAATTTTTGAATAATACGGTCCATCGGATAGGCATAATGACAGGCCACCTGAATCTCCATTTCCTGTCGTCGGATGGTCTGTTTCAACCAGGGCAATTGTTGCCAGCAATCTGTACAGACTGAATGATGACGTTGCTGGTCTATGCCACAAAGTACACAGGGGAAAAGGCTCTGCATGGCTTTGTGCAGTAAGGGGTGAATCAATTGCAGCATGTTTTCTTCTTCTTTTTATTTAACTTTATTTTGCACAGTTTGTTGATGGTTTCAAGATTGGCAGCATCCATGCCACTTATACGATAATAAATAACCGACTCAGCCTGTTATTTTATAGGTGTCTTACATTATTTTATACATAGGCATAGCGAGGGGCTTCAGGTAACCAGCGTTTTAACAGGGCTTCGGCATTGTCTGGATAGTCTTTTAAGATTTGCTGCGCGACATAATGTGCCTGATTCAGCAAATGATCATCACGTTCTAACTTGGCGACCCGAAAGCCCATGTCCCCGGTTTGCTTGGTGCCAAGTAACTCGCCCGGCCCGCGAATTTCCAGATCTTTTTCGGCAATGATAAAACCGTCATTGGTTTCACGCATAATGCGCAGCCGTTCCTGTCCATTTTGCGAAAGCGGATTTTTATATAGCAAGGCACAGAAACTGGCAGTCGCACCACGACCGACACGACCGCGTAGCTGATGCAGCTGTGAAAGTCCCAGACGCTCGGCATTTTCAATCACCATGATGGAGGCGTTTGGTACATCCACGCCAACCTCAATTACCGTAGTGGCAATCAAGAGTTGCAACTGATTGTCTTTAAACTGCTGCATTACGGACTGTTTTTCATCGGCTTTCATTTTGCCATGCACCAGACCAATGTTGAGCTGAGGAAAACGTTCCTTAATTTCCTGATAAGTCGCTTCAGCAGCCTGTGCATCCAGCGTTTCCGACTGTTCAACCAGTGTGCAGACCCAATATGCCTGTTTGCCTTCAGCACAGTTTGTAGCAATACGCTGTAGCACTTCTTCACGGCGGTCTAAAGGAATAGTGACGGTCTGAATTGGGGTACGGCCTGGCGGAAGTTCGTCAATCACCGAGGTATCCAGATCACCATAAGCCGACATGGCGAGCGTGCGTGGAATCGGTGTCGCAGTCATGACCAGTTGATGCGGCGTCATGTTGTGGGCACCTTTGTTGCGCAGTGCTAGCCGTTGATCGACCCCAAAGCGATGCTGCTCATCAATAATTACCAGGCCAAGTTTGGCAAATTCGACATTTTCCTGAAACAGGGCATGAGTACCTACCACCAGATTGGCCGTGCCTTGTTTAATGGTTTGCTCAGCTGCTGCACGAGCTTTGCCTTTCTGTTTGCCTGAAAGCCAGGATACATTCAGACCTAAAGGCTCAAACCATTTTTTAAAGTTCAGATAATGCTGTTCGGCCAAAATTTCTGTTGGAGCCATCAGTGCCACTTGCCAGCCTTCTTCCAAGGCATGGCAGGCAGCCACCCCAGCCACCAGTGTTTTACCAGCACCCACATCACCCTGAACCAGACGCAGCATCGGCTTGTTCTGTTTTAAGTCCTGCATAATTTCTTTGGAGACCCGTTTTTGTGCACCGGTCATTTCAAAAGGCAAGCCAGCCAATAACTGCTTGGCAAATTTTTTACTTGGGCTAAAAGAGGGGGCGGCAATCTGCTGGATATAGGCACGCCGTGAGAGCAGACTGATCTGATGCGCCACCAGCTCTTCAAAAATCAGCCGCTGCTGGGCCGGATGGGAACCTTGTGCCAGCTGTAGCATATTGGCATTCAGTGGCGGTTCATGAATATATTGCAGTGCCTGTTTTAGTGCATAACCATTGGTAAATTTTTCCGGTAATAATTCAGGCAGCTCATCACTATGCTGTTTCAGTGCCTGTTTAACATATTCACGCAGCTTGGGCTGAGTTAAACCTTCTGTTGCTGGATAAATGGCCGTGAGCTGGGTTTTTGGTAACGGAGTATGTTCAGTAATCAGCTGGATTTCCGGATGATACAGTTCCAAACCACGTGCACCGACGCGAACTTCGCCAAAAATCCGTAAGCGGTTGCCCACTTTGGCTCGATCGGTCAGGGTTTTATAGATATGGTAAAAACGTAAGGTGACTTTGCCGAAATCATCCTGGAGCTGGATGGCCATGGATTTGCGTTTGCCGGGTGGAAAATCGACCCCTTTCACAATACCTTCCAGCAAATAACTGCGCCCCACGACCAATTGGTTCATGGGGATGATCGTGCTACGATCTTCATAATCACGCGGTAGATGAAACAGCAAATCATCTGTCGTAAAAATATTCAGTTTTTCCAGTAGTGCAGCAGAGGCAGTTCCTACCCCTTGCAATTGATGGACTGCAGCCATTCGCCCTCAACTTGAGTTAAATCATCAGGTGCTTAATGCATATATTATTTATAGGTTATGGTAAAACATCTACCCGGGTTGCTAAACAATTATTTCAGCAAGGGCACCAAATTACCACAATCAGCCAAAGTCCGAAAACTGATCACTATGCGACTCATCTAATTCAAGATGTGCATCAGCTTGATTTGACTCATCTTGAACCTGTGGATTGGGTCTATGTTTTATTGTCGCCGTCACAAAGTTCTGTGGAAGGCTATCAGCAGACTTATGTCGATTCAGTGGCTCCGATTGTTCAAGCCTTAAAGTCCCATCCAGTGCAAAAAATTGTGGTGGTGTCGTCAACTCGGGTTTATGGTGAAAATGCGGGCGAGCGGATTGATGATGAATCTGTTATTCAACCTGTAGATGAGCAGGGGCGATTACTCTGGAAAATGGAGCAACTCTATCAACAGGCATTCGCTGGACGCTGTGTGGTGATCCGTCCTACAGGAATTTATGGCACGTCCGTGGCGAGGATGATCAAGCTGGCTGCAACGACCCAAAGCTATCCTCAAATTCACTGGTCTAACCGGATTCATATTGATGATCTGGCGAGATTCCTGGCGCAACTGATTCACGTGGAACATCCCGAACCGTCCTATATTGTCACCAATAATCAGCCTGTACCTTTACATGAAGTGATTCAGTGGTTTCAGCGGCAACTCAATTTGCCTGAACTGGTTGTGGAAAGTCAGAAGGAAACAGGGAAACGGATTTATGCTACACGGATGAGGAAAAGTGGATTTCAGCTAGAGCATGAGGATTGTTTTGGGGATTATGCAGAATTATTAAAGACGGAGTGAATGTCACCTTGATATTTGAAATTCCTCCTCCCTATGGGAGGAGTTTAGGAGGAGTGTTCTTTAATTAACCTCTCCCTAGCCCTCACTTACGCTTTATAATAGCTTAGAAGTGTATTAATAGACCTCTCCCTAACCCTCTCCTTTCAGGAGAGGGAATACTTAAGACTCTTATTTCTTCTTCCGTTTCAAACGGCGTTTCGCTTGCTGCGCCGCAACGGCATCCAAAGCTTCTTTTAACTCTTCATCGCTGAAGGCAGTAATGTGCTGAAGCATCTGCAAGGTCACATCATCCAGTACCAGATTGGCGTACTGAGCCACGTTTTGGAAGTTCTCGTCAAACACAATGGCGTTATCTTCATTGTTACGGATATAGCCCTGCTGAGTCAGCACTTTAATGAAACTCTGGAACAGCGATTTATCAAAGAACTCCGGTGAGTTGAATTCATACAATACCGACAGACGTTGACCAACCAGATGACTGAGCTCTTCCACCTGACGGGTAGAGATGTTGCCTGAACCACGCTGGGTGATTAAAGTCAGGGTCATATAGTAACGCTCCAGACTTTGCATCACAGGTGCAGCAAGCACTACCAGCTGATTGTGATCTTCTGAATTTGGTGCAGGGGAAAGCAGGTTGCCCTCGCTATCTTCAGCAATCAGTTTCGCCTGAATCAGCGCTTCTGCATAAGCACAGATCTGATCTTTCAGCTCTTCATCTTGCCATTTCAGGAACAGTTCCGCTTTTAGGAATGGATAAAGGGTGCGGATGACATTGATCAAATCGCCACGGCGAATCGAACCATTATGTTCAACCAGCGCAGCAATCAGTGACGGCAACACGAAGGCATGCAGAATGTTGTTACGGAAATAAGTCAGCAATACTGCCTGATTGTCTTCAATGGCAATGATATCACCTAGGACATGCTTCACACGTTTAATCAGTTTCAATTTTAAACCGTATGCAATAATTTCCTTGCCTGAAAGCGGTGTTACCTGAGTACGTGCATCATAAGGCAATGCAGTCAATAGCTTACGGTAGGCATCCAGTTGCTTGATGCAGATTTCTTCATCCAGCGTATGTTTAGGCGTAGCCAATAGAATTAGCGAAAGCAGCGATACCGGATTGATCACCACAGCACGGTTAATATTTTCCAGAATGGCATGCGCAGCACTGTTCACTGTATCCGAAACTTCTTGTGGAATCGGATCATCATTCTTGGCAATTTTAATATTTTCCGCACCATGCTGTTTCAGCATGTCATCAAGGAAAACCGGCTCACCAAAGTTCACATGCACCTGGCCGAAAATGCGTTCAATTTTGCGCAGGGTTTTTAAAATACCCATGATCGATTCGGATTCTTTGTCTTTACCGTTCATTTCACCGACATAGGTGGCACCTTCCATCAGGCGTTCATAGCCAATATAGGTTGGTACAAACACGATCGGTTTGGAACGGCCACGCAAATGCCCGTGAACCGTCATGGCCAGCATGCCGGTTTTGGCTGGCAGCAAGCGTCCTGTGCGCGAACGGCCGCCTTCAATAAAGTATTCCAGGGGCGTGTTACGGGACAGAATATTGAAAAGATATTCTTTAAAGACAGTAGTGTACAGACCATTACCGCGGAAAGTACGGCGAATAAAGAAGGCACCGCCACCACGCAATAATTGTCCGACAAAAGGCATGTTCAAGTTATCGCCCGCGGCAATGTACGGCACCATCATGCCGCGTTTATAAATCACATAAGACAGCAATAAATAGTCAATATGACTGCGGTGACAAGGGGTATAAATAATCTCGTAATCTTTGGCCAGTTCCCGCACGGTACTGAAATTATGCACTTCAACGCCATCATAGAGCTGGGTCCATAAACGGGTCAGCGCCATATCGGCAAAACGCACGGCCGAATGCGAATAGTCCGATACAATCTCGTTTAAATAGCCAATGGCACGACGTTCAGCTTCAATCATACTGATTTTGCCACGGATGCTTTCACGGCGGATGGCATCTTGAACATCTGTGGATTTGATCAGTGAATGCATCACGTTGCGACGGTCTGAAAGATCCGGTCCAAGTACGACTTCACGCTGACCATCTAAATAGTTGTTTAGTTTGTTAAGAATATACGTCGCAGGTGACAGGTTCGGATGGGTTTGTTTGGCAAATTCGATCAGCTGGCGTAAAGACTGCCCTTGATGGAATTCCAGATAGGATTGGCGACCATGCAGGCCAATATTCACCAGCTGTTTAACGGTACCTGGTGTTGCCCAGGTGTCGGTAAATAGCAGTTTCAGCCAGGAATCTTCTTTGTCTGGTGAACGTCCCCATAATACGGTAACCGGAATCAGTTCAATATCAACCTGAGGATGATGTTCCAGAATGTCGATCAGGCGCAATAAGCGTGGCGGAAAGGCATGCAGTGGCGGATTGAGTAAATTGTTTTCATCATGATGCTGCAAGAACAGTACTGATGCTTTTTCTTTATGATCACCCACCACCAGCGGATCTAATGCCGGTGACAGTTTCAGACGGCGAGTTTCGCCATCGACAATCAGTGCATTACTACGTGAATAATTTTGTAATACATAGCACACCACTTTTTGCTGAACGGGTTGCTCTGTCCGGGAATTTACTTCTGTAGTTGTCGGTTCAGTAGGAACCTCACCAAGAACATGTGGGGTTACCACCAGGTCAAGCAGCTTACTGGAAAGCTGACGATAGATTTGACCAAAGCCACTCTTGGACATACATACTCCTACTTAAATGACCGAAACCACAGATTTCTGAGGGGAAATAGTTTTGTAGTATTGTAATTGAAAACAATATGTCATTTTCTGACAAAATGCATATTGAGTGTTAAATTTTATCGTTAAAAATCGTATTTTTAGCGAATATTCAGCACAAATCGCGTGACAGACCAGTCAGTTGAACTGTAGGGCTTTAGTCGGGATTTGTGGCAGAATAGCAATTATAGCTTAGCTGATTGATTGAAATTTTTCGCCTAGATTTTAGGTATCCCACATTAAAACAGGTTGCTTATGAATGCCTTAACCCAAGAGCTGGTTGAATTACTAAGTCTTGAAAAAATTGAAGAAAATATTTACCGGGGGCAAAGCCGTAATCTGGTCGGTAAGCGGGTCTTTGGTGGGCAGGTGTTGGGGCAGGCCTTACGCGCGGCATCCTATACCGCAGATCGTCCGGCACATTCATTACATGCCTACTTTTTATATGGCGGAGATGTTAACGCACCGATTATTTATGAAGTGGACCGATTACGTGATGGCAAGAGTTTTGTCAGTCGTCAGGTACGTGCCATTCAGCATGGGCGGACGATTTTTACCGCCATGATTTCATTTGCTAATCCGGAAGAAGGCCTGAATTATCAAATCTCCGAGCCGGAATATCCTACGGTTGAAGACCTGAAAAGTGAAGCAGAACTCAAAGCACAGCTGGTCGAATTTGTGCCGGAAAATGTGCGTGCCAGTTTTATGCGTGACCGTCATGTGGACATTCGTCCAGTCAATCCACAAAATCCGTTCCAGCCACAGCCTGAAGCCCCATCATACGCTCACTATATCCGCACTCATGGTCAGATTGCCCAGAAGGTTGATGAAATTTCATTGCATCAGGCTATTGCGGCCTTTTACTCGGACTTTACCTTAATGACTACGGCTTTACGTCCACATGGTTTAAGTTATATTTCTCCGAGTCTGCAATGTGCCAGCATTGACCATGCCATGTATTTCCATAAGCCATTCCGTGTTGATGAATGGATGCTCTATGATATGGAGGCCACCATTAGTGCCAGTTCGCGCGGACTGAATTTTGGCCGTATGTGGCAAAATGGTGAGCTGGTGTGTAGCACAACCCAGGAAGGTTTGATTCGCTTGCGTGAAATTGAAACCCAATAAGGGCTGAACTGTCATAAAAAAACCGGACCTGCTGTCCGGTTTTTTTATGGTCATTTAATGGCAGCGAGGGATGTCCTCGGAAACATCTTTGTGGCAGCCATGGCCTGAATGGGCAACTGCTACGCTTATATTGAGAATGAGTGCGGTCATGAGCATGATTCTTTTCATATGGCTTCTCTTTTAATTATTGGCTGAATGCGTATTTATTCATAAGCAGATTTTATGCCATCAGTTTAACGAAGTGTTGATGATTCAGACTAAGTGAGCCGCTGGCTTTTATTCATTTATGCTGAGCTTGTGACAAAAAATTCCTCGATTCTAAAAATAGGCCATGGCATAGTGCCTGACAGGACTTAATGATAAAAAGCATGTCGTGATGAGCTTAAATACACAAATATTGATTGCTGCGATTTTAGGGGTGGCATTCGGGTTTCTGTTAAACTTGTTTCCAAATACCCAGTTTTTCGATATCAGTCTCTATGGTTTGGGTCTGGCCAGCAGCATTTTTATTGGTTTATTAAAAATGCTGCTGATTCCCCTGATTTTCAGTTCGATTGTGGTCGGCGTTTCGAACTTGCAGGCCGGTGGACAGTTGGGGCGAGTCTGGAAAATCACTCTACTGTGCTGTGTGACCACCACCACCTTGGCGCTCATTTTAGGCTTAAGCTGTGCCCATTTGTTTAATGTGGGCAAGGGTGTGGATATCGTGATGTTTCAGGATGCCATGAACAGTCATCAAACGCCCGATACCTTAACGCCATCGTCCTTCTTCACCAATTTTATTCAAAATACCCTGATTAATCCCTTTAAAGCCTTTGCTGAAGGCAATGTGCTGGCGGTAGTAGTATTTGCCCTGTTTATTGGCGTGGCTCTGGTCAAAGGCGGAGATAATTTCCGCAGTGTACGCAAGTTAAGCCTGCAATTTTTTGACATCATGATGCTGATGATTAGCTGGGTGATGAAGCTGGCACCGCTTGGTATTTTTGCCTTACTGGCAAAACTGATTTCAACTGAAGACATTTCCGTATTAAGCCGTCTGGCCGAGTTTGCTGCCGTGGTGACCGGAACGACCATTTTCCATGGTGCAGTAGTATTGCCTTTGTTGCTATGGATTTTTGGCAAGATGAGTCCGATCACTTTCTTTAAAGGTACACGCGCTGCGCTGATTACCGCATTTGCCACCAGTTCCAGTTCGGCTACCATGCCACTGTCGATGAAATGCGCGCAGGAAAATTTAAAGGTACGTCCACAAACCGCAGGCTTTGTCATTCCTTTGGGCACTCAGCTGAACATGGATGGCACGGCGCTGTATGAAGCTGCGGCAGCACTTTTTATTGCCAACCTGATGGGGCTGGACTTAAGTTTGGGCCAGCAACTGGTGGTCTGTGCAACCGCCATGATTGCCTCGCTGGGTGCGCCGGGTATTCCAAGTGCCGGTATGGTGACCATGATTATGGTGCTGCAATCAGTCGGTTTACCGGCAGAAGCCATTGCCATCTTACTGCCGAT